>OGZF01001616.1_pt1 | contig 13071 bp, 9 predicted proteins | sample 1576771 | NCBI WGS metagenome assembly OGZF01 (sample SAMEA3541536, study PRJEB24748) | human gut metagenome | biome: human gut; feature: human-associated habitat; material: faeces | place: China | collected 2012
TCTTCAGTCTGGACGCCGCGGCCGGTTTCCGTCCCCTTGCGGGGATTATGGTTCTTATCAAAAACAGAGCTTAACTCCTTATGGGTCAAGCGTCGTAATGTTTCCGTCCCCTTGCGGGGATTATGGTTCTTATCATGGGAGGGCGACGAGATGAAGAACCGGAACGATCTGGGCGAGTTTCCGTCCCCTTGCGGGGATTATGGTTCTTATCTTCACAGTATATGGGGCCGACTCTCAGTATGCTTGTAGCAGTTTCCGTCCCCTTGCGGGGATTATGGTTCTTATCACCTATACAAATAGCGAAGGACGTTCAAAACGGAGGAGACGTTTCCGTCCCCTTGCGGGGATTATGGTTCTTATCGTGACATGTGAAGGGGGCGACAACATGACAGATGAAGAAAGTTTCCGTCCCCTTGCGGGGATTATGGTTCTTATCACGGCGATATTTATACAATCATTAATCAGCATTTACTTCGTTTCCGTCCCCTTGCGGGGATTATGGTTCTTATCAGTTAACCGACTAGCCATATCCTTACGTCCTACTCCATGTTTCCGTCCCCTTGCGGGGATTATGGTTCTTATCTTTTAACTAAAACCTTCCCAGCCTTTGTGAAGTCTTTCAGTTTCCGTCCCCTTGCGGGGATTATGGTTCTTATCAGACAAGCCAACAGTTTAAAGAAAAGAGGTACTTTATGTTTCCGTCCCCTTGCGGGGATTATGGTTCTTATCCGCATGAGTGCCGCGGGGTTCAACAAACTGCTTCATGAAGTTTCCGTCCCCTTGCGGGGATTATGGTTCTTATCTCAAAGCTCCGAACCTAGACCCCTAACACGGGTCGCGGGTTTCCGTCCCCTTGCGGGGATTATGGTTCTTATCCGCACCCTTTATAAATGCCTTTATGAAGCCGTCGAAATGGCATTTTGCGGGGCGGATCATATATTTTCATCATTTTTCGTCTTTTGCAAGAAAATGATTTTCAAAAAATCGTTTAGGCTTGAATTTTAAGGCAGCCGGGTGGAATCGTCCTGCTTGCATTTTCAAAAAGCAAGTTAGGCACATAAATAATGTTTGCCTGACTAATTCATATTATAACACAAGTTCATAAAAAATCGTAGTTCGCAAAGGCCTGCCATTAGCCAAGAATAGGTTGTGGTCAAATTTCACAGCAGGCCGCCCAGCCACAGCTGTCCGTTTTGGCGGCCGTAGCGACGTCCCGCACGAATCCTGTATGCAGCCGGAATTTATAACTAATGGCATACGGTCGTAATACAATAATGAATTTGTTACAGCGTAGCCGCATCCGTAGGGTCCGCCCAAATTCTTTTTGACCTTCGAGTACAAGCGATGGACAGAACGGATAGCAACAGCGGGCGGCCCGCTACGCGCTAAGGGCTTCCCGAAGCGTCGTTGTCAGTTTGAGTCTGTCGCGGCGGAACGCCGCTTCTGATTCCGAAAAAAAGCCGCGGCTCCTCTCCCTTCTCTCTTCTTTATAGGTAACGCGTTACAGAGGCACGGGAAGCAAAAAAAAAAGCGGCTGTCGCATTAAGCCAAAAATGCATAATGCAACAGCCGCTTCCGGGATATGTACGATTTCCCGACCTACTTGCCAGAAAAATTGTCCCAATTCCTAACGGGTCGCCCACGTGGCGCCCCCTACTATCCTAAAAATACTCTGCAGATTACAAATGCTATCCTACCATGCCGCAGGCAGCCAGCCGCAAAGGCTGAGGATGGCGTAGACGCCGGCACTGGCAAAGAGGAGGACGACCAGGGTCTGCATGATGGGATGGGCGATCCAGCCGCATTGCCAACACGGTTTCTTGTCGCCGTGTTTCCGGGAACTGCGCAGCATGAAGACGGGCAGGATGGACATGATGATGCCGCCGAAGGTGCCGGCGCTGAAGATGGCGTTGACGAAGCCGACGAGGCCGCTGTAGGCCAGGAGGACCGGCGGGATGACGATGAAGGCCAGGCAGGCCGCCCGCGTGCGGATATCCGTTTCCGACTTGAAGCCCAGGCGGTCGATCATGTTGGTCAGGAAGCTTTCGGCAATGGCCCAGAACGACGTCAGCATGGCGCAGAAGGCAAAGGCATTGACGATGACAAAGAAGACCGGCGACCCCAGGGCGCGGCCCCAGGATAAGGACGCGACTTCCGAAATTTCATCGACGGGCAGCATGAGGAAGACGGCCAGCGGGACCAGGGCCAGGATGACGAAGGAAATGCCGGCCCCGGCCAGGATGGACGGGACGAGTTTCCCCGGTTCGTGCGTGAAGCCCCGGGAAATTTCCGGTACGATGTACTGGACGGCGTAACAGAAGACGGCAATGTTGAAGACCGGCACGGCATACATCCAGTGGGTATAGAGGATATCTGCAACAGGTACGCGGGCCGAAAAAAGTGACGCGCCGACGAGGAGAATAAGCATGGCCGTCATACCTGAACTCAAATATTTCTCTGCTACCCCGGTTGCCTTGAGGCCCAGCCAGACGACGCTCGTCGCCCCGAGGGCAAAGAGGCAGCTGGCCATTTCCAGGGAAATGCCGAAGAATTCGCTCAATATCTTGCCGCAGCCGCTGGTATAGGCGATGAGGCTGCAAAACGACGTGGCCCCGACGGAAAAGAAAATCAGCCAGGAACCGATCTTGCCGACGTACTTTTCAGCCAGGCCCGACAGCTGTAAGGGCCTCGTAGTGCGCAGCGTCGCTTCGGCGACATAGAGCATGGAGATGATAGAAAAAAAGCCTGCTACGACAAGCCACGTAAGCAGGACGGGCCAGCCGGCATTGCGACTGGCAAAAGCTAAACCTAAAACACCGGAACCTATGGTAGACCCGACGACCATCATCGTAGCCTCCATAAACGTAAGACGATGTACCTTGAGAGCCGCCTCTTTTTTCGCAGCTCCCGCCGATATAGTGTCCAACTCGTTCACATATTCCATGAAGAAAAAACCTCTTTTCGTGTGAAAATATGTTACCTGATGTCAGCATGTCTTGACCATTATACCATATCAGCATAGGGATTCCAAGAAAAAATCCTGCCACTCGGAAAAAAGCAGCAGGAATCGCCTCGTTCTATGTCGAAATGATATAGTGAGAATGATAAGGAGGGATTTTTATGGCAGACGTAAACGATAAGAAAAAACAACAAAAGGCCCCCGAAAAAGAGGCAGCTGCAGAAAAGGAACTGACCATCCTTCAGCCCGGCGCCGTCCCGGAAGAAGAAGACGATCCGGAAGCGCCCTATCTGGCTTCTGACATGTATCAGCGCATCGTCGCCTTGATCAACAACTTCGAATCGGGCCTGCCCGACGACATGCAGGCCGGCGGCCGACTGGTATCGGCTGGCGACATCACCTTCAGCATCCAGGACATCGGCTACTGGGACCCGAATATGATCGTATTCTACGGCGAATTGTCCGACGGCTCGGCGGTCGAACTGGTCCAGCACATTTCCCAGCTCAACCTGCTCCTCGTCGCCGTCCCCCGCCACGACGACATCGAAAAACCGCGCCGCATCATCGGCTTCAACCGCAAAAACGAACCGGACATCGCTACGGACCCGGAAGACTGATGCCTCAGGCTTTCGGCAAGGGACTGACGGAAATGGCCGCCGGTTTGGCCGGACAGTGATATTCGCAGGAACCGCAGCCGATACAGCGCGACCCATCGACGTGCGGGTAGCTGCGGCCGTCCCGGTTCTCGACCAGGGTAATGGCCTGGACCGGACAGTGGCGGGCGCAGTTGCCGCAGACGATGCCATCGCGGGCGATAAGGCAGTGGAACTGGGCATAACGGGCGATGCCGATCTTCGTCTGCTCTTTCACGGTCAGGTCCAGCGGGCGGATGGCGCCGGCCGGACAGGCTTGGGAACAGAAATTGCAGTTGTAAACACAGTAGCCTTTAGAAAAATCCATGTAGGGCTGGCCCAGCTGCAAGGCGCCGTTCTCTAAGACGGCCGGGGACAGGACGCCACTGGGACAGCGGCTGACGCAGAGATGGCAGGCCGTACAGCGCTGGGCAAAGGCGTCGGCCGAGACGGCCCCAGGCGGCAAGATTTTCTGCTTGCCCTTCCCCGTCCCCAGCAGGACCGGCACGACGGTCTGGCTGCGGGCCAGGCCAGCGGCGACGGTCCCGACGGCGACGGCCGTCGTCACCAGCATCTCCCGCCGGCTGAGGCCCTCACCTGATGGCGTCTTTTCCGGACCCTTGACCGGAAAGGCCCGGGAAAAAGTCAGGGCCCCTTTCGGGCAGACGGCGACGCAGTCGAAGCAGTCGACACAGCGGCTGGTATCGACGAAACCACGGGCGACGTCGATGCAGGACGAACGGCACGTCTTTTCACAAGCCCCGCAGTGGACACAGCGCTGGTCGTCGATACTCGGCCGGAACAGGCTGAAACGGCTGATTGTCCCCAGCAGCGTGCCGACGGGACAGAAAGTCTGGCAGTACGCCCGGCCATAGCGCCAGGCCAGGACGGTCAGGACGACGAAATACGCCCCGGCCATGGCCATAGCAGCCAGCGGCGGCCAGAGGATATCCGTCTTGCTGAGCGCCGGGATCCAGCCGTGGCTTTCGTTGAAGCCGACCAAAGCGTTCCAGCCATAGGCGACTGGCAGGCCCAGTCCATCGTGGACGATGCGGCCAAAGATACTGTACGGGTCGACCAGCCCCAGAAGGCCAGACAAGCCGACCAGGAAGGCCAGGCCGGTCAACATCAAAATACCATAGCGCATGATGCGCCGTTCCCGCCGGAAAGCGAATTTCCGGCGATTTTTTTTGCGCCTTTTGGCCAGCCAGAAGACGAAGTCCTGACTGATGCCCAAGGGACAGAGGACGCTGCAATAGATCCGTCCCAGGAGCAGGGTCAGGATGGCGATGACAGCGATGACCAGGAGATTCCCGGCCAGGAGGGCCGGCAGGAACTGCCATTGCGGCAGTACAGGCGCCACGATACCGCCGAAGGTCAGGACCATGACCCCCATCAGGAGCCAGGCTAAGACGATACGGCTTCGTTGCAGCATGTTCCGCATCTATATTACCCCCTTTCCCGTATCGCGCCCGAAATATTGGACGACGTCATCAATGGCCCGCACGTACTTAGGGATGTCGATATGCTGCGGACATTTGGACAGGCAGCGGCCGCAGGCCGTACAGCGGGAAGCGCGCTGCGACCGTTCCAGGTTATTCTGATAATGGGCCAGGAAAGCTTTTTCCTGCGCTGCCGAGGCTCCTTGCGGATGGTCCAGGTCGATTCCAGCCGGTTCGCCATAGCGGTTGTAGATATGGAAGACTTCGGCGATGTCGACGCCATAAGGACAGGGCTCACAATACCGGCAATATGTACAGGGAATGGCCCCGCTGCCGGCTTCCTTCCCCAGGGAGCGCTGGATGGCCCGTTCTTCGGCAGCCGACAAGGGCTGGAAATCGCTCAGGGTCCGGATATTGTCCAATACCTGCTCTAAATTGCTCATACCTGAATTCATGGTGATGACCCCTTCTTTAGAGCCGACCCAGCGCAGGGCCCACGACGCCATGCTGGCCTCTGGCCGCTGCTGCTTCAAGATGGCTTCCGCCAACGACGACAGATTGGCCAGATTGCCGCCCTTGACCGGTTCCATGACGAAAATGGGGACATCCTTTTCCCGGCACTTGCGGTACAGGTCCCCGGCCTGCCGGCTCCCCGACGGCGCTTCACCCGGTTCGTTCCAGTCGGCATAGTTGAGCTGGATCATGCAGAAATCCCAATCATACTGGTCCAGGAGATAATTGAAAAAGGGCACGTCGCCATGGAAGGAAAAGCCCAGGCAGCGGATGCGGCCCCGGGCTTTTTCCTGGCGGAGGTAGTCCAGGATGCCGTCGTGGATGTACAGCTCATCGAATTGGTCCCGGCTAGTCAGGGAATGGAGCATGTAGTTATCGAAATACGGCACCTGACAACGGTCGAGCTGGGTCTGGAAGATGTCTTTCGCCTGGTCGAGCCCCGTCAATATCGGCGTCGGCATCTTGTCGGCCAGATAAATCGTGTCGCGGGGATATTTCTGCAAGGCCTGGCCGATGAAAGCTTCGGACTTCCCGTCATGATAGAACCAGGCCGTGTCGAAATAATTGACGCCGTGGCGATAGGCAAAATCGACCATCTTCTCGCCTAATTCCTTATCGATTTCCCGACCCGACGCCGAAAAAGTCGTCGGCAGGCGCATACAGCCAAAGCCAAGGAGGGACAAATTTTTTCCCAGGGGCTTATAATAGCGCGTCGTAACTTTTCCCAAATCCTGCCCGGCTTCCCCGGCAGCCTTATCGGCATCGAGAAAAGCCAGGATATCCTCGCGTTTCATGAAGGCCCCGCCGGCAGCCGCTCCAGCCAGTCCCCCGCTGAGGAGCTTTAAAAAAGTCCGCCGGCTCATATCATGAGGCATCTGTATTCCCTCCTGTCTTATAACAATCCGGCTTTATCCAGCCAGGGATCGATAACGCTGTAATCCGCATCCTTATCCAGGGTCAGGCCCGTAAAGAAGCGGGCACCGGGAGCGGCGGCAGCCAAAGCCGGCAGGGTGACTTCAAAGGGGCTGCTGTAAGAGCACATGTAGGGTACGATGAGTTTCCCCTGCAAATCTTTCCCTTCCAGAAACGACGGAATGGTCATGGGCGCCGTGAACCACCAGCAGGGATAACCGAGGACAATGACGTCGTACTGCGACAGGTCGGGCTGCGTGCCGGCTAATTTCGGGTGGACGTTTTCATCGACTTCCTGCGCCGATTCCTTGCGGACCGTCGAATAATCATGGGAGTAATCGGGGTCGCGTTTGATTTCATAGAGATCACCGCCGATTTTATTCTGTATCATATGAGCCACTTCGCCAGACCGGCCGCCCCAGGTGAAATAGGCGATGAGGATGCGCTGGCCTTTATGGCTCCCCTTCGGTTCTTCCTGGATGGTCTTGATGACCGCTGCTTCCTGTTTATGTTTACTTTCCAGTTCATCTTTGATGTCTTCCGACATAGGCTTGCCCGTCTGGTTGGGCACGTAGACACCGGATGTCTGCGCCGGTGCTGTATTTTCTGAAGTGTTCTGTCCGGCCGTTCCCGCTTCGCCGCAGGCCGTCAGCAGGAACATAGCGGCACCTAATAAAACGATTTGCATCATCTTTGTGATTTTCATGAAAATTTTCCCTCTTTCTTACTGTGTAAAGCCCATCTGGTTCAGCCACTGCTGTGTCGTTTCTTCGGCCTTATCCATGTCCTTGTGATGCAGGGCAAAGCCTTCATGGACCGAAGCGCCCGGTTCGGCCTGCTGGATGGTCTGGATAGTGTCGGAGAAACCGCTGCCGCCAGATGTGACGATGGCGTAGACCTGTTTGCCTGACATATCCGTTTCTTTCAGGAATGACTGGACCGGTGCCGGCAAGGTGCTCCACCAGTTCGGATAGACTAAGACGATCGTATCATAACCGCTGAGGTCGCCGACATGACTCTTCAAAGCCGGCCGTTCCTGATTCTGAATTTCTTCCTTGCCCTGGTCGACGGTTTCGTCATAACTCGTCGGATAAGGCTTTTCCGTCAGGATAGAGAATAAATCGCCGCCAGTCTGGTTAGCGATATAATCAGCAATGACCGTATTATTGCCGATGGCGACGCCGTCCCTGTTTTTCAGGCTGGCTGAACTCATGACATCGTACTTATCCGAATGAATGGCCTTGGCATCGGTATTTTCGGGATACGTAAAGTAAGCGACGAGAATCTTATGGGGATTGCCCTGGGGATTATGGACTACCGACGTCGATACCGGGGGATTCGCCAGTTCTCCCTGACGCTGGCTGCTGGACGGAGACGTCCCATTCACTACCTCATTGATACCGCAGGCTGTCAACGATGCTGTCACCATCATAGCACAAGCAAAGGCTAACACTTTCTTTTTCATCATACATGACTCCTTTCCTATTCACAGGCCGGCTGATTCTCACATGACATCATGTCCTTGCTTACTTGTAGTATACGTTCAGCAACAAGTTATGTAAAATACCTATTTGCCACCGGCTAGAAATGCTTGGAGAGCATGGCAAAAAAGTCCTGCCGCATGTGCGACAGGACTTTTTAAGTGGTTAGTAGCTAGTGGCTAGTGGTTAGCGAATGGTTTGAAATTTAAAACCATCTTCTACAAACTTCAAACTCCGTACTACAAACTATGAAGAGCAACCTCTCAGTCAGCTTCGCTGACAGCTCTCCTATAAGGCGAGCCACGAACCACGAACCACGAGCCACTAACTAACTCGTTCTCTTTACTTTGAACCAGGCAGCGTACATGGTCGGCAGGACCAACAGGGTCAGGACGGTGGCGACGAAGAGGCCGCTGGCGATGGCGACGGCCAGGGGGCCCCAGAAGACGCTCTTCATGAGGGGTATCATGCCCAGGATAGCCGCGGCGGCCGTGAGCATGATGGGCCGGAAGCGCATGACCGCCGAGTCGATGACGGCGTGCCATGGATCTTCGCCGGCAGCCATATGTTTCTGTATCTGGTCCAGGAGGATGATGGAGTTGCGGATGATCATGCCGCCCAGGGCCAGGATGCCCAAATCGGCGACGAAGCCCAGGGATTTCCCGAAGAGGAGCATCCCCCAGGAGACGCCGATGAGTCCCATAGGCGCCGTAATCAGGGCCAGGAACATGAGCGACGGACTGCGCAGCTGGAACATGAGCAAGGTCATGATGATGATGACCATGACCGGTACCGGTACCAGGAGGTACTTGAGGGACTTCTGGCTGTTTTCCAGGGCCCCGTCGACTTCGACGGTATAGCCAAAGGGCATGCTTTCCCGGATATCGGCAATGGAATCGTAGGCTTTCTGCGTCGCATCGTTGGCCGTACCGGACTTGATGCCGCCGTTGATGGTGATGGTCGGTTTCAAATCGCGGCGCCAGATGAGGCCATCTTCGCCTTTATAGGAAATAGTGGCAATCTGTTCCAGCGGCACGTAACCGGCCTGGCCTACGTAGACGGGCAGGCTCTTGATCTTGGCCAGGTCATTGCGGTCGCTGTCCTGGAGGCGCAGCTGGATGCCGATGGTCTTGTCGGCCGCATAGTATTGGGCGACCGTCGCCCCGGACAGTTCCGTATACAAGGTCTGGGCAATGTCTTCACCGGAAATGCCCATGGCCCGCAGCTTATTCTGATCCAGGTCGACGTGCATGATCTTATTTTTCTGGTCCCAGTTGAGGAAGACATTTTCCGTGTTCGGGTCCTTGGCAATGCGCGCCGCGATCTGCTGGGCATAGGCCTTGACCTTATCCGTATCGTAGCCGGATACGCGCAGCATGATGGGGTAATCCGACGGCGGCCCTAAGGGCACGTTCTTGACGTTGCAGCGGACGTTGGGGAACTTGTCGGCCATTTCCTGTTTAATGGACTGCGTCAATTCTTCCCTCGTCTGCGTATCCTTGGCGACGACGACGAACTGGGCGTAGTTATTGGCCGGCAGGACCGGTTCGATGGTCAGGACGAAGCGTGGTGCCCCTTCGCCGACGTAGTACGAATAATCCTTGAGCTTCGCCTGCTGACTGTCCAGATACTGGGCAAAGCGGGACGCTTCTTTCTGCGTGGCCTGCATGGACGAGCCTTCAGGCAGGGTCATTTCGACGATGAGTTCCGGCCGCAGGGAGGGCGGGAAAAATTCCTGGGGAATGAGTTTCATCATGCCGACGGACAAGATGAACATAGCCGCTGTCCCGCCGATGACTAATACCCGGTGGGTCAGGCACCAGGTCAGGACCTTGCGGAAGAAAACGTAGAACCGGCTCTGATACAAGGGCTCCGGCTCTTCGCCTTTGGCCACTTTCGGCTTGATCAGGTAATAGCCGAAGAGCGGTGCCACCATGACCGATACGATCCACGACAGGACCAGGGCCGCCGTGATGACCGGGAACAAGTCCTTACAGAATTCTGACGCTGCCCCATCGGCAAAGGCGACGGGAATGAAGCCGGAGCAGGTAATGAGGGTCCCCGTCAGCATGGGCTTGGCCGTCGCCTTGAAGGCATAGCAGGCCGCATCGACGCGGTTCATGCCCTTCTCCAGCTGGACCGTCATCATTTCGACGGCGATGATGGCGTCGTCGACGAGGAGGCCCAGGGCGATGATCAGGGAGCCTAAGGAAACCTTATGCAAGTCGATGCCGGCTACTTCCATGACACAGAAGACGCCGGTCAAGACCAGGGGGATACAGAAAGCGACGACCAGGCCCGTCCGCAGTCCCAGGCTGAGGAAGCTGACGACGAGGACGATGATGATGGCTTCGCGCAAGGTATTGGTAAAGTCGCTGATGGACTCTTTGACGACCTGCGGCTGGTCCGATACCTGGTGGATTTCCATGCCGGCCGGCAGATCGGATTTGACGCTTTCCTGCAACTTCTTCAAGTTTTCGCCGAGCTGAAGGTTATTGCCGCCGCTCTTCATGGACAAGGCGATACCGACGGCAGGCTTGCCATTATAGAACATCTTCGGGTCCGCCGGTTCCGTATAGCGCCGTTCGACCGTGGCGATATCGCCCAGGCGGAAGACGCGGCCATTGGCATTGATGGGCAGGTTGCGGATGGCTTCGACGTCTTCAAAGACACCGGACAGGCGCAGGTAGACGTTGTCCGACTGGGTATCGACCATGCCGGCCGGCGTCATCTGGTTCTGGCCTTTGACGGCATTGGCGATGGTCGTCGGCGCAATGCCCAGTTCGGCCAGTTTGGAATTGGCCACTTCGATATAGACCTTTTCCGACTGTTCGCCGACCAGTTCGACTTTGCTGACATCGTCGACGGACATCATCATGCGGCGTATCTTTTCGGCCTTCTGGCGCAGTTCTTCATACGAATAGCCATCGCCGGTGACGGCATAAATAGAACCGTAGACGTCGTCAAAACGGTCGTTGTAATAAGGCCCGTAGACGCCGTCGGGCAAATCTTTCTTCATGTCTTCCGTCAAATTGCGGACTTCATGCCAGGTGCTGCGGATGCTGTCGCGCGGCGCCTTGTCGTCGAGGTAGACGTAGATGACCGACTGGCCGGGCCGGGAATAACTCTTGATGTAATCCAGGTTCGGCGTATCCTGCAGTTTCTTTTCGATCTTATCCGTCACCTGTTCCTGCATCTGTTCCGCCGTGGCACCGGGCCAGGCGACGGAGACGACCATGGTCCGTACGGTATACGTCGGGTCTTCCATGCGGCCCAGTTTCATGTAGGAAAAGATGCCGGCAATGGCAACGAGGATGATGAAGTACCAGACGAGGACGCGGTTGTGAATAGAGACTTCCGATAAATTTCTCATTCATCTTCCCCCTCTACGCGGACTTTCTGGCCTTCACTGAGCATATGGACGCCGGCCGTGACGACGACATCGCCGCGGCTGAGGCCCGTGACTTTGACTGTATTATCGCCAAAATCCTGGACCGTCACGTCTTTCAGGGACAAGGTCTTATCCTTGCCGACGACCCAGACCTGGGGCGTGTCGCCGGTCTGATAGATGGCGGCCAGCGGCAGGACAAAGGTATCCGCAGCGGCTGCCTGTTCACTGCCGTTGGCAACCGTAGCCGTCATGCCGAGCTGCATGCCGTCCGGCGGATTGGGCAGGGAAATATTGACCTGGTACGTCCGCGACGCCGCATCGGCCATAGGAGCCACTTCACGGACGACACCGGCGGCCTGCTGGTTCTGGAGGGCCCAGAAGGTGACGGTCACGTTCTGGCCGACTGGGAAATCGGCCAATTTATTTTCCGGTACATTGACCTGGACTTCCAGGTCCCCTGAATGGACCAGGGTGACTACAGTCTGGCCGGCAGCGACGACCTGGCCGACTTCCGCTGATACGGCTGAGATGACGCCGTCGGCATCGGCCGTGAGCTGCGTATAGGATAACTGATTTTCCTGCGCCTGCTGGGCGGCCAAGGCCTGGTTATACTGGGCCGAAGCCTGGTCGTAAGCCGTCTGGTACTGGTCCAGGACGGACGCGCTGATGGCATCCATATCGTATAATTGCTGATAACGGGTTAAATTGGACTGGGCCAGCTGGAGCTGAGCAGCAGCAGCGTCGACCTGGGCCTGGGTCTGATTGACAGCCTGGGCCACGTCTTTCGGGTCGACCGTCATCAGGACGTCGCCGGCCTGGACCTGGGAGCCGAGCTGGACGTTGCGGGCCGTAATGCGGCCGCCGGCCTGGAAGGACAAATTACTCTGGTATCGGCCCTTGACCGTCCCCGAATAGGTACCGGCCGTCGTGCCCGCCGTTTCACTGCCGACTTGGATGGCCTTGACCAGCTGGGGCTGTTCGGCCTGCTGGGTCTGCTGGCCGCAGCCTGTCAGGCCCAAGGCCGTCAGGACGGCTATGACGAGGACTGTATATTTCCAATCGCGTTTCATGGCTTCATCTCCTTTGTGGGATTAAGGGCAACAATATCGGCTTCAGCGGCATTGTCGGCCACTTGATGCATGAGCTGCAACGCCGGCCCCAGCGTCACCTCATCGACGCCCTGGACGAGGACGTCGACCCATTTCCTCAAAATCTCTTCCATCGTATCCTGCAGCTCCCGGGCCTTGGGCGTCAAATAGAGATACTTGTAGCGCCGGTCCGTCCCCTGCTGGCGCCGGCTGACGAAGCCCTTCGCCTCCAGCGTCTTCAAATTCCGGGCCACCAGGGCCTTGTCGGCCTGCATGACCTGACAGAGCTCATTCTGTCGGCAGCCATCGTGGCTGTACAAACTCAGGAGCGTCACATGTTCCGAATAAGACAAATTCCAAGGACGGCACGCTTCGACCACATAGGCTTGGGAACGCTGGTTGATGACACTGAAATCATGACCAGCCTTCAAATAATCCATGTGCTGCATCCCCTTTTCTTCAGTAATTAGTTGATTTGCTCAACTATCTGTTTCCAGTATAGCAAAAAGAACGGGAAAAAGCAAGGGACGGCCAAAGGCCGTCCCGCAGGCCGCAGCCTAGAGCCGTTCATCGAGTTTTGGGGCTAACGTCCCTACCGGTCGCAGGCCGCATCGTAGGGGACGTCCTGTTAAGGCGTCCCGCGTGAATCCTGT
>OGZF01001621.1_pt1 | contig 13043 bp, 13 predicted proteins | sample 1576771 | NCBI WGS metagenome assembly OGZF01 (sample SAMEA3541536, study PRJEB24748) | human gut metagenome | biome: human gut; feature: human-associated habitat; material: faeces | place: China | collected 2012
TATAAATAATGTCTACAATAATTGGGTTGGTGTCTACTTTTAGATTACCACTTCATTTGTGAGGATATGTTCTCTATTCAAACTCCTCTTTGCCAAGCTGTTATGTGGTGTTTTTCGTTGATTTTGGTAGAAGAAACTAGGGAGTTTTGTCTGATTTTTACCTATTGCGTGGATTTTTTGGGGGAATGTATTGTCATTTTGTTGTCACTATTTGCCCAATAATAATTTCAATAAAATTTGTTCCCTTAGCTCTCTAACTTTTTTATCATTTACACCTTGTCTAGATGCTTCGTTATACTTTTCCCATTCCGATTCATTTGAGTTTTGAAATTCTTCCAAAATTTGTTTTATTCTTTCTACAGAAATTTTTTTAACTTTCTCCAAATTCCGTGCAAAAAGAACGATTAATGTAAAAAAACTTGTTTTATTTTTCCAAAACGAATCTATACCCTCATCATATAATCCCAAAAGTATACCACATGCGTCATTACATTTTGATAATTTCTCACTCAAGATATTTTTATCAATTTCTGATAATTCAATAATAAGTTTTTCAGGTACATTTCTGTTTATTATTTCGTCTTTTATTATGCATGCAAAAATATTAAGAAAATACTGTAATGCAATTTGTCTCTGTCTATCATAGTGTGAAAAAACTATATCAGTCGTTAACAACTTATTTATATTGCTAATTCTTTCAAATTTGCATAACTCTTTTATTTCACTCGGAATATTATTTCCTGCATCTTCCTCCAAACTATAATCATCTATTTCACCGTCGTCCTCTTCTACAAACAACGAACTTATCTCATCCAAATAGCTTTCTATTTTTTCGATTTGCACTATACCCGACACAATCTTAGCTATAATCATATAATCATATTCAACCAGTTGAGTTGATTGTTTTTCCATCTTATTTAGATTATATGAATTTTTATTTAATCTTTTAAAAATCTCTTTAATTTTATCAGTATCATCTGGTTCCAAATACATTTGAATCAATGTAATATTATAATTCAAGATACTTTTTTTCTCATCTTCATCTAATTGATTGAACTTTTTTCCTTTATATTCATATTTATTATCCAAGAACTCAAATATACTTTCTAAACGTTGCCTGCCATCCAAAACATTATATGTTTTAGATAATGTCGTATAATTTGTTTTTGCATCGCATATAAAAATTGCAGGAATAGGATACCCTTTCATAATTGTATCTATCAAATCTTTTTTATCCTTCTCTTTCCATACAAATTGTCTTTGAAAATATGTTTCATACATTAATTTGCCATTTGTATGCCACTCATACAAGTCGACAATATCAAGCCTTCCTAATGAAAAACTTTTTTCCTCAGTTCTTTTTTCCATTTCTAATCCTCCAATTTTTCTAATTCTCCAATTACTGTTTTTACCTCAGTTTCAATAAATGATTTGTTTTCTTCCATTTCTTTTAGTTTTACTGCATATAACTTTTTACTATATCCGACCAAACCATTTATAAAATCATATTCCGACAAATAAAAACATACAGTTATATGTCTTTTAACTGATAACTCATTTTGTATGTCACTATTAATCGCCTCTAACTCATCAAGAAAGCCTTTGCCAGCATATAACGGATGTAATTTTCCATTCATTATATTCACCATATAAGAATTTTTTTTCTTATTAGACATATCATTTAGATTAACTTTATGAAAATATTTTGTAAATACTTCAGAACTAATAATTCCAAAATCATAGTCTTTAGGATTATCTCTTACTTGAAGTCTACCCTCTTTATAAGTATATCCCGTATGTGATGAACCTATCAATTTTACATCATTTAAATTACATCCGTATTTTTCTGAAATTCTCTTTCTAATACGGTATACCTCATCAACATCTATTGCTGCTGAATAATTCAAATAAAGATTTTCTGTAATTTCTTCAAAAGTATATCCCTCTTCTAACATATGCATCATTTTATCTATATAATTCATGATCTACTCCTGTTCCGACAAATCATATGTCTTTGGCTCTGGAAATAGCAAGTCCAAATCCTTCGGAAATATCTTAAACGGAAAACCATGATCTCTCACTGTACCATTTTCTTTTCTATGCATTATGTAGTCTACTGTAATTATTCCTTCATCTATTAACTGCGGAAATAAACTTGCATTTGGATTCTTAGTATGAACAATCTTGTCATATCTAAAATACTCAAATCCATTCTCTATCTTACTCGTAGCTTTCACCCAAAATGTTTCCTTATGCTTTTCTAATAGTCTCTGCTTCAATAGCAAGAAGCTCCATTGTGCCACATAACGCCTTATAACATCATCTTTAGTGTAATAATTTATCAGCAAATCATTATCTACATCCACTTCCAAATATAATCCCTGAGGATTCGGTACATTGGCTCGCAAAGTACAATTCAAATCAAATCTTTGAGAACCATCTTTTTGTTTTGCCCAATAACCATATGTATCAAGTAATTTTACTCTATCCATACCTCTACTATTTGCCCAATCAGGTACTTGCGTAAACAAGTTTACTCTGTTGCTTGTCTTTGGCTTGTTATATGTTGATGTCCTACTTGCCTTTAATTCTATTCCCTTATAATCCGGTAATTTCGAAGGATTTCTTGATATTCCCAAAGCATTCTCAAGAGTATCTCCCACCCCTGGATCTCCTGCTGTAATACTAGGTAAAAATCCTCGATTATGAATTTCCTGAATCTTCGATAATAGCTCTTTCGCAATAGCATTATCATCATCAATAAACTGCTGAATAACTTCTCTAATAAAACCAGAATTCATTGATTCAACAATTTCTTCATTTGACAAATTCAACACATATAGCTTTCCTTTATTAGCCAATATCGCTAACAAGTTACATGGTACACAGTACTGCTTCAGGTTGTAAAACCATATTCTAGGATCCCCCTGCTTTGTTACAGGTCTATATAAAGAAGCCTCTGTTTCTATAATCCTGTCTGGTGTAAAAAAATAGGTTTTTACCAACTCTTTAAATTTAGGTCCCTGCTTTTGTTCTTCATAATTATGAATACACGTGTCCCTTAACATTTCTCTTAAAGGTATCGTCGCATCCATAATAGATTTTTGATATCCTGTTGGTGTTGGTACCAAAAATGCCACTTGTAAGCCTATATTAGCAAAGAATGATAAAAAACCTCTAATAGGTGTATCTGACATTTTCAACATATGTTCACTCTTCTTTCTCTCAAAACAGCATAAGGCAACCCGAATAAATCGGATTGCCTTATAGTGTATACATTATAAAACTCTCATTATTTCAGTTGCCACTGCCTTAGCTAATAGTGGTGGTACAGCATTACCAACTTGTGAATACTGAGGAATTTCTACACGTCTTCGCAATCCGCCGGTTGTCCTTTTCCCCAAGAACTCAAAACTATCATCGAACGATTGCATACGTGCCAACTCTCTTACTGTAAATGTTCTCGGTTCAAATGGCGAAATATAGTCATCCGCAATAGTCATAACTGTAGCTGACGGTCTAGTTCTATCCAATCTAGTACGAATATTCTTTTTGGTTAGCAGAATATCTGTATTTTCTCTACTAACATTACCTGCTCTAAATAGTTCAACAACTGCTTCAGCATCAATTCCCATCTTCTCTACACAATGTGCTATCAATGCAGGCGAATTTGCAATATCTATTCCTTCAGACATAACACGATTTTTTAATGCAGCTCCATCTTCTCCTTCTCTGAATAGTGCAAATCGTTCAGAAATGATTTGCTGATGTGTAGATACTTCATTATTGTATATAATTCCATTACTGCTAATTGTATTTCCACTAATGTCTGGCGTACGTCCTTCTCGTGACCTCACTTGAAATTCGTTATCATCTATATGTACCTGATTACGCACATTGTCATCCCGAATCAAGTCGCTTATAGCATCTGTAATAGTTAAAGCCGTTTCATCAGTATATGTTGCTTCTGGATATGCCGGAGCAACCATATCATTCCTGTATGCCATAACAATTATTCGATTTCTTCTCTGCGGCACACCATAATGAGCCGCATTTAAAATTCTCGGTTCTAATGTATGATATCCTATCAAATCAAATTCATTTCGGAGTATATCTGGCACTAATTCCCCATCCTCGTATTGATGTCCTGTCGCACCGATAAAGCCATAAAATCTTGTGTCCGTGAATCCTGTTACATTTTCTAAAACAACATACTTTGGACGCACTTCACTAATTACTCTAATGTATTCTCTAAACAACATATTTCTTGGATCATTAGGATCTCTTCTTCCAGCCCTACTAAAGCCTTGGCAAGGAGGTCCCCCAAATATTGCATCTATCTCTGGAATATCCTGTCCTCTAAATATCTCCAAATTCTGAATGAATTCTCTAATCATATCTCCATTCAGTTCCCTTATATCTCCTCTATGGAAATAAGTATTTACACCTTGATGTAATCCCAACTGTTCGTGTCTATTCATGTATGTTCGCTGAACATCAGAATTAATGTCACTAGAGAAAAGAATATGAAATCCTGCTTGAATAAGACCTTCGCTCATTCCACCAGCACCACAAAACAAATCTATTGCATAAGCCATTATCGTTTCCTCCTTCTTCATAATTCTATCATCTGCATCACAAAATGTCCAGGACTTTATGTTCTTACATTTTAGAACATATGTTCTGTTTTGTCAATCAAAGTTTAAACTATTTTGATAATACAATCCCTACATTTGCTTCCAAACATACGGAATACATTATAGCAGAATTTTATTCTGTTTTCCACAAAATTTTCCTATCATTTACTGTTAAATATTTTCTATCATCTCCCTCTCCCCACATCCTTGACCTTCTCTCCAATCCACTCCATAAACTTCTCTAACAGATTAATCCCTCCAATTACAAACTGTTTCATAAACTCATACGCCTTTTCCAGCTTGTCCTTTAGGCTGCGATTTTCCTCCCGAAGAGTATGGTTCTGATACCTCAGCTCTATCACCTGCTCCTTCAGATAATCATCTCCATCGACCTCACCAAGCAGTTCCTTCTTAAGCCTTTCCGCCTCTTCCAGTTCAAATTCAGCCCGTTCAGTCTGTAATTTTGCAGTATCCGATATCATCATCCACTTGTCTGCCTCTTTTTTCGCCACCTCAATTGCCTTCTGTTTATCCGTGAGCTTATCTACATTCTCATAATATTCCAGCCATAATTCAGAATTCTTTAAGCGTAAATCCGTTGTTTCCGACTGTAATTTCTGATTTTTGGCTATGGTATCATCCAGCTTTTTTTTAGCTTCGAACTGTTCTTTTCTAAAACCCTCTCGCTTATTTTCAATTTCTTTTTCCAGAGTCTCAATCCGTTCTTCTTTTAATTCCAGAACAACCTGTGTGCCCTCTATCTCCTCCTCAAGTGCAGCCACTTCTTTTGCCCGTTCCTGTTTCTTATAATCGAATACGGATAAATGCTTATTGTGCGTATCTTTCTTCTTCCAGTCAATTCCGTACCGGCTCATAATAAGGGCAATATCTTCTTTCTCTGCCTCCGCCCACTGTTTCCATTCGGTATTTCCTTTTCCTTCACTTACAAATCCTCTGGTAGCAAGTGCTGCCTTAAGACTTGTCTTTGTCTCCAATCCTCTCTTGCAACCGGATACCCAAGGGATAAAATTCAGATGCAAATGTGGTGTTTCCTCATCCAAATGAATATAGGCACCAATCACATAAAGCTGTGGATTTCGAAGTTGGAACTTTTTCACATAATCCTTCAGCACCCATGTTGCAACCTCTGCAGAATAACTACCTACTCCGGTATCATCCTTGTTGCCTATCTGAACGATAACCTCATAAAATAATTTTTCCTGCTTGCTTCTTGAAATCTTATCATAATAACTTTTAATCTGCCTATCCTTGCGTTTCTGCTTTGCATTATATTCCTTAAGTGCCTCGTCAAACAATTTGTGATATGCCTGCTTAATATCCTCATGGATAAGAGTGATATTATTCTTGGTACGGCTGGCATCTACATTGTCAGCTATAAATCTCCTAGTGTTGTGCCCGATGGAACCTTCTCCATTCATGAAACTGATTGTTCTTTCCATTGTCAAAATCCTCCTCTTTTGGTATGTATATAGGCACCACCTTCTTATCCGTAATGAGTGCCGGATACGGCACGAAACAGCAGATTTCCTTGGGAAGGTTTTGTTACTTTTGTCAAAAGTAACGTAAAAGCACTTTTGACAGCTTAGCCATCAAAAATGCAGACCCGCAAGCGGGTTTTGCGCTCCTCGCCGGAGTGGCTGCACGGCTCTGCGAGCCAGATAAAGCTCCCCTGTGGGAGCTTATGAGCCGCAGATATGCGGCATATCCTTTACCATACACAACCCCTTTAATACCCGTGCCGGTTCCTAATGAAAACAGTTCACCACATCATGCAGAAATACCTCCTCTGCTATCATTCTTGCTTGTGTTCGTAGCCGGTACATTTCCACAAAAGAATTTGCTTGCTTGGGTTTATGTTCGCTCAGCCATTCCTTTTCAATTTCCTCCAGCAGCTCATAGGCAACCTCATTTACCTCTGCTGCCTTATCATGTAATTCGTCAAACCGCACCAGACTTTTGTATCGCTGTGGATACTCCGTCCGTATGTAATCAATCCACATGTGACCATATTTCCCAACATCTGTGCTTTTCTCCTCGCAACATAATGCAATCAACGGATAAAAGATGCCGTCCTTTTCTATGTATTTCACGCCTAATTTTTCAAATAATGTTTCTTCGCTCATAGCCGCCACTTCCTTTATATAAAATATCTGTTATTCCTCATTTGGTACTGTAAGGTGTTTCATATCCGCCAATGTTCTCGGTTGTTCCTTGAAGCCTTCCAATATTTCCAGCATGGAACGGATGGGAGTAAGTAACTCCCCATCCATATCCGATGCCTTTTCTATCCTCTCAAGCTCATGCTCAATCATTTGCAGGTTCTGCCGGAATTGTACCAACATCAACGGATTGCCTGTGGCAACCACCTTTTGATGAAGAACACTCTGGATAATATAATCCTGCTTGGTACGAAATCCACTGAGCTTCACTCTGTTATTCAGTTCTTCATTTTCCTCCGGCGACATACGAAATGCGATTGTCACATTACGCCATCTGTTTTTATCATCTCTATTCTTTTCTGACATTGACCAACGCCTCCCTTTCTGTTTCCAGTTGTGCTGCCATATCCGTCTGCACCGTTGGAAATAAATGTGCATAATGATACGTGATATCTACCGCCTCATGTCCGACTCTTTCCCCTATTGCCAACGCAGAAAATCCCAAATTGATTAGCAATGAAATGTGCGAGTGCCGTAATCCATGAATTCGTATTCTCTTTACTCCTGCAAGCTTTGCACCCCTATCCATTTCGTGATGAAGATAACTTTTTGAAATGGTAAAAATTCTGTCGTTCATCTTTATTCCGTATATTCTTTTTATAAAATCCTCCATTTCTATAGCAAGGAAATCCGGCATGACGATTGTCCTGTTACTCTTTGGTGTTTTCGGATCCGTAATCACATCTTCGCCCTCCAGCCTCTGATATGACTTATTTATCCGAAGAGTTTTCTTTTCAAAATTGAAATCCGCCGGTGTCATGGCAAGCAATTCTCCCTCTCGTATTCCCGTCCAGTAAAGCATTTCAAATGCATAATACGAAATCGGCTTATCTACCACACACTCCAAAAATTTCTGAAATTTCTCCTGTGTCCAGAACTCCATTCCCTTATTTTCTTCCTTCCCCATAGTTCCGGCTTTTCGTGCCACATTATCCTTTAATCCATACATATTGACTGCATAGTTTAATATGGCACTGAGCTGATTGTGAATCGTTTTCAGATAAGTTTTGGAGAACAACTCCCCATTATCCTTTTTCAGTTTCATAATCTCATTTTGCCACTGGATGACATCCGAAGTACGAATATCATCCAGCTTCCTTTTTCCGAAATATGGCAGAATCTTGGTCTCAATAATGTGCTTTTTTGTCAGGAACGTATTGCGTTTTATTCTCGGCTCCAAATCCGTCAAATAAATATCCACAAAACTTTGAAAGATCATACTGATACTCTGATTCTCTTTCAACTTGAAGTTCCGCTCCCATTCAAGGGCTTCGCTTTTCTTCGCAAAGCCCCTCTTGGTCTTCTGCTTCCTTTCTCCGGTCAAATCCTTATAATAAGTCCTCACCTCCCACATTCCGGTCTTTTTGTTGTTGATAACCGCCATCTATCCCACCTCCTTGTCTGTGGACAGTCCGTAGATTCGTTCCATAAAATACTGCGTGCTGACACGCCCTTTTATTGCCACAAATCCTTCAGCCTCAAGTTCGCATTCAGCCGCCGTATCAGCTTATAAGCATAGGATAGTGATACGTCCAGCATTTCCATGACATCCTGTGCTGTTAAAAATCGTTTGTTCTCCATAAGCAAATGCCCCCTCTCTTTCGTTTTATCATTTAGTTCATTTCTGAACGGTTTTGATGTGTTTTATATTAGCAGTTCGTTTTTGTACTGTCGATACTTTTTTAGCAAAAAACATTTCATTTTTGTACTGTTGATGTTATAATTTCTGTATATGTATGATTTGTGCCTCGTGTTTTCATACAAGCTACAACACTCATTACACTTATAAGGAGCAGTTAAAATGGGCGAAAAATTCACCAGCCGGGTAGGCTTTTTAATTAGAACTTTCAGAATTGCAGCGGAAATGACACAAAAGGAATTGGCAGATAAGTGCGGACTAAACGAATCTACAATCCGAAATTACGAGCTTGGAAACCGATATCCGAACGAAGCGACTTTACTCAATATCGCCAACAATCTAGGTGTCAGTTTCTATGCATTATCAGACCCGGATGTTGCCAATATCTTCAGTGCGCTCCATGTGCTGTTTGATATCGAATGGGCATACGGACTACGTCCCACTATAAAAGATGGCGAAGTATGCTTCAAATTTGAAGAACGGCTTCCAAGTGCCGATCCCCGCCCACAGGAAGACCTTGATAACTTCAAAAAGATGGTTGAGTATTGGGCACGCCTACGAGACAAGCTGGAAGATGACAAAATAACCGAAACAGAATATTATCTCAAAGAGATAAAATTTCCGATGAATCCAATAGAGCTGGATAAGGAATATACTGTTTCGTTGAATCTTGATGATGACGACCAACTACTGGTTCAGAATCTGAATGATGATAAAAAGGCAGAGGAAACTGCTGAGTTGTTAAAAAACTTATTTCCGGATTTTTCTTATGTGAAGAGGAAGAGGAAACCAAATAAGGAGTAAAGGAGAGAAAATACATTGATAAAAAAAATTATATCTATAAACAATTATAATAAGTTTATTTCGTTTAACCATTCCCAAACTAACTGGGACTGTTCATTAAAAAAAGCCACCGTTATATATGCACCAAACGGAAGTGGAAAAACAAGTCTTTCTCTAATGTTTAAATCTTTATGTGATAATAGTTCTCTACATGCTAAAGCTTCTTTTCAAGCTTCGGCACCAACTGAGATACGTCTACTAGGTGATGATAACAAACAATTTATTTATATGAACAACAAATGGAATCGCAATCATTCATGCATTGAGATATTTAACAGTTTTTATCTCGAAGATAATATTTATTCAATATCAATTCATGATAATCTAAACGAACTTAATATATTTGAACTAACATGTGCAAACGAGGCTATACAAATCAAATCTCAAATGTGTCAAATAAAGCGAGAGCTATCTTTATTAAAAACCAAAATAAAAAATCGCAAAATGAAGCTCAAACAAAATAAAATGGAAATAAAGAATGACAAGACATTAAAAAAATTATTACTTCAACGCGATCAGTTAAACGTGCATTTTAAACAATTAGGTGAAGCAAGAATATCTTTAATAAACTCTCGAATTGATAGTTACATTCAAAACATAAACCGATATTTAGCAACTTTTAGCGATGATTTAGAAATAATAGATCAAAAAATTGTTTATATTAGTCAATCAAACGAATTAAGATTTATCTACGGACTAAAGATAAATAATCACGAGATTCATTTCTCAGATCGACAGGCTGAAGCTCCTTCGTTAAAATATTACTTAAGTGAAGGTGACAAAAATGCATTAGCCTTATCATTTTTTCTTGCCAAAATAGATATTGTACCAAATCCAAAAGATTATGTCGTAGTTGTAGATGACCCTTTTACTAGTTTTGATACCCATCGAAAGCAAACTACAATAACTCAGTTAACTCGTATTGCAAGCAATGTAGGACAAATTATTATACTTACACATGATTTACATTTTGCAAACGATTTTTTCAATGCCTATAATGGAGAATGCCTTACATTACAAATACAAAGACGTAATGCGTCTAACACACTTGTCATACAAGATATAAAAAACGATTTACTAACTGGGCTATCAAAAGATATCAATACATTGCATCAATACATGTATTCTGGCGAACAAGATACTCTTTACTTACGCGAAGTTGTTAGATGTATTAGACCTTGTATAGAAGGTGTTTTTAGGCTCAAATATTTCAATTTGGTTAAAGACAATCAATGGTTGGGAGATTTCATTTCCATGATAAGAGATGCTAATACTTCATCCCCTCTATATAGACTTAAAAATTACTTACCTGAAATTGAAGAACTTAATGAATATTCAAAAATATATCATCATAGTAACCCTAATTACTTAGATGTATTAATTAATCCAACAGAGTTATCAATCCATGTTCGATCCACAATTAATCTTCTATATGTTTTGTAATTATTAAATATAAAGCAACTCTGCAAATACAAAAGACAATTTATCAATACATATTAATTTCCAAAATTATTGTCATTTGATTGTCACGCAACAAAAAACGAGCCAAGAAACGCCGTAAATTCGACATTTCTTGGCTCGTGTACATTATTCAAACTCGACAATTACTAATCAATTTTGTTTAGATATTATTCGTTATCGTGTTTGTAATTCTTTTGATTATTTGATTTATCCATATTATCCTGCCTATACGGGCTAATGTTATCATTTTGTTATCGGCATTGATAACACGCACTTCGTAACTGTGGATAATAGCAATATGTTCCGACTCAAATTATAAGCGGTTTTGCTTAGAAAATCAATAATCTTATTGTTAAAAAAACATCTGCCATACTCTCATAGATAACAATGACAAAATATAAAATGGAAGTATATATAGTAACCTTTGCAACCGGTTCTTTGCAGTAAATATTATAATACTCTGAATCGGCATCCATATCCAAAGGAGAATACTAAATAATTCAATTTTATACGCTATCCAATAACAGAGCATCGGGAGTAACAACAAGAACATTCCAATAACTGACTTGCATAATTTTTTTCATAATTCGAAAGTATATTTAAAAGAGTAGTCTTTCCAGCTCCATTTCTTCCAACAAGTCCATAAATACAAGCGTTTTCAAATGTATAGTTTAAGTCCGAAAAAACAACCGTTTCACCATATTTTTTACTTAAATTTGAAATCTGAATCATAAAATTTCTTTTCCTCTCAAATCCATTTTCGTCAACCCAACGACTAACAATCCAATAAAAACTACTGTGTCCACAAATAACAGTACAACAATATTTTTTACCACTCCGAAAGTAAAAAGTATGGAGAAAATTTCTACCGACAACACAATAAAACACATATAATTTGTCAAATACTCTGTTATAATATCACCATAATAATTGTTTATCTGTAATTTGGCATAAATAAAAGGTTTTAATAAATAACGGATTATGATACAGCTAACGGGACAAATAAAAATCCAGTTTTTATTCACCAAAGATGTTGCCACACCTTTACTCCATTGTACCGGAATCTCTATCGGCAACTTAGAATAAGACAACGCCCCAATAATCAAGCATAATACGGTAATCGTTATCCAAGTAAGCATACTTCCCCATATATACAAAAAGCTGACTGAATCCAATTTGAAAACAGTTTGATTATCTTTCCAATAATCCTGCAACTCTGTTACATATTGTTCTATCTGTAATTTTTCATAACTAATACTTTCTTCATCCAGCATTTTTTCGCACATGAGTTTCGCCTTATTCAAATCAGTAATCTGACTTTTTAATACTTCATTCTGCTTCTCAAGCGTTTCCTGCAAAGTTACTTTCCCAGATATAATACTTCGTATATCCTCAATAGAAATTCCCAATGTACGCAGATATGCTATCTTCTTTATATTTTCCACATCATTTTCAGAATAATCTCTATAACCATTACTTTCATTTCTTGAAGGCTCAACGAGTTTTTCCTTTTCATAAAAACGGACATTAGAACGGGATAAACCTGTTCGTTCTTCTACATCTTTTATTGTCATGTTATGCACTCCTTTCAAGCAACTCTATTTTATCTTAAGAATAAGCTATAAACAAGGTTTACAGTCAAGCATTTATCCAAAATCTCTTTTCTTTTAGTTATAAATCAATTCGGCGTTCACAGCCTCTCTTGCACACGTCTGTATATTGTTCATTCTCACCACCCATTCCATCTGATTTTCTGCCTTTAACTGTTCCGTGATCCCCTGTGCCTGTTTCATCTGATCTACAATCCTTTCAAAGCGTTCCTGAGCTTGTTCTTCTATATCTGCAAGATAACTATTCAGCCTACCACTTGTAAGCAGAGTAATATAAACTACTTTCTTATGTTCTTTCAGATAGCGTTTATGTCTTTGTCCCCATACGCCGATGAATCTTTGTTCTTCTTCCTCCGGCAAAGCAAGACAGGGGATAAGATAATCCCCATGTCTGATATAAGTGCCACCCATTTCTTCAAATATTGTTTTCTTCATAATCGTTTCCACCTTTCTTATCGTTCTCTATCCATAGATTTTTTCTTAACTGACCGTTTCGGCTGCTGTCTGTCTTCCTGCTGATAGCGGTGCAGTTTTTCCAGTACGCTTGCTTTTTTCGGTTGTTCTAATGGATTTTCTTTCTTCTGCTCCGTCTGATTTTTCCATGCCCGCAGTT
>OGZF01001622.1_pt1 | contig 13043 bp, 8 predicted proteins | sample 1576771 | NCBI WGS metagenome assembly OGZF01 (sample SAMEA3541536, study PRJEB24748) | human gut metagenome | biome: human gut; feature: human-associated habitat; material: faeces | place: China | collected 2012
CGACATGGCTAGCCAGTTCTATGACGATTTCAACCAATCCTTGTCAACTCATGTTCCTGTAGAAAGAGGACGCTTTGGTGCAGATATGCAGGTTAGTCTGGTCAATGACGGACCTGTGACCATTATTTTAGATACCAAAAATCGATAAACAAACCATTTCTCGCCTTGTGTGAGAGGTGGTTTTTTTTTGTTCTCTCACATGAACTATTTAGGTGATGGATTTTCATTATTTGGGATTTATTTTTTCATTTTAAGTAGACTGAATCAAGTGAATATTTAATGAAATTAGAAAATGTTGTTCTCAAATTTCTGAAAAAACCTGACCATTCATGATGAAAAAATTACCGTTTACGAGGATTACCGGAAATTCCCTTGTCTTACAAAAAAGATTAAGTTAACATTAGTTTCATAAGAAACACCAAGCGATTTTTATGAAACTAAAAATAACTCGAGTTTACAGCATGCAAATACAAATAGTGATAATTTGAAACGCCGAGGTGATTTAAACTTTTTTAGAGGGATAGAGAGATATGTCAAAGAAAGTAGCGTCAACTAAATTATTATCAGGTTTGTTTGTAGCCGGTGGTGTCCTAGGGATGAATCAGGTTGCCAAGGCAGATAACGTGGTCAGTTCAGAAGTAACAAAACCAGTTATTACAACTGAAGCAGATAACTTGGTGGTGGTACCAACTGAGGCCGTTGATCCAGTAGCGACAACAGAAGTAGGTCCATCATCTGCCGCTGTTGCGACAGATACTGCAACAACAGCGACAGCTTCTACAATCTTTTCACAAGCTGCGCCAGAAGAGAGTGCTAGTTCAGAAACGCTTGTAGCCAGTGAAGCATTAGCTCCTGAGTCAGCTGCTGTGGAAACTATCACATCATCATCTGATAATGCTACTGAGGCAGGACGCCATTCAACTGCTCAAGTAACACCAGTTACAGAAGTGACAGAGCAAAACTTGAATGGTGATGCCTACTTGACAGATCCAGAAACAACAAAAGCAGCTTATAGCAAGACAGATGGTGATATTAATTATTCCGTTGTTGTATCTAATCCAACAGCAGAAACTAAGACGATGACTGTCAATTTGACACTTCAACATGCTTCAGAAATTATCGGTCAAGATAACGTTGACCTTACGCTAGCGGCAGGAGCTTCAGCCAAGGTTTCAAACTTGACAGTAGCGTCAGAGTGGTTGACAAACAATACAGGTTACTTGGTGACAATCAGTGTCAACGATAAATCAGGTAGTACTTTGTCAAGCAAGCGTGCTGGCTTGTCTGTTGAAGATGATTGGACAGTTTTCCCACGTTACGGTATCGTAGCAGGTTCGCCAACTGATCAAAACAGTATTCTTGTTAAAAATCTTGAAGCCTACCGTAAAGAGCTTGAGCTCATGAAGTCTATGAATATCAACTCATATTTCTTCTATGACGCTTATAATGAAGCTACAGATCCTTTCCCAGAAGGTGTCGATAGCTTTGTTCAAAAATGGAATACTTGGAGTCACACTCAGGTTGACACTAAGGCTGTTAAAGAATTGGTTGACCAAGTTCATAAGTCAGGTGCTGTTGCCATGCTTTATAACATGATTTCAGCAGATTCAAATCCAAAGAATCCAGCACTTCCACTTGCTGCTTTGGCTTATAACTTCTACGATAGCTTTGGTAAGAAGGGTGAACCGATGACTTACACTATCGGTGATAACCCAACTCAAGTTTACTATGATCCGGCGAATCCAGATTGGCAAAAATACATCGCAGGTGTCATGAAATCAGCTATGGATCGTATGGGATTCGATGGTTGGCAAGGTGATACAATTGGTGACAACCGTGTGACTGATTATGAGCACCGTAACAGCACAGACGAGGCTGACTCACACATGATGTCTGATTCATATGCGTCATTTATTAATGCCATGAAAGACCTCATCGGTGAAAAGTACTACATCACAATCAATGATGTCAATGGTGGTAATGATGATAAATTAGCCAAGGCACGTCAAGATGTTGTTTATAATGAGCTTTGGACAAACGGTGGTTCAGTTATTCCAGGACGTATGCAGGTTGCCTATGGTGATTTGAAAGCACGTATCGATATGGTACGCAATAAAACTGGTAAATCACTTATCGTTGGTGCCTACATGGAAGAACCAGGTATTGACTATACTGTTCCTGGCGGAAAAGCAACTAACGGTGCTGGTAAAGATGCCCTTGCTGGTAAGCCATTGCAAGCTGACGCGACTCTTCTCGTAGATGCGACAGTAGCTGCAGCCGGTGGCTATCACATGTCCATTGCAGCCCTTGCCAATGCTAATGCAGCCCTTAACGTTCTTCAAAGTGCCTATTACCCAACGCAATACCTCAGTGTGGCTAAAGACACTATTCGTAAGCTTTACAATTACCAACAGTTTATCACTGCTTATGAAAATCTTCTCCGCGGTGAGGGTGTGACAAACAGCACTCAGTCTGTATCTACAAAGAATGCTGCTGGTGAAATTCTTTCTAAGGATGCTCTTGGTGTGACAGGAGATCAGGTTTGGACATTTGCTAAATCAGGAAAAGGTTTCTCAACTGTTCAAATGATTAACATGATGGGCATCAATGCGGGCTGGCATAATGAAGAAGGTTATGCGGACAATAAAACACCGGACGCACAAGAAAATCTCACAGTTCGTCTTAGTCTAGCAGGTAAAACAGCCCAAGAAGCAGCTAAAATTGCTAATCAAGTCTATGTGACGTCACCAGATGATTGGGCAACTTCAAGCATGAAGAAGGCACAAGCAAGCCTTGAAACAGATGAAAATGGTCAACCAGTACTTGTCATTTCAGTTCCTAAACTAACGCTTTGGAACATGCTCTATATCAAGGAAGACACAACAGCAGCACCGGTAGAACCAGTTATCTTGAAACCAGTTACTAACCAAGCTGGTAAGAAAGCAGACAATACCGTAACATCTGAAGCAAGCTCAGAAACAGCTAAATCAGAAAATACAACAGTAAATAAAGGTTCAGAGGCTCCAACTGATACGAAACCATCTGTTGAAGCTCCTAAACTAGATGAAACAACTAAACCAGCACCATCAGTTGACGAGTTAGTAAACTCAGCAGCTGTTCCAGTGGCAATAGCTGTATCAGAGACCGCACATGATAAGAAAGATGACAAGTCAGCGTCTAATACGGATCAAGGTGCAGTAGCGTCAGATTCAATCACTACACCAGCTTCAGAGGCTGCAAGCACAGCTGCCTCAACAGTCTCATCAGAAGTATCAGAAAGTGTAACAGTATCATCGGAAGCATCAGAAACTGAAAATAGTTCAGAAGCATCAACTTCAGAGTCAGAAATTCCAACGACGACAGCAATTTCAGAATCACATGCAGTAGTTGAACCAGTGGCTTCTTTGACAGAATCAGAGAGTCAGGCAAGCACTAGCCTTGTTTCAGAAACTACAAGCACAATTGTCTCAGTTGCTCCGTCAGAAGTATCAGAAAGCACAACAGTATCATCGAAGGTCTCAGAAACTGATATTATCTCAGAAGCATCAACTTCGGAGACTTCAGCATCTGAATCAGAGAATTCAATCAGCACAGTCGTTTCAGAATCAGAAGTAGTTGAAGAACCAGCTGTTTCATTGACAGAATCAGAAAGTCAAGTGAGCACTTCAGAAGTGACTTCGGCAATTTCAGAAACAGTGAGCACGTCTGAGGAAGTCATCCTTGATGGACTATCAGAAAACATCAATAGTTGGAATAGACTCTCTGCAGCTCCTCGCGTCTCAGAAAACTTACCAAGTACTTCTGAAACAATTACAGAAGCAGCATCACTCTTTAGCAACTATGCAAGATATTCAGAAACAGCAAGCTCAGAATCTCACTCTATGGTAGCAGCTTCTTCAGAAATTTCTATTGAAAAATTAGCAGTATCTATCTTGAAAGATACTGAGGGTGGCTTGTACGATGCGACTACAATCAGAAATATTGTTGAGATGATTGATAGCATTACAACAAATGTCAGCTATACTCGCAGTAGCCGTCAAGACCTTGTCAATACAGCTTCGTCAGATAACACTTACAGTGGTAGTCAAGATCTTAACCTTGCAAGTAAGACAACGACGCAAGCAGGTGAAAAAGGAACAACTGAAGACCTTAAGGCTACAATTGCTAAAACAGCAAAATCTCACAAGTGGGGAGAACATGCTGTAGCTATCCTTACAGCTATTGTCCTTGCAGGTGCGGCAACCCTTGCAGCTCTTCGTAACTTCTTGATGTCAAAAAAAAGTTGATAAATAATAAGTAGAACTCTTTGTGTAAACAAGGAGTTTTCTTTATACTGGCTGCTATTTTTTCTGAAAATTGTGATACAATAGAAATAGTTTGAATATTGTGTCAAAGGAGAGCCAATGATTACTGCAAATGATATCGTAAAGGCTAATGAAGTCTTAAAAAACGTGGTGGAACGCACACCACTAGATTTTGATCGCTACTTATCTGAAAAATACGGGGCGACCATTTATATTAAAAAAGAAAATATGCAAAAGGTACGCTCTTTCAAATTGCGAGGAGCCTACTATGCTATTCATCAATTGAGTGATGAGGATAAGGCGCGTGGTGTGGTTTGTGCATCAGCCGGAAACCATGCTCAAGGGGTTGCCTACACTTGTAACGAGATGAAGATTCCGGCAACCATCTTTATGCCAGTAACAACGCCTCTCCAAAAAATTGGTCAAGTCCGTTTCTTTGGTGGCAAGTTTGTAACAATCAAATTGGTGGGAGATACCTTTGATGCTTCTGCTCAAGCAGCGCAGGAATATACCAAGTCTGAAGGCATGACTTTCATTGATCCATTCGACGATTATAATGTCCAAGCGGGTCAAGGAACTGTTGCTTATGAAATTTATGAGCAGGCTCAAGAGGAAGGTGTTTCCTTTGATAGTATCTTGGTTCCAGTCGGAGGCGGTGGCCTTATCTCTGGTGTAGCTACTTATATCAAGGATGTAGCACCGTCTATGGAGGTTATTGGTGTTGAGGCTAGTGGTGCTCGTAGTATGCGTGCTGCCTTTGACCGTGGTTATCCTATAAAACTCGAAGAAATTGATAAGTTTGCGGATGGGATTGCTGTTCAAAAGGTAGGTGTCAAGACCTATGAAGTTGCACGTAAATATGTTGACCGTCTCTTGGGAGTTGATGAAGGCTTGATTTCAGAAACCTTAATTGATATGTACTCTAAGGTTGGTACCATTGCAGAACCCGCAGGTGCGGCATCAGTGGCAGCTTTGGAAGTGATCAAAGATGAGATTAAAGGAAAAACCATCGTCTGCATCATTTCAGGTGGTAACAATGATATTAACCGTATGCCAGAGATGGAAGAACGTGCGCTTATCTACGATGGTATCAAGCATTACTTTGTGGTTAACTTCCCACAACGTCCTGGTGCCCTTCGTGAATTTGTAAATGATATCTTGGGACCAAATGATGATATCACTCGTTTTGAGTACATCAAACGTGCTAATAAAGGAAAAGGTCCAGTTCTCATTGGTATCGCTCTTAGTGACAAGAACGATTATGATGGACTTCTCGATCGTCTTTCAGCCTTTGACCCAAGTTATATCAACCTTCACGGTAACGAAACACTATACAATATGCTTGTCTGAGGACAGGTTCACATAATGAAAAAAGAATCGAAGAAAGTCGGTTCTTTTCTACTTTAACCCAGCTATACGGAGGCACTAAGGCTTTATCTTCAAATTAAAACCTCAGTATTGCTACTGAGGCTTTCTTTATTCGATAATCAAGAGTCCATCTTTAATGGCGAATGGATTGTCTTTATTGATGCGGTCGTAGAACATGATACCGTTAGTATGGTCGATTTCATGTTGAACAACGATTGAGTTGTAACCACGGAGTTTAACACGTTGCTTTTCGCCCTCTTTGTTGAAGTATTCAACAGTTACACGAGCATGACGAACCACGTAACCAGGGACGTCGCGGTCAACTGAGAGGCATCCTTCGCCATCGCCCAAAGCAGCATCCTGAACAGAATGGGCAACTACTTTAGGGTTGTACATGATTTCTTGAAGGCTATATGCTTCTTTTGGTGGATTACCTTCAGCGTCTTCAGGGTTTGGAACGAGAACGGCGATAATGCGTTTTGAAATATCCAATTGTGGGGCTGCAAGACCGACTCCCCCACGAAGCCCCATTTTTTCAGCAATAACAGGATCTTGTGAATTACGAAGAAACTGCATCATTTTTTCACCTAGGATAATGTCTTCGTCTGATAGTGGGAAGGTTACATCTTCAGCGACAGCACGCAAGGTTGGGTTTCCTTCGCGAATGATATCATTCATATCAATCATATGGCTGGCGCGGATAATTTTGGTTTGAGCGTCCATTTGTTTACCTCTATTTTCTTTGATTTACTTGTTTATAACTATAGCACAAAAGGGTTGAAAATTAAACCATCAAGGGTTAAAGTGAGGCTTATTCTAATCGATAAAAGCCAGTTTTTCCAAGGTTTGTCTCTTTAAAATACGATAGGTCTTAAAAGCTTCTTTTTCAATAATTCCTTGATTGATAAATTGTTTGATGACTCGTTGCACATGGCGATAGCTAGTCCCAAAACTGGCAGCTAGGATAGATGGTGATAGTTGAAAAACACCTTCTTCCTCAATACTCAACATATGAGTAGCCAGACGCTCTTTGACAGAGTAACTAGCATTCGTTGAGGCAGTGATACCTTGCTTATGCAGTGCCATAGCTAGGTTACGTCCAATTTGGTAGAGAAAAACAGGGTCTTTGAGGAGTTCTTCTTTATTATTTAATGGGAGCTGAACTGCTTGAACCTCTTCTAAAGCAATGACTGATGATCCTGCTGGTTGGTTGGTCATAAGTTCTACATCTCCCAATATTTGAGGCTGATTGAGCGTTTCTAGGATATGTTCTTTACCATTGAAGAGAGAACGAACAATTTTTACCTTTCCTGATAAAATGTAGGTCAGCTCAGTGATAGCTTGCCCTTGGGTACAAATATAATCGTTCTTTTGAAAGGTGACTTTCTGTAATTGGTTGAGGTAGGGGGGTGGAAAGACCTGGTCAAGTTGAGGTCTTATGGTATGATTACGCATACATCTCCTTTTTTAGGACCTAGGTCCTATTTTTTAAAGTCTCCTTAGATTATAATGAAAAAATAACTATTAGACAAGTAAGGAAAGGATGTTCTTATCCCTATATTATGACACGAATTTTAGAAAAAATGAGCCTGCTTGGGCTATCCTTGCTCTTGATTTCGGCCTTTTCGATTTCAACAGCGTTACCACCTATGTTGGACTACTATAGCCCAACCTTTTCTGCCGCGCAAGTGGAGCTTTTAGTATCTGTCCCTTCATTTTCCGTAGTCGCGATGCTCTTACTTAATTCATTTATTGACAAATGGCTAAGTGATAGACAGCTAATTGTGACTGGATTGCTCTTACTTAGTAGTGCTGGGATTTTTCCTTTTTTTGTACAAGCCTATCCTCTTGTCTTACTGTCACGTATTGCTTTTGGAATGGGGATTGGTCTTATCAATGCTAAGGCGATTGCCATCATCAGTCAACGTTATCAAGGTAAAGAACGGGTTCAGATGTTAGGTATTCGTGGCTCCATGGAGTTGATTGGTGGAGCTTCTTGTTCTCTTTTAGTTGGACAATTACTGAAAATTCATTGGACCTTTGCCTTTCTTATCTATGGTTTTGGTTTTGTGATTTTGATTATGTACCTCCTTTTTGTGCCATCGATGGAGCAGGTGGAGAAGAAGCAGATTACAAAAAGAAAACAAGTTCTGAACAAAAAAGACCTTGGTATGATTCTTGGCATGGCTCTTTTAGCAGGTTTTGTCATCTGTATCAATTCTTCGATTAGTTTGCGTGTGCCTCTGTTTCAAGTTGCTGGTAAGACTATTGAAAGTGGTCAATCAGCCTTAGTACTGAGTTTAGAGCAGGGAATTGGAATTGTAGCTGGACTGAGTTTCGCCTCGCTTATAGGACATTTTAAAAATCGTCTTTTGCTTATAGTGATGTTCTTGTTAGCGGTTTGTCTCTTTGGGATGTCAGTGGCTAGTAACTTACCGATTTTGATTTTATCTTCAGTTGGTGTTGGTTTCTTTTATAGTATTATTTTGACAATTATCTTTAACCGACTTTCTGAGTCTATTGCTAGAAATCTGTTGAACAAGGCGACGGCCTATGTCCTCTTAGGGTGTAACCTAGGGTCAGCCCTTTCCCCTTATGTTTTGAAATTATTGGCACTCATATCTCCAAGTTTTAGTTGGATTTTTCTAGCCTATGCTATAGTAAGTTTCCTACTTTTCCTTGGGTTCTTGATGAATTCAAGAATGACTAAAAAAGTCTAAGCTTCAAAAACTTAATCAGTGAAATCTTGCGATTGACAAAGATTAGTAGATGAGCTAAAATAGAGAGGTCGTAAAGACAAACCAACTCTTTCTTGGTTTTAGGAGAGCCAATCCTAAGACTCGGATGGAGCAAAAAAAGGAGAAAAAACATGGCAATCTCAAAAGAGAAAAAAAATGAAATCATTGCTCAATACGCACGTCACGAAGGTGACACTGGTTCAGTAGAGGTTCAAGTTGCTGTCCTTACTTGGGAAATCAACCACCTTAACGAACACATTAAACAACACAAAAAAGACCACGCTACTTACCGTGGTTTGATGAAAAAAATCGGTCACCGTCGTAACTTGTTGGCATACCTTCGCCGCACAGACGTTAACCGTTACCGTGAGTTGATCAGCTCACTCGGACTTCGTCGTTAATTCAAGATACAAGTGCCTAGGCCTTGTTCAATTGAATACACGAAAATGGAACTGCTCTATGATGGGGCAGTTTTTTTATTCACTAGGATTTTAGCCCGAGTTCAAAACAGCTCTCTAGATGTAGAGGGCTGTTTTTCTGCATTCCTCTAAAAATTTCTGACGATGATTAATCTATAGAACAAACAAAAAAACTCCAAAATTAATTCTGGAAGTTTTTTAACTTAAAATCTTTTTGATAACTGTTTGAAATTGAGGGAGTTGATGGATAGCAGTTCCGACAAGGATACCTAACATATTTAAGGTGATATCTCCCAAATCAAATACTCCTAAATGTCCGAAGTACTGAATGGATTCGACGGAGAAAAGGGTAAGGAGACAGAGTAGGAGATTACTCAATCGTGAAGAAAAGAGGAGTCCCAGAGGGATGAACATTAACAGGTTCATGATGGGAACGAAGTGGCTACCCCAATATAATTCCCGAGCGAAGGAAAGGGGGTTAAGTGAGAGACCTTGGGTACCAATGTTTTTCAAGAAAAGTAGGTAGAAGAGAGCAAGGAAATAAATGAAGTAGAGTAGGAGTAGTGTCTGTTTTTTCAGCTTTCTAGTAAGAAGGAGTTTCAAAAAAGCGTAGACAAAGTAACTCAGTAGGACAATAATGACTAGGTTGAGTAAGACTTGAAAGTAGGAGCCATAATGGGCGATGTAATGAACGTACTGTTCGAGATGTCCCCTATAAAACCAATAAGACAAGGCCAGTGAGAGCATTCCTAGTAAGATGTTACTCAATGTTTTTAATGTTTTTGCCACTTTGCTCCTCCATTTGCATATGATGAGTACACATTATATCAAAAAAACGTTTAAAGAAAGTTAAGAAACTGTAACGAAGTTTTGATAGAATAAAAGGATAAGGCAGAATCAAAGACTAAAAAAGGACTTTGAAACAGCAACTCTACTTTTGACTAACAATTTAATGATTTTTGTAAACAGGCTATGAAAGCTTATAAAATAATTAAATTTTAAAAATTAGGAGTCAGCATCTTGTTTCAGGATTATTAAAATGTTATTATATAGTAGTGAATTTTTAACATAAAAAGGAGTTCGTCTTATGAATAAAAAGGTTTTGGCGACAGCTGGAATTGCAGCACTTGCAGTTTCTGCTACAGTTGCTAAAGCTGATGAGGTAACGACAAACGATCAAGCCTCAACAACAGCATCAGTATCATCGACAGCTACACAAGCTGTCCCAACTCAAGCTCAAGTCGAAGCGGCTAGAGAAGAAGCCAGCGCTGCAAATCAAGCAGTATCGCAACAAGAGTCAGTTGTTGCTAATCATGAAGCAGCTGCCAACCAGGCTCAAGCAAACCTAGCGACAGCAGATGCTAACTTGCAAAAGGCACAAACAGCAGCCGATGAAGCAAGTCCAGAAACTATTGCTGCCGCTCAAGGTCAAGTAACTACTGCTGAAAATGCAGCTAAGGAAGCTAAGTCAGCAGTTGAAACAGCTCAATCAGCAGAAAAAACTGCCAAAGATGCAGCAGACAAACAGCAAGCTGTCGTTAATACAGATCAAGCTAATGTCAATGCAAAAGCTACTGAAGTGGCTAATGCTCAAAAATCAGTAGATGCCGCTAAAGCAGCCCTTAATGGTTCTAGCGCTTCTGAGGCAGCTTCGAATCAAGCTAAAGCACAATCAGCTTTTGATGCTGCAACAGCAGCTGAGAAAAAAGCTCAAGAAGAATTGGCAGCCGCTCAGGCAGCTGATAAAGAAAAAGCTACTGCTATTTCAGCTAAAGAAGGGCAATTGACTGCAGATCAAAATGCAGCAAACCAAGCTAAAGCAGCTTATGAGACTGCTCAAACAGTAGCTAATGAAAAGGCAGCTGCTCTTGCAGCCGCTGAAGCAGCTAAGAAAAAAGCAGAATCTTCAACAAGTTCAACAGCTAATGTTCGTCAAAAATTCTCAGTGTCACAAGAGTATGTCAATGCTCTTAAGATTCATGAGTCTAAAACAGCGACCGCAGCAGAAAAAGCTCAAGCTGAACAAGTCTTGAAGAACGTTAATAAACGTGATCGTGGTAACAATAGTTATCAAGATAATGAAGCGGATAAAAATGTTAAAATTAGTGATTTGAATAACCTTAGTGAAGCTCAAATTACAGATTTGTCATTGTATGCTTCAAGTTTGATTAACCAAATTCGTACAGCCTTTGGTACAACTCAAACATCTGTTTCAAAAGGTAGTGTTCTTGCGGCTGACCGTGTTTCAGATGGTTATGTAGCAGATAACTGGGGTTGGGAAGCTATTACCCATCAACGACATGATAGTGCCGCCCTTGACCGTGCTGGTAAGTCATTTAATAGTGTAAGTATTGGTGAAAACCTTAATACATGGCAAGGTTTGACAGGACCATTTACCCTTAACGACATTAAGAAATATGTCTATGAAGCTATGCTTGACTTCATGTTTAACGGTAATGAGTGGAACCATGCTCGTTCTATCTCTGGACTTACAGCAGATGGTGGTGAGTCTTACATTGGAACAGACATCAGTGTTGTTGCCGGTGCCTTTAACGTTCACGTAAACAATGTCAATAAAAATTCTATCGCTTCTGATAGTAGCTTTGACACAACTAAGATTGCTAACCCATATGAAGGTAACCAATCTCAATCATCTTCAAATGCAAATCTTGCTGCTGCAAAAGCAGCTTATGAAGCTGCTAAGCAAGCTAACGATCAAGCTCAAAGTGACTTGGCTAGCAAGAAAGCGGCTTCTGAGTCAGCAACTCTTAAGCTTAAGAATACTCAGTCAGAACTTGCAGCTCTTAAAGCGACTGCAAGCAAGTTGGCAGCTGCTCAGAATAACCTTTCTGAAAAACAAGCAGCCCTTGCAACTGCTAAATCAGAATTGGAAAAAGCTAACGCTGCAGTTGAAAACCTTAATGCTAACGCACAAGAAAAAGCAGCAGCCCTTAGCAAAGCTCAAGCAACTCTTGATGAAAAACAAGCAGAGCTTAAAACAGCTAAAGATAAACTTGCGACAAGTTCTGCAACCTTGCAACGTTTGACAAATGCATACAACGCTGCTAAGCAAGATACTGCTAAGAAACAAGTAGCATTGACACAAGCTAACCAAGCTTTGACTGCTGCTAAGAACCGTCTAGCAGCCCTTACAAATGCTTCAGGTAACCTAGCTAAGGCTAAAGCAGAACGTGCAACAGCCTTTGCCAAATTTACTGCGGCGAAAGCAGCTCTTTCAACTGAACGTGCGAAACTTGTTGAATTGTCAGCTAAGCGTGATAAATTAACGAGCGAATACACAACTGTTCAAACAGCCTTCGATAACTACATGAAAGCTAAGGCAGACAAAGAGCGTCAAACACAATTGGCTAAAGAGTTCGCTAACATTACATCTAAAGGTCTTACACCAGTACCTGTTTACGATGTAGATGGGAAAGTTATTGCTTTCACAACACAAGAACAGGCAGCTCAAACTGTAGCGCAAGTTCCTGTAAATTATGGTCAAACAAAAGCTGAGAAACAAGCTCCTGTACAAGAAGCAGACAGCTTGCCAGAAACAGGTGAGTCAACTGCAGCAGGATTCAGTCTTGTAGGTCTCTTCATGACACTATTGGCCTTCCTTGGTTTCGTTGACAGACGTACACGTCGTAACTAATCATTATAGACAAAAAAACGGCAACTGCCGTTTTTTTATTATGAAAATGCAATTTCTACTGAGCCTTTCCTTATGTGATGGCGGACGTCAGCGACCTTCTGCGAAGTTCCATGACTAAGTTTTGAGTCTAATGTCTCAAAACTTCCGAATGCCTGAAAACTTAATAGTTTTCAGGCATTTTTTTCACATAGGAAAGACTCATTTGCTGATTAATATATTATCAACAAACAATAATTATTTTAAAATTATAGAGCAGAATCATATTCAATTTGATAATGGAGTTTAGTTTATCTTTTCTATGAAATATTCTTAAGCGACTTTTGATATTAATTTAAAGCAATATTCTAAATAATCTTCTATTTCAGATTTAGAGAATTTGTGAAAATTAATGACTCCTAAAAATCCGATATGACTTCTGAAAAATTTGGTGTGGTCCATAATGGTTGAGACTAATATCAGAATAGATTTTGGTTCTATTTGTCTGATTTTTTTGGAGATATGTAATCCATCCCAAGATTCTAGTTGAGGATCGTATATGATAAAATAGACATTAGTGGGG
>OGZF01001630.1_pt1 | contig 13015 bp, 13 predicted proteins | sample 1576771 | NCBI WGS metagenome assembly OGZF01 (sample SAMEA3541536, study PRJEB24748) | human gut metagenome | biome: human gut; feature: human-associated habitat; material: faeces | place: China | collected 2012
AAGATTTTTCTTTCAGCCCCGTTATCATACTACGCCGGGCCGGATTTTTCAACCCCTTTTACAATTTTTTTACCGGATTATTGCTCTATTGCACAAAGAAGAGCCTACTTCTTATACTTTCCATACCATGCCACCGACACCCGCCAGGACACAGCATACAGGGCCAGTACCGCCAGCAGAAGCACTGCGGCCAGCCAGAGGGGCACAGGCAGCGGCCCACTTCCCGTGCCGTTCTGCTGCAGATCATCCATCACGGCACCGCCGCCCAGGGCAGCGCCCATTCCGGCAAACATCAGCATGTAGAGCATCCGCGCCTTTTCTGCGCCAAAACGGTAGTACAGCGGCAGCATGATCCCGTTTATCAGCAGGATGGAAGCTGCGCCCGCCCCCAGCAAAAGGCCGATTGGCATCGCAGGAAGCGGTTTTCCCATCCAGAACAGGATGCCGCAGAAAATTCCATTCAGCGCCGCAGAGACCGCCGTGCAAAGCAGACCCACGAGATATTTTTCTGCCACCTGAAGTTCCTTGCTCAGCGGCAGGGCAAAGCTGTACTCCGTCCACCCGCTGGCGTGGTCGTAGGCAAGCAGGTTTATCGGCAAGATGCCCAGAAAAACGGCCGCATAACTCACCGGGAACACATAGGCGTTCGATGTGCTGAACACCCAGATCACCAGCACAAATGCAACAGTCAGGCACATGGCTTTCATACTGGTTCTGACCTGATACCAATCCTTCAACAGCAAACCTTTCATCGCATATTCTCCCCTTTCACCATCAAAACGAACAGTTCTTCGATACTCACCGGTGTCAGGGTGCTGCCCAACGGGACAAGTTCCCTTTTCACCAGTGCCTCGGCCCCGTAGGCTGTCACCCGACGGCTGACGATGGCGTTGCTATCCAGCTCCTCCAATTGCCCGGCAGTGCCGTGCCAGAGGGCGTACTCCTCCCGCAGGGTGTCCTTGTCCTCACAGAGCAGGAGCTTTCCCTTGTGCAGAAAGGCAATGGTATCGCAGAGCTTTTCCAAATCGCTGACGATGTGAGACGAGATCAAAATCGCGTGATCCTCGTCCCGCACAAAGTCCAGCAGCAGATCGATGAGCTCATCCCGCACCACCGGGTCCAAGCCGCTGGTGGCTTCGTCCAACAACAGCAGCTTGGGGTGATGAGAAAGTGCCACGGCAAGGCACTGCTTCATCTTCATGCCGGTGGAGTAGTCACCGTACTTCTTGTTCTCCGGAAGGTCAAAGCGGCGGCACCAGTCGGCGTAGGCGGCGGCATCCCAATTGGGATAGATGCCCGCCATCACTTTACCCACCTGCGGCGCGGTCAGGCAGGTAGGGATGCCCTCGCCGCCCAGCACCACGCCGATATCGGCTTTGGCAAGCGGGGTGATCCCCTCCTGCCCGAACAGCTTCACAGTGCCAGCGTCCCCGTCGATCATGTCCAGGATCAGCTTAATGGTCGTGCTCTTGCCCGCGCCGTTCTCACCGATCAGCCCGCAGACTGTGCCGCCGGGCAGTTCCAGATCAATGGGCCCCAGCGCAAAATCCGGGTAGTGCTTTTCAAGGCCGTGCAGTTCTAATGCGTTCATGGTTCATTCCTCCCACAGTAATTCCAACATTTCGGTCAGTTCCTGTTTGGTCAGCCCGCAGGGTGCCGCCAGCCGGACGGCTTCCGTCAGGTGTGCTTCGATTTTTTTCAGGTTCTCTTCCCGGAGCAGTTCGGTGTTCTTCGCCGCCACGAAAAAGCCCTTGGCGGGCACCGCATACAAAAAACCCTCCTGTTCCAGCTCATCGTAGGCCCGCTTTGTGGTGATGACGCTGATGCGCAGATCCCGCGCCAACCCCCGGATGGACGGCATAGCTTCCTCCGGCTGCAGTTCCCCGCTCAAAATCTGGTTCTTGATCTGGGTGTAGAGCTGCTCGTAGATGGGTGCACCGCTCTTGTTATCGATGAAGAGATTCATGTCTGCCGCCTCCGTTTCGTCTGTATATTTACAGTATATACAGTAGACACATGATTGTCAATAGGCAGATACAAAAAAGCAGCTCTCCCGTTTGGACGGGAAAGCTGCTTTTTTCATCGGATCAGGCTCTGACTGTGGGGCGGCTTAGTAGGCCACGCCCCAGTAGACCATCTTGCTGGCGGGCTTGCCGCAGCAGGGGCAGACATCGCTCAGGTGCTCCTGCTCGAAGGGCATGCAGCGGCTGGACAGGCCGACCTCTTCCTTCATCTTCATCTCGCAGGCCAGGTCGCCGCACCACATGGTCTTGATGTAACCGGTGTTGGCCTTGGCCAGCTCCTTGACCTCCTCCATGGTGGTGGCTGCCCAGGTGCGCTTCTCGCGGTTGGCGAGGGCACGCTCGTACAGATCCTTGCGCAGGGCCTCCAGCTGGGCCGGGATCGCGGTCTCCAGCTCATCCAGGCTCACGAAGATCTTTTCGCGGGTGTCGCGGCGGACCAGCACGCACTGGTTCTTTTCCAGATCCTTGGGGCCGATCTCCAGGCGCAGGGGTACGCCCTTCATCTCCCACTGGGAGAACTTCCAGCCGGGGGCGTTGTCGCTGTCGTCCAGCTTGACGCGGGCATACTTGCTGATCTTCTCAGCCAGCTCGGCGGCCTTCTCGGAAACACCGGGCTTGTGGGCGGCGATGGGCACGACCACGACCTGGATGGGGGCCACTGCCGGGGGCAGGATCAGGCCGTCGTCATCGCCGTGGGTCATAATGATGGCACCCACCAGACGGGTGGAAACGCCCCAGCTGGTCTGGAACGGGTGATGCAGCTGGTTGTCGCGGCCGGTAAAGGTCACGTCGTAAGCCTTGCTGAACTTATCGCCGAAGTAATGGCTGGTGCCGCTCTGCAGGGCCTTGCCGTCCTTCATCATGGCTTCGATGGTATAGGTAGCCTCGGCACCGGCAAACTTTTCCTTATCGGTCTTGCGGCCCTTGACAACAGGGATGGCCAGATCCTGCTCGCAGACATCCGCGTAGCAGTTCAGCTGCTGCTGGGTCTCAGCCTCGGCCTCGGCGGCAGTCTCGTGGATGGTGTGGCCTTCCTGCCACCAGAACTCACGGCTGCGCAGGAAGGGACGGGTGGTCTTTTCCCAGCGCACCACGCTGCACCACTGGTTGTACTTCATGGGAAGCTCGCGGTAGCTGTGCAGCACGCGGGACCAGTGGTCGCAGAACATGGTCTCGCTGGTGGGACGGACAGCCAGACGCTCTTCCAGCTTGTCGGAGCCGCCCATCGTGACCCACGCCACCTCCGGCGCGAAGCCATTGACCAGCTCGCCTTCCTTCTGCAGCAGGCTCTCGGGGATCAGCACGGGCATGGCCACGTTCTCGTGGCCGGTTGCCTTGAACCGGGCATCCATGTCCTTCTGGATCAGCTCCCAGATGGCCTGACCATAGGGGCGCAGGATGATGAAGCCCTTGACACTGGAGTACTCCACCAGCTCTGCCTTGACGCAGATGTCGGTGTACCACTGTGCAAAGTTCTCTTCCTGGCTGGTGATCGCCTGCACAAGCTTCTTGTTGTCTTTTGCCATTTTGTTATATCCTCCTAAGCCGTGCGCCAAACGCCTGTGTTCCAGCCGTTCCGCACGAGCTCATATTAAAAGCCCCGCTGCAGCGCCGCCGTGTGCAGCGCTGCGGGTGCGGGGCCTTTTTGCAAAACTGTTATCAGCCCTTGTGGCTGTCCACAAATTCCACCACGTCGCCCACGGTGCGCAGATTCTCGATGGCATCGTCCGGCACCTCAATGCCAAACTCATCCTCCAGCGTCATCACCATGTCCACGATATCCAGGCTGTCGGCCTCGAAATCACTCATAATGTCGCTCTCCATCGTGATCTTAGCAGGGTCAATATCCAGCTGCTCTGCCAGCAGTGCACGGATCTTTTCAAAAGTATCCATCGTCGCGGTCTCCTTTTGTCAATGATTCTTTCTTCTCTGCCTGCACGCCCTCTCCGGCGCGCAAAAGCACTCTCTCTTTTTATATCCCATGGGCCGTATCTTGTCAAGCCCTGTTTTGCATTCCGGCCCTTTACGGGCAGAAAAAACCGATGAAAATTGCACAAAGCCCTCTTTTTTGCTTGACAGAAGCCCGTTTGATTCTTATGATTATATGTGACGAACCAAACCTCTCAGCCGTGCTGCATCAGCATGGCCGCAGAGGTCCCGCCTGTAAAGGAGAATGCTCCATGAAATTGTCATTTACCAAGATGCAGGGCTGTGCCAATGATTACATCTATCTGGACTGCCGTGCATCCGGTGTGCCCGCAGACATTGCCGCACTTGCACAGCGGCTCTCTGCCCGGCATTTTTCCGTGGGTGCGGACGGCATCATCTGCATCTGCGCCCCTGTGACCCCCGGGGCCGATGGCCGGATGCGCATTTTCAACGCAGACGGCAGCGAGGCCCAGATGTGCGGCAACGGCGTGCGCTGTGTGGCCGAGTGGCTCTACACCCACGGGGTGGAAAAGCCTGTCCTGACCATCGACACCAACAGCGGTGTCAAGCGCATCACCCGGCAGGGCGCACAGCTGTGGCAGGTGGAGATGGGCGCTTACAGCACCCTGCCGGCCGACCTGCCTGCCATCCACATGGGCGATGGCCCGCTGGTGGATCAGCCGCTCACCGTAGAGGGCAAGGTGTGGAAGGTGACCTGCATCAGTGTGGGCAACCCCCACTGCGTGACCGTGGTGGAGGATGTGGACAGCCTGAAGCTGGAAGCCATCGGCCCGGCGTTCGAGCATCACGCCAACTTCCCGGAGCGCATCAACACCGAGTTCGTGCAGGTGGTGGATGCCGCCCACCTGAAGATGCGGGTGTGGGAACGCGGCAGCGGCGAGACCTGGGCCTGCGGCACCGGCACCTGCGCCACCGTGGCGGCTCTGACCGAGCTGGGCATCTGCCCCGCCGGGCAGGATATCCATGTGCAGCTGCGCGGCGGGGAGCTGGTCATCCGGGTGCTGCCCGGCAGGCAGCTGCTGATGACCGGCAGCGCTGTCACGGTGTACGAGGGAGTTGCGGAAGTTTAACATCCTCGCCCTCTCCGTCATTGCTTTGCAATGCCACCTCTCCCAAAGGGAGAGGCAATTGCGGCTCAACGGTCAGCTTCTGCTGGCGTAGACGCTGCATCGGCTCTCCCTTTGGGAGAGCTGGACGCGAAGCGGCCTGAGAGGGTGGGCAATCATATAAAGTGAGGGAACAACTTATGAAAATGAATCATCATTACGGCGAGCTGAAGGCAAGCTACCTGTTCGTGGACATTGCCCACAAGGTGGCCGCCTATCAGGAGGCACACCCCGAAAAAGAGATCATCCGCCTGGGCATCGGCGATGTGACCCAGCCTCTGGCAAAGTGCGTGGTCACCGCCATGCAGGATGCCGCCGCTGAGATGGGCACCAAGGAGGGCTTCCACGGCTACGGCCCCGAGCAGGGCTATCCGTTCCTGAAGCAGGCCATTCAGGGCTACTACGCAGGCCGCGGTACCCAGCTGGCTGAGGACGAGATCTTTATCTCCGACGGTGCCAAGAGTGACTTGGCCAATGTGCTGGGCCTGTTTGATGTGGACAACACCGTTCTGGTCCCGGACCCCGTTTACCCCACCTATGTGGACGACAACGTGACCGACGGCCGCAAAATCATTTACGGCCGCACCAGCCAGGAGAACGGCTTCCTGGGGATGCCCGATGACAGCGTGAAGGCTGACATCATCTACATCTGCAGCCCCAACAACCCCACCGGTGCCGCCTACACCCGCGAGCAGCTCAAGGCCTGGGTGGACTACGCCAAAAAGAACAACGCCGTTATCCTGTACGATGCCGCCTACGAGTGCTTCATCACCGATCCCGCTCTGGCACGCAGCATCTTTGAGGTGGAGGGTGCCCGCGAGTGCGCCATTGAGATCTGCTCCTTCTCCAAGATTGCTGGCTTCACCGGCACCCGCTGCGGCTACACCATCGTGCCCCACGAGCTGGAGCGCGAGGGCATGAACCTGAACAAGCTGTGGCTGCGCCGCCAGACCACCAAGTTCAACGGCGTGCCCTACGTCGTTCAGCGCGCTGCTGCCGCCGTGTTCACCGAGAGCGGCATGGCTGAGATTCAGGCCAACCTCGATTACTACCGCCAGAACGCCAAGGTCATTGCTGACGCGCTGGACGAGTGCGGCGTGTGGTACTGCGGCGGCAAGAACAGCCCCTACATCTGGCTGCGCTGCCCCGGCGGCATGAAGAGCTGGGAGTTCTTCGACTGGCTGCTGGAGAACTGCGGCGTGGTCGGCACCCCGGGTGTCGGCTTCGGCGAGTGCGGCGAGGGTTACTTCCGCCTGACCGCCTTCGGCGATGCCGAAAAGACCAAGGTCGCTGCCCAGCGCATCAAGGCCGCCATCCAGACTCTGTAATCTTACACAAGCAAAAAGGCGATGCAGTTTCGAACAGCTGCATCGCCTTTTTCTTTTATTTCCGGCCCGTCAGCCGGTTGAGCAGCATCACTGCCAGAACAATGATGCCGATGACAAGGATGATGCCGACCATCCCGATCAGCATCATCGGCAGCGTGGTCATCCACGAAGTAAGATGAAGCATGCGATCACCTCCGTTAAGCCATCAGGGTCAGGATCAGGCCGCCTGCAATGACGGACGCGATCTGTCCCGAAACGTTGACGCTGATGGAATACATCAGCAGGAAATTCTGGTTGTCCTCTTCCAGGCCCATCTTGTTGACCACACGGCCGCTCATGGGGAAGGCCGAGATGCCGGCCGCGCCGATCATGGGATTCAGCTTTTTGCCCTCCGGCCGGAAAAGGTTCAGCAGCTTTGCAAACAGCACGCCGCCTGCCGTATCAAAGACAAAGGCCACCAGACCCAGTGCAAGGATGAGCAGGGTGTCGGGCCGCACGAACTTGTCAGCGGTCATCTGCCCGGCAACGGTCAGGCCCAGCACGATGGTGATAAGGTTTGCCAGCACATTCTGGGCGGTCTCGCTCAGCACATTCAGCACCCCGCACTCCCGCAGCAGGTTGCCGAACATCAAAAAGCCCACCAGCGCCACACTGGCCGGGGCCACCATGCCTGCAATGATCGTGACCACGATGGGGAACAGGATCTTGGTCAGCTGGGAAACACTGCCCTTTTCATAGGGCATCCGGATGCGGCGCTCCTTCTGCGTGGTCAGCAGCCGGATCACGGGCGGCTGCACGATGGGCACCAGCGCCATGTAGCTGTAGGCTGCCACCATGATGGCACCGAGGTACTGGGAGTTGAGCGTATTGGCCACGAAAATGGCGGTGGGGCCGTCTGCCGCACCGATGACAGCGATGGAGGCAGCATCCCGCAGGTCAAAGAAGAAGCCCGCCAGAAACAGGGTAAAGAAGATGCCGAACTGGGCCGCCGCGCCAAAGAGCATCAGCCACGGCTTTTCCAGCAGCGGGCCAAAATCGATCATGGCACCGATGCCGATGAAGAGCAGCAGCGGGAACAGCTCGTTGGACATGCCCGCTTCAAACAATGCAGAGATGGGGCCGACCGTATCCCCCTGCGTGATGGCACCCGAGAGGGGCAGGTTGACCAGAATGGCACCAAAGCCCATGGGCAGCAGCAGGCTCGGCTCCATCTTTTTGGCGATGGCAAGGTAGATGAGCAGCGCACCGATGCCCCACATCACCACCATCTGCCAGGTCAGATTCCCAAAATTGGAAAAGAGACTGGCGAATGTGTTCAGAAGATCCATATTTATTTTTCCTCCTTGTGTTCCGGTGCCGGGCAAGAAAAAAGAGACCCCTGCCACAGCACTCTGTCTGTGACAAAAGTCTCAAGCCAACACATGACATCGGGCATTTCTGCCGTGATGACGCTGCCATGCAGCATCCCGCAGGCCCTGCGGGATGCCCTTTACTCCCTTTTATCGATTCTAATTAAATCAGAATGCAGTCCCCTCTGTCAAGGGGTTCCTGCATTTCTTTGCCAAACTTTGCTTCAGCGCTCAAACGTTGTGCTGAGGGTGGTCTCCCAGGTCTGGCCGGGGGCAAGGCAGGCGGCAGCGGCGCGCTGGCTCCACTCCTGGGTATCGGTCTGGGCACCGGGCAGGGAGTGCCACGGCTCAATGCAGACAAAGCGCACTGGCTTTGCCGGAGCCGACCAGATGAGGGTGTAGGGGTAGCCCTCCACATTGCAGACGATTCCCTTGCCGGTGTCCTTCTCGTAGATGCCCAGCGTGCGGCTGCGCAGACCGGCCATGCAGAAGCTGTCGTTCTCAAACAGATCGTCTGTCAGGGGGATGCTCTGCTCGTTCTTCCACCGGTAACCGCACTTGCCCGTCAGCAGACCGTTGGGGTAAGCGTCCAGGATCATCGGGCTCTCCGGCTGGTCGAAGCGGAACTCGTAATCGGTGGTAGTGTGCTTGTCATCAAAGGGGATGCGGAACGCCGGGTGGTAGCCGATGCCGAACTGCAGCTCCTCGGCGGCATCGGCGGGGTTGGTGACGGCCAGGGTGTGGTGCACCGTCCTGCCCTCCAGCTGGAAGGTGCTGGTCAGAACAAAATCAAAGGGGAAGCGCTCTGCCTTGCTCTTTTCATCCGAGCGCAGCTCCAGCCGGATGGTGTCGCCCTCGGCGCAGAGCAGGGTGTGCTCCACATCCCGGGCAAAGCCGTGCTGACCGCCGGGGTAGGTCTTGCCCTTATGGGTAAAGGCCCCGCCGGTCAGCTTGCCCGTCCAGGGGAAAAGGATGGGAGCGTGGCGCTTCCAGACAGCCGGGTCGGCCTGCCAGAGCATCTCCTGCCCGGCGGCATTTTTCAGGCTGACTGCTTCGGCACCATGGGTATCCACGGTCAGGGTCAGGAATTCGTTGTGAATGGTTGCCTGCATGATTCATCTCTCCTTTTTATCTGTTGACGATGTGCTCGCCGTTTCCTTCCAGCCAGGTGCGCAGGTTCCGGGTGGTAATGTCCATCAGGTTCTGCAAAGCCTCCCGGGTCGTCCACGCAATGTGCGGTGTAAGGACGGCATGGGGTTCTGCCCGCAGGGGACTTTCCCGGGGCAGTGGCTCTGTGACAAAGGCATCGGCCCCGTAAAAGCCCAGCCGACCGCTGTGGAGAGCCGCTGCCACGGCCTCCTCATCCACCAGCGCGCCCCGGGCCGTGTTGAGCAGAATGGCCCCGGGCTTCATCTTCGCCAGCGCCTCCGCGTTGACAAGGCCCCGGGTCTGGGGTGTAGCCGGGCAGTGCAGGCTGAGGATATCGCACCGCCTCAGCAGGGTATCATAATCCACGAACTCCACACCGTCGGCGGCATATTCGGGCCGGATGGTGCGGGTGCAGACCAGCACCTCCATGCCAAAGGCTCTGGCAATGCGGGCCGACTGCCGCCCGATGCTGCCATAGCCGTAAACGCCATAGGTCTTGCCGTAGAGCTCCATCTGGGGCAGCAGGCCGATGCTCTCCGGGATATCCAGCTGCCAGCATCCCTGCTTGACGGCACGGTTGTAGCGCTCCGCGCACTGGCAGATGGCCAGCAGCAGGCTGAAGGTCATCTGGGCCACGCTGTAGGTAGAATAGCCCGGCACATTGGCCACTGCAACGCCGTGGCGGCGGCAAGCTTCCAGATCCAGGTTGTCGGTGCCCGTGGCAATGATGCCCACCCATTTCAGGTTCGGGCACTGCTGTAAGATCTCCTCATCCATGCGGCACTTGTTCAGCAGAACGATGTCCGCATCTCCAATGCGGGGGGCGATCTCCTCGTAGGTCGTGCGGACATAGCTGGTGGTATCGGGCACCAATGCCTTTACCCCCGACCAGTCGAGATCGCCTTCCTCCATGACATAGCTTTCCAGAATGACAGCTTTCATCTCAGTCCTCCAACAAAACGTCCTCGCTCAGCACCTGACCGATGGGCTTGGCAATGCACAGGTCGGCCTGCGCATCGGCCCCGGTGGGCTGCATGTTGATGACCACCAGATGGCGGCCACGGAAGTACCGGATGAGCCCCGCCGCCGGGTAGACCACCAGACTGGTGCCGCCGATGATGAGGGTATCCGCTTTGCGGATGGCAGACACAGCCCCGGAGAGCACCTCCTCATCCAGCCCTTCCTCGTACAGAACGACATCCGGCTTGACGATGCCGCCGCACTTGGGGCAGTGGGGCACGCCGGTACTGTTGGCAATGAAGTCCACATCGTAGAACGTGCCGCACTTCACGCAGTAGTTGCGCAGGGTGCTGCCGTGGAGCTCGTAAACGGTCTTGGACCCCGCAGCCTGATGCAGGCCGTCGATGTTCTGGGTGACGATGGCTTTCAGCCTGCCCTCCCGCTCCAGCTTTGCCAGCCGCAGGTGGGCAGCGTTGGGTTTTGCCCCCTTCACAATGAGCTTATCCCGGTAGAACCGGTAGAACTCCTCGGGGTTCTCCTCCCAGAAGGTGTGGCTCAGGATGGTCTCGGGCGGGTAATCATACTTCTGGTGGTACAGGCCGTCCACGCTGCGGAAATCGGGGATGCCGCTTTCGGTGGAGACCCCCGCGCCGCCAAAAAAGACGATGCGGTCGCTCTCGGCAATGATTTTTTCCAGTGCAGGAACCATAAAAGAAACGCTTCCTTTCCGGCAGATCGTTGTGTTTTGGATAGCTCCAGTATAACACAAATCCAGCGGAAGGGAAGCGTTTCTTTTTTGATGGGCTTCTCCCTTGTTCAGCGCCCGTTTTCGGCAAACAGGGTCCCCAGCGCATCCAGCAGATCATGCGGGAGCATCCCGGTTTCCCCGTGCAGGGCAGCGGCACGGTCGGCAGCTGCACCGTGGAGATAAACGGCACAGGCAGCGGCCTCAAAGGCAGGCAGGCCGCAGGCCAGCAGGGCGCTGGTCATGCCCGCCAGCACATCCCCGCTGCCGCCCCGGGAAAGCCCCGGGTTGCCGGTGGGATTGACCGCGCAGCGGCCATCCGGCCCTGCAATGACGGTGTGCGCCCCCTTCAGCACCACCACAGCATTCCATGCTTTCGCATAGCGCAGCGCCATGCCTTCCCGGTCCGCGTTGATCTCTGCCGCAGAGCGCCCGGTCAGCCGAGCCATCTCGCCGGGGTGGGGCGTTAAAATCAGTTCTCCTTGAGGGTGAAGCATTTTTTCCGTTTGGAGCAGGTCAGCGGCCGCGTTCAGCCCATCCGCATCCAGCACTGCACTGCCGGAAAAACCGGGCAGGAGCGTTTTTACCAGCGCCCGGGTCTCGGCGGCACGGGCCGCGCTCTGGGCCGTATAGCCCAGCCCGGGGCCCGCCAGCAGGACAGAGGCCTTCTGCCGCCGGATGCGGTCGATATTCTGGGGCGAGATGCCGCCCCCTGCCCCCGCCTCGCAGGGGCAGAGGCAGCACTCGGGCAGGCGGGCGGCCACAGCCGCCAGCACCGGTTCCACACTTGCCAGCGTAACGATGCCGGCTCCGGTGCGCAGGGCACCTTCCACGGCCAGCGCCGCCGCGCCCCGATAGGACGCACTGCCCGCCACCGCCAGCACGGAGCCAAAGGTTCCTTTATGCGCATCCCGGGGGCGGGGCTGGATGGCCTGCCAGACAAAATCGGACGTTATTTCGAACATAGGCGGCTCCTTTCGGGTGAGATTTCGCCCTCTCAGTCAAAGCCGTAAGGCTTTGCCAGCTCCCCCAAAGGGGGAGCCTATTGCGGGTCTTGGATAAAGGCAGCATTGCCTCTCCCTTTGGGAGAGGTGGCAGCGCGTAAGCGCTGACGGAGAGGGCGAGGATGTTACCCTTCTCCCTGCAAATACCTCCGGATCTCCTTCTCCGCTTCCTGCACTTCTTCATGGAACATGCGGGCAGAGACCCGGAGGGCACCATGGCCCAGGATGATGACCTGTTCCATGCCATCGGAGGTGGCCACGCGGACGCGGCGGCCCTTGCCGATCTCATGGGTGACACGCTCGATGAACATATCGGCGGTCTCGGCTTCCCGGGTGTAGACCACATGGATATTGTGGTACTGCTCTATGCTGCCGGGGCTGCCCGGCACACGGTAGGCATCAAACACAAGGATGAGCACGCACTTCTTAAAGCCCTGATAGTTGCAGAGGATGTCCATCAGCCTGTGGCGGGCCGCTTCCAGGCTCTCTTTGGAGAGTGCGTTCAGCTCGTCCCATGCAAAGATGATATTATAGCCGTCCACCAGCAGGTATTCGGGCTGGATCTCCCACTGCTCGGCGTTGAAATCAGGGCGTTCCCGCTTCTGGGTGGGGCGGAACGCCGCCAGCGGGTCCCGCTTGATGGGCCCATAGGTCTGTTCAAAGATCTTCAGCAGCTCGGCATCCTCTTCCAGGGTAGCACGATAGGCGGCCATCCGGCGGGGACGGGCCTGCACCGTTTCCTCGGTCTTTGCAGTCTTGCCCCAGCCGCTGTCCACATGCATGTGGCTGCGCACCTGCTCCCAGGGCACCACAAATCCGGCTCCGTGGGCACAGAACACCGAATCTGCCGGGTTGTCGAGATCGTGTTCCGGCTCATAGCCCGCGGCCTCGATGACCTCTGCTGCATTGTGGCAGGGACGGTAGCCGTCCAGCGTCAGGGTCAGGTGTCCCCTGCCCCGGGTGTAGCCCACCACCTCCATGGGGTAGCTGCGCATGGTGGAGGCCGGTGCGGTGCCGGTGAGCAGGGTGGTATCCCCGTCGGCTCCGGTCTCGGGCGGTTCAAAGCTGCCGCCCATGTTCTGGATATCGTTCATGGCGCGTCCCACGTTGTCAGAGGGCAGTTCCAGCCGGAAGGCATACCACGGCTCCAGCAGCTGGGTCTTGTGGATCTGGTCTGCCATCATCAGGCCCTGCCGGACGGCGCGGTAGGTCGCCTGCCGGAAGTCGCCGCCCTCGGTGTGCTTGAGGTGGGCCCGGCCCGCAATGAGGGTGATCTTCACATCGGTGAGGGGCGACCCGGTCAGCACGCCAAGATGCTGTTTTTCTTCCAGATGGGTCAGCACCAGCCGCTGCCAGTTCTTGTCCAGCACCTCTTCCCGGCAGTCGGCGGCAAACTGCAT
>OGZF01001631.1_pt1 | contig 13010 bp, 9 predicted proteins | sample 1576771 | NCBI WGS metagenome assembly OGZF01 (sample SAMEA3541536, study PRJEB24748) | human gut metagenome | biome: human gut; feature: human-associated habitat; material: faeces | place: China | collected 2012
AAATATTTTTCCTGAGTAGTCAAGAAACAAGCTAAATAGACCGCAATTAAGCTATGTAAAAGAAATTTTACATGCTTTTATCTAATATGTAAAAGCCTTTTGATAGACATTACTACTACGTTTGCTGTAATCTCATGGAAGAAGGAGGCATACAGAATTATGATAGCTGATAAAATTAAAAATGCTCGTACTATTCTTTATTACATAACTATCATTATAGTTGGGATTATATGCACATATAAGAAGAGAATAATATAACTTTTGTTATGATATCAAATGATTTTTTCATTTAATATAACATTACATTGTATAGAAAAAATCAAATCAAATAAATTTGAAGAATACACTAAGTTAGATGAAAAGATAGGTGTAGAAGACTATATAGAAAAATTCAAAAAACTAATAAAAAGAATATATTTACCAGAATAAAGTGGTTATTGCATATTAAAATTAGAACTAAAGGAGAAACAAAATGAAATTTATTATAGCGTCAGATTCGTTTAAAGGAAGTTTATCTTCTAATCAGGTTAATAATATTATTGAATCAAAAGTTAAGGAAATTTTTCCAAAAAGCTTTTGTGAAAAAATGTTAATCGCTGATGGAGGAGAAGGAACTTTAGAAGCTATTTATGGTGAAAGTGGCAATGGATATGACAAAATAGTAATTGATACAGTGAATCCTTTAGGTAAAAAAATAGATGGATATTATCTTAGAAAAGGTAATATTGCAGTTATTGAAATGGCGCAGGCTTCAGGATTAACGTTAATTGATGAAAAAGAAAAAAATCCTATGATTACAACATCTTTTGGAACTGGAATTTTCATAAAGCATGCAATTGAAAACGGTTGTACTAAAATCTATATAGGAATAGGTGGGAGTGCTACAAATGATGGAGGAATAGGTGCAATGATAGCCCTTGGTTATAGATTCTTGGATTCGGAAGGAAATGAATTGTCAGGAATAGGAGAAAATCTTGAAAAAATTGCAACTATAGATGATACCTTTGCTATAAAAGAAATTTCTGAAGTCGAAACCATTGTCATGTGTGATGTGACTAATACTCTAACAGGTGAAAAAGGTGCAACATACGTTTATGGACCACAAAAAGGTGGTACAGAAGAAAAGTTGGAAAAGCTGGAAAAAGGAATGATTTCCTATAGAAAAATTCTGGAAGAATATTTGGGACATTCAATAGAAAAAATTGAAGGGTTAGGTGCTGCAGGAGGACTTGGTGCCGCTTTATATGGATTTTTAAATGGAAAGATGCAATCAGGCATAGATGTGTTACTTGAGTTAAATAATTTTGAAGAAAAATTAGATAGTACGGATATTGTTATTACAGGAGAAGGTAAGACAGATTACCAGTCAGCATGTGGAAAGGTTATCCATGGAATTGCAAGAAAATGTAAGAAATATAATGTTCCGGTATTGGTTATTTCAGGAAGTTTAGGAGAAGAAATTAATCAATTGTATAGTATGGGAGTTAGCGGAATGGAAGCTTCTGTGTGTAACATTATTTCTTTAAATAATGCCATGGACAATGCAGAGAAATATTTATGCTATGCAGCAGAGAGAGTACTTCGTGTACTTAAAACAGGAATGGAGTTAGTACAAAATGAAAAAATATAAAGGAATTATTTTTGATTCAGCTGGGTTAGGCGAAGCATCAAAGTATGGCAAAACTACATACAAGTTAAACAATTTTAAAGAAATATTAGATATAGTATAGTTGGGAGTAATTATAGCAGTAAAAACAGCCTAAAATTAAATATGAGACATATGTCAACTTGTTAACCGGTAAGGGAATGTGTAATACTAAACATACCTTATCGGTTTTTTATTCTTTAACATAAATTCTGTTAAAGAATAAAATTAAGTGTACATTATTTTTGCAAATCAGCACATAAATGGGAATGTGAAAATAACGGGAAATATAATAAAAAATTGGAGGAATATGTGATGAATAAAAAATGGGTAGTTATAATTTTAAGCCTGGCGTTGATAATGTTAATAATGCCACAGAACATTACAGCAGAAGACAACAGTGTCAATTATGATAATTTGATAATAGTAAGCGATGACATCGTGTCCGAAGATGGAAGCAATGTTGTAAGATGGACAAAGGATAAAACATATGTAATATGTTCAAAAAATATGGTTAATCGTCCAACCGTAAAGTGTAAATTAATAATTGAGCCGGGAACAACAATTTTGTTTGGAACAGGAACAGGTAATATAGATGGAATAGAAAATTCAGAGGTAGTATATAGACCTTATCCAATTTTTATAGTTGAAGAGGATGGAAGCATTGAGGCAAAAGGCACAAATGAGAAACCAATAACATTTAAAAACATAGACACTCATGTAGGATGGAATGGTATAGAGATATTTCTTCCGGATAATGGGGAGGTTACAGATACTTTTGAGTACTGTAATTTTATAAATGGTGGAGCTCAATATAGAGATTTTACGGAAGGGCTTATTGATGTATCTTATGGAACAGAAGAGACTAAGTTTAATTTAGTAGTAGATCATTGCAATTTTGATAGTACGGAATTAGTTAAGAATGTTGATTTGCAGACAAGTGAAATAGGAGCCGGCGTCTATTATGGAGACTACGATGGAAATAAAGTTGAATCAAATATAAAAATATCAAATTCGACTTTTAAATCTCTTTCAATGGGAATTGAGGGGGTAACTTCTGATGAGTCTGATAGTTATTTGTATAATGAAAAATCTAATTGTGTTATAGAAAATAACATATTTGAAAATAATGTGTCACAGTCTTATAGCCCATCAGTTGTTTGGGGAGGAAATGCAGAAATAAAGGATAATATATTTTATACTAAAGAAGGAGGAGCATTAACCAAGAATGCATTAGATTTAGATGGTCAATGTAATTATATAATAGAAGGGAACATATTTTATGGAAGCCAATCCACGGAATCTAAAAAGATGAATAAATGTGCACCCATTAAAGTACAGTTTGGAGCTAATATTAATGCTGATAAAACAAGACATTATAAGGAAAACAGGTGCAATTATTCATCAGAATATGGAAATTATGTAGAATTAAATGGAAGTATGATAACTCAGGAATGTAACCTTGGAAATGTGTCCGGGTTGGAGTACTATTTTAAAAATTGTAATATTGGATATAAGAATGGAAACAAATCAAAAGTTAAATTTAATGCAGGCAGTACAAATGTAATAGAGTCATTAAATGTTTTATATAATGGGGAATTAGAGGCAATTGGAGAAAAAGTAAATCCTGTGAGATTTGTTGCTGCATCTGACAGGGGACTTACAACGTCTTCTAATGGAATTAGTTTAGAACAAAATTCTTCTTCTGATTATTTAGAGGGAAAGGCAGTGTTTGAAAATTGCATATTTGATAATGTTAAGTTAAGTAGTACGGTAGTAAGTAAATCAACAGAGTCAGAAGAAAAAATACCACAAGTACTGACTATAAAGAATAGTGATTTCATAAATGAATCATCAGGAATAAGCGTTAAATATAACAGTTATTATGATTATATTTGTGGCAAGATTTTAATAGAAAACGTATTTATAAAAGGAACAGGAAATGACACATATTCAGGAATGAGTATTACTGCATATGGTAATAAAATTCCATCGGAAAATATTTTTGAAGCATCTAATTGCGTGATTTACAATTTTCAACAGCAACGTTACGGAATTGGATTAGACCTTAGTATTGATGATAATCTTACAGATAGCATAATACTTAAAAATATTACCCTGGCAAATAATTATTATGGAATTAAAGCAAGCAAATCAATGACAAAATTCCCTATTATCCAAGATAGTATTATAGCAAAAAATACAAGAGGTTTTGATGTAAGTGAAGGTATAAATATATTTAATATTACTTATACATGTATTTATAACGATGGTTGGAATGAAAATACTTATGGATATGGAGAAGGATGTATTTTCAAAGATCCTATTTTTGCAGATTTGAACAATGGAGACTTTCATCTTAAGTCAACAGGTGGCAGATGGGACGGTTCAAAATGGGTAACAGATACAGATGCAAGTCCGTGTATCAACGCAGGAAATCCTACAAGTGATTATACAAATGAACCTGAACCTAATGGAAATAGAATAAATATGGGAGTTTTTGGAAATACATTTCAGGCTTCAAAAACAGGTAACGGAAGTGTGCAACCAACTACAAATCCTGCCGGTGGAGAAACTACAACTCCGATGACAACTAAGTCCGATGGAGAAACTACAACTCATGTGGCAACTAACCCTGACAGAGAAACAACAACCACAAATGCTAAACCAACAGCTTCCGGAACAATACTTATCGGCAGTACAACAGCTTCAGAAAAGGAAACACTTAGAAAACCATCAGTTAAGAAAATAACAAAGGGTTCCAAAAGATTAACAGTAACTTTTAACAAGATGAAGAATAGTGGTAAAGTATTTTATGAAATACAATATTCTACAAAGAAAAATTTTAAAAAAGCTACAAAGACTTTAAAAGTAAGTGCAAAGAAAACCAAAGTAATAATTAAAAAACTTAGAGGAAACAAAAAATACTATGTACGCATAAGAGCTTATCAGACGAAAAAAATAAATGGTAAGAATAAGAAAGTTTATTCAGTATGGACAAAAGTTAAGGCAGTGAAAACCAAAAAGTAAACAATAAAATCCACGTTTATGGTATAATATCAGAGTTGAAACAATTAATTAAGCTTCAAAGAGGTATAATATGTTTAATTATGAGATTCTGAAGTCATTAAACGATATGGAAATGCTGGTGTATGATTATTTAATGAAGAACAAAGAGAAAGTAACTTACATGACTGTAAGAGAATTGGCAGACGAAGTTCATGTATCAACTGCAACAGTTATGCGGTTTTGTAGAAAAGCCGGTTTTGACGGATATTCTGAATTTAAAGTAAAGTTTAAGATGTTCTTAAACGAAGAGAAGAATAAGAAACATCAGGTTAATGAGGATATTCAGGAGATTCAGGAATATTTTCAGAAGATAAGTTCAGAAATTCACCAGAAGGAACTTGATGAAATCGCAGATGTTGTAAGAGATGCAAAGCAGGTTATTTTTATTGGACTTGGAACTTCAGGCATTCTTGGAAAATACGGTGCAAGATATTTTTCTAACTTAAAGAAATTTAGTCAGTACATAGAAGATCCTTATTTTCCAATAATGGAGGGAATGAGTGATGCAGTTGTTATAGCATTATCTGTTTCAGGTGAAACGGAACAGGTTGTACAAATGGCAAGTGATTTTAAAAAGAACAAATGTAAAATCATAAGTATTACGAATAAGAGTGTTTCTACACTTTCCAAATTATCAGACTACAGTTTATCTTATTATGTTACTGACCATGATATGGGAAATCACATTAATACAACAACGCAGATACCGGTTATTTATTTAATTGAGGCAATAGGAAGAAGGCTATAAAATATAGCAATTTTATTATTGAAAAAACTGTTAAATAGCGGTTGAAAGAGTATATAACAGGAAATTAAAATAAATTTTAAGGGTTAAGAAATATGTTACAGGGTGTTACGCCTATGTAACCTATTTCTTTTTTTATTATATGTTACATAAAACGCAGATTTGTAGAAATAAAATATGGTTATGATAAAATACTTTTAGCCGATGAAGACATGACGGAAAAACAAAGAAAAAGGAGAATTTAAAATGGCAATTGATTATCAGAAGACTGCCAAAGATCTTGTAAAAGAACTTGGTGGCGACGGAAACATTTCAAATGTAACTCATTGTGCTACAAGACTTAGATTTATTTTAAAAGATGAGTCAATTGTAGACAAAGAAAAGGTTGCAAAAATCAAAGGTGTAATTACTACTGTTCAGGCAGGAGGTCAGTTTCAGGTAGTAATCGGAAATCATGTAACAGATGCGTACAAATATGTTATGGAATTAGTTACAGTGGATGACAGTACATCAGAGGGCACAGGAAACAAGAAAGCAGGAGTGGTTAGCAGAATCATTGACGTTATTTCAGCAATATTTGCACCGTTCCTATACACACTTGCAGCTTGTGGTATTCTTCAGGGTATTCTTGGAGTTTTGGTTGCGCTTAATGCTATAGATACAACAGGTGGAACTTACAGAATTTTAAACTTTATTTCATGGACAGCATTTACATTCTTACCTGTTTTAATTGCAGTAACAGCGGCAAAGAAGTTTAAGGTAGATACTTTTATTTCGCTTGTAATTGCATGTGCACTTGTTTGTCCTGATTACATAGCAATGGTTAACGCAGGAGAAACAGTTAAGTTTTTGGGAATTAAAGTTCAGCTTTTAAGTTATACATCATCAGTAATCCCTATTATTTTGGCAATATGGATTGCATCTTATGTTCAGAGATTTTTTGAAAAGTATTTGCCAATCGTAATCAGAAACTTATTTACACCAATGTTTACTATTGCAATTATGGTTCCACTTACATTGCTTGCTTTCGGACCTATTGGAAATACAATTGGTGGAGCAATTGGTGGTATTTATAATACATTGTACAACTTAAGTCCTATAGTTGCAGGATTTGTAGTTGGTGGTATATGGGAAATTCTTGTAATTTTCGGTGTTCACTGGGGGATAACACCGGTAACAGTTGGCAACTATGCTAACTTAGGTTATGACACATTTACAGGTTTACAGTCAGCAGCAGTATTTTCACAGGCAGGTGCAACACTTGGTGTATTCTTAAAAACTAAGAATAAAGAAATGAAAGGTGTTTCAGCATCAGCAGCTATTACAGGATTGTTCGGTATTACAGAACCTGCTATTTACGGTGTAAACTTACGTCTAAAGAAACCTATGATTTGCGGATGTATTGCAGGTGCAATTGGTGGTGCAATCGGTGGCGCTTTCCATACAGTTTCATGGAGTTACAATATGCCGGGTATTGCAACATTACCTGCATACTTTAAAGCAGGTCATACAACACAGTTTATTGGACTTTTAATTTCAATCTTAGTTTCATTTGTACTTGGTGCGGTTCTTACTATGATTGTTGGTTTTGAAGATGAACCTACAGGTGACTTTGAAAACTTAGAAGGAAACACAGCTATTGAAGAAAATAATGAACCTACAATAGAATTCGCAGTACCTGTAGCCGGAGAAGTTTTCCCAATAAGTAAAGTTAAAGACCAGGCTTTTGCATCAGAAGCAATGGGGAAAGGTGTTGGAATTATCCCTGCAAATGGAGAAGTCCATGCACCATTTGATGGAAAGATTGTTGCATTGTATCCATCAGGTCATTTAGTTGGTATGTCAGACGGAAAAGGTGCAGAAATTTTAATTCACATTGGTGTAGATACAGTTAACCTTAATGGAAAGGGATTTAGCATTAAGGTTAAACGGGGAGATGTGGTTAAAAAGGGAGATTTGCTTATAGATTTTGACAACGAACTCCTCAAAAAAGAAGGTTATGACAATACTGTAATGTACATTATTACTGACACATCAAAAAATATTGAAGTTTTAGAAGGAAAGAAGGAAGCTGTAAAGGATATTGCATTCTTAACAGTTTAGGAGGATTAAATGTTATCTAAAGATTTTTTGTGGGGAGGAGCTGTAGCGGCTCATCAGGTTGAAGGAGCATGGAACGTTGGTGGAAAGGGACCAAGCGTTGTTGATGTTTTAACAGCAGGAGCACACGGTGTTGACAGACAGATTACAGACGGAGTGCTTGAAGGATACAATTATCCTAACCATGAGGCAATTGATTTTTACGGTCATTATAGGGAAGACGTAAAGATGTTTGCTGAAATGGGATTTAAATGTTTTAGAACATCCATAGCATGGACAAGAATCTTTCCAAATGGAGACGAAAAAGAACCTAATGAAGAAGGTCTTAAATTCTATGATGATTTGTTTGATGAATTACTTAAATATGGAATCGAACCTGTTGTAACATTATCACATTTTGAAATGCCATATTATCTTGTAAAAGAATATGGTGGTTGGAAAAACAGAAAGGTTATTGATTTCTTTGTTCATTATTCACTTACAGTAATGGAAAGATACAAGGATAAAGTTAAGTATTGGATGACTTTTAATGAAATTAATAATCAGAAAAACTATGAGTATCCATTATTTGGATATACTTGTTCGGGAGTGATTTTCACAAAAGAAGAACATCCGGAAGAATGTATGTATCAGGTCGTACATCATGAGTTGGTTGCCAGTGCAATGGTAGTTAAGGAAGGACATAAGATTAATCCTGATTTTAAGATTGGTTGTATGATGGCTTGTGTTCCATTATATCCATATTCCTGTAATCCTGACGATATGATGTACTCAGTTGAGGCAATGCATGACAGATATTTGTTTGGCGACGTTCACGTAAGAGGTGAGTATCCATCATATATCTGGCCGGAATGGAAGAGAAAAAACATTCACGTTAATATGGAAGAAGGAGATGCACAGATACTTAAAGAAGGCACTGTGGATTATGTAGGTTTAAGTTACTATATGACTAATGCGGTTAAAGCAGACCATGTGGCAGATGGTAATGGGATTGACGGATTTCCGGGAAGTGTTCCTAATCCATATGTTAAGTCAAGTGATTGGGGTTGGCAGATAGACCCTGTAGGACTTAGATATGCATTGAATCTTCTTTATGAAAGATACCAAATTCCACTATTTATAGTAGAAAACGGATTTGGAGCTATTGATACTGTTAACGAAGATGGCACAATTGATGACGATTATAGAATTGAATACCTTCGTGCCCACATAGAGCAATTAAAGAAGGCTGTAATTGATGACGGCGTGGACCTAATGGGCTACACACCATGGGGCTGTATCGACTGCGTATCATTTACAACAGGGGAAATGAAAAAAAGATATGGCTTCATCTATGTTGACAAGGACAATGAGGGCAAAGGAACCCTCAAGCGAAGCAAAAAGAAGTCATTCTATTGGTATAAGAAGGTTATTGAAAGCAAAGGGGAGCAATTGGATTAGCTAGTGTTAAATAAATAATTTTTCTAAAGGGAAGCTGAAAAATGTGGCACCCGACAATTATTTATCACGTAAGTTTATAGAAGCAGAAATTTGATTAATAGATATGCAAAGAAAGGGTGCCTTGCAAATATTAGGCACCCTTTCTGTAATATGTAATAATAAATTTTAATAGATATCTAGGTTGTAATCACCAAAGTCGGCATAGTCGAATTTTAATGTTTCTACAACTTTTGTTTTCTTGTTTGTCATTGTAAGTGTCATTGATGTATCTTCAGGAAGTCTATAAGAAGAACATTTAAGTTTCTTTAATTTCTTGCCGTTTTTGTATAGGTAGCAAGATTTGATTTTCCAATTCTTGTTAGGTTTTAAAGATATAGTTTTTCCAAGGTTACTTTCCTGACTTGAAAACTTATGGTTATAGTATTTTGTGATGTCTGTATTGTCTAATAAGATTTTCTTAAATGGGTTAGCATATTTTAACTGTTGTTTTGCAGTTGTATATCTTCTTTCCGCATCTTACCTTAAAAGAAACTTTTGTTGTTCCTGTTTTTTTAATCTGCATTCCAACACCGGCATACTGTCCTGCATGTGAACCATCAAAAATTGTGTAGAAATTGTTGCAGACTTTAACTGTAGCTCCTGAAAAAAGACCCTTATCCATACAACTTAATAATAACATAAATCACAAGTATATAAAAATAATTTTATAAGTATATTTAAAAATTTAAAAGAATATTTCGAAATACATTTCTAATGTAAGACTTTACATTGTAAATATGATACAATAGGTTTCATATAGCGAGTAGAAAGGATATTTATTTAATGGAAAAAACGAGGGACGGTTTTAAGAGCGGAACTGGGTTTGTTATCGCCTGTATTGGTTCTGCCGTAGGTATGGGGAATATTTGGAGATTCCCATATATGGTATCAGACTGGGGAGGAATGACTTTTTTGATTCCCTATGTTTTGTTTGTAATTTTGATAGGTTCAACTGGACTTATTGAAGAGATGGCTTTGGGACGTGCGGCTAAGGGTGGTCCTATTAAGGCTTTTGGAAAGTGTACTGAGGTGCACACAGGCAAGAAGAAGTCAGGAGAGATTGTGGGCTTACTGCCTGTAATTGGTTCTCTTGCATTGGCTATTGGCTACACAGTTGTTGTAGGATGGATTTTTAAATATGCATTCCTTGCAATATCAGGTCAGCTTTCAGGAATGGGAAAGAATATGGATGTCATAGGCGGTATGTTTGGAACTACGGCTTCAGCTTTCGGAAACAATACTTGGCTTGTAATTGCAGTGATTGTTACAGCAGTGATTATGGCATTTGGTATTGCCGGAGGTATTGAAAGAGCCAATAAGTTTATGATGCCTTTATTGTTTGCGTTGTTTCTTGGACTTGGAATTTATATTTTTACACTTCCGGGAGCAAGCGAAGGATACAAGTATATTTTTACAATTAATCCTAAGGGATTGCTGAATCCAAGACTTTGGATTTATGCTTTTGGACAGGCATTTTTCTCATTATCAATTGCAGGCAATGGAACAGTTATTTACGGTTCATATTTAAGTGAAACAGAAGATGTGGTAAGTTCAGCAAAAAATGTGGCTATTTTTGACACATTGGCAGCCCTTCTTGCATCATTTGTAATTATTCCGGGAATGGCAGTTGGTGGAGCAGAGCTTTCATCAGGCGGACCGGGATTAATGTTTATCTACCTTGTTAACGTGTTTAACGGTATGCCGGGTGGCAAGATTGTTGGAATTATTTTCTACATATGCGTATTGTTCGCAGGAATGAGTTCACTTGTTAATTTATACGAGGCACCTGTGGCAACATTGGAAGAAAGATTTGGGTTCAAAAGACCTGTGGCAGTTGGATGTATTGCCGTTGTAGGTTGCATTGTAGCATTAGTTATCCAGGGAATTGTTTCAGGCTGGATGGATGCAGTTTCAATTTATATTTGTCCACTGGGAGCAATGCTTGCGGCGATTATGTTCTTCTGGGTTGCAGGAAAAGACTTTGCGGTTAATGCGGTTAATCAGGGAAGAGATAAGAATATCGGTCCATGGTTTGTGCCACTTGGAAAGTATGTTTTAGTACCACTTGCTTTTATTGCTTTGGTTGCAGGAGCTATACTTGGTGGTATTGGTTGATAAAAAATCTCAATACAACTCCTTGTTGAGACAAAAGTTACCAGTTTACATAATGCCATAAACCTGGAATTAGAAGTGTTACCAGTTTACATAATGCCATAAACTTGGAATTTAAAGAAAAACTGGTTTACATAAAATCAAGAAAATATTTGGTATATTGAGAAATACCCCAAAAATTCAGAAATATTGAATTTTTGGGGTACATTTTTTGCAACACGGCTAGTATAAGTAACATATTAGTTTACATAACAATATGAGAATAAGTCAATATGTGATAATAGCAAGCTTAAAGCAAGAATATGTGACATAACAAGTTTACATAAGTTGAAAACGTACCACAAAAAAACAAGAAATGGCAAAATTTGGGGTACGTTACCGAAAATATGGGACAAACCGAAGATATGGGAAAATTTGAAAGCTAAGAGCCTAAAGGCTTTCTGTGATAAGTATAAGCCAAAATATGCGGTGAGAACATCCATGTCAGATTTCAGGCAGCAGGATTGGATGACAAACATTCCTCTGTATAACATAGATAAGATATCTGAAATTTTGGATGAATAAAGAAAGATAGAAAAATAAAATACTAAAATAAAAGACAGCCGATTCAGTGAAGCAATTCTTCAGTGGTGCGGCTGTTTTTTGTGGAAAAACAAGGGGTCAGTTTGTGAAAAAAACGACCATTCCATAGTGGTAAAATTATATCAGAGCTCAAAAATAAAACACATATTTAAGAATTAGGTTAATATTTGAAAAAAATCAATGAGATTTATGAATAAAATTTTTGGATTTACTCAAGAGGAATTATCCAACTTAAAAGCCACTTATACAGCTAATGAAATATATCAACAACCAGAATTATGGAAAGAGACTTTAAACATAGTAGAAAATAATAAAGATGCTATAAATAAATTCTTAGAAAAAAATTTAAATAAAGACAATGTAAGAATAATCTTAACTGGAGCAGGAACATCTGCCTATGTTGGAGATACCATATACCTTTATTTAGCTAAAAAGTTAGGTAAAAGAGTTGAAGCTATAACAACTACTGACTTTGTTTCAAATCCAGATGAATATATAGATGAAAATGCAAATACCCTCTTAGTTTCTTATGCTCGTTCTGGTAATAGCCCAGAAAGTGTTGGAACTTATGATTTATTTGAAAAGAAAGTTAAAAATCTAGCACACATAGTTGTTACTTGTAATAAAGAGGGTGAGCTTGCTAAGAAGTCTCAAGAAAAAGAAGGAAACTTAGTTTTAATAATGCCAGAAAAATCAAATGATAAGAGTTTTGCTATGACAAGCTCCTTTACTTGTATGACATTAGCTACTCTACTTTTATTTGATATAGCTAATCTAGAAAAAAATAAAAAAATCGTTGAAGAATTAGCTACTAAAGGACAAGCTTCTCTTGATAATCAATGGAAAGATGCAAAAGCAATTTCAGATTTAGGAGCAGAAAGAATTGTTTATGTGGGTTCTGGTGCTTTAAAGGGTCTTTGCCATGAAATGGCTCTTAAAAATTTAGAATTAACTTCTGGTAAACAAGTTACTGTTTGTGAATCAATCTTAGGCTTTAGACACGGTCCTAAGTCAATAATAAATAATAATACTTTAGTTATATTCTTATGCTCTACAAATTATTATACAGCTCTTTATGATTATGACTTAATAAAAGAAGTTTATAATGATGAAGGTACTCAAAAGGTTGCTGTTTTAAGTTATTTTGACAGAGAAAATCTTAAGGAAATTTCTCATAAATATATAACAGCTAATGGATCTAAACTAGATGATACATTTATAGCATTTAATTATATAATATTGGGTCAAATGATTTCTTTCTTTAACTCTTTAAGACTT
>OGZF01001633.1_pt1 | contig 12992 bp, 14 predicted proteins | sample 1576771 | NCBI WGS metagenome assembly OGZF01 (sample SAMEA3541536, study PRJEB24748) | human gut metagenome | biome: human gut; feature: human-associated habitat; material: faeces | place: China | collected 2012
CTTGATAAAGAGAAATATGTTGATTTCTCGCAGGTTGAAAAGGAATTGGCTGTTGTTGTCGGCGGCAGAAATATCACGCAGCAGGAGGAGGTAGACCTCCAAACAAAGGCGATACTTGCGGCGATAGATGCACTTGAATACAAGTCTGCGGATTACACCGAATACGGCAAAGCGGTTGCCAAAGCCAAAGGACTTGATAAAGAGAAATATGTTGATTTCTCGCAGGTTGAAAAGGAATTGGCTGTTGATGTCGGCGGCAGAAATATCACACAGCAGGAGGAGGTAGACCTCCAAACAAAGGCAATACTTGCGGCGATAGATGCACTTGAAGAAAAGCCGCAGGAACAGCCGATTATCAATCCCGAACAAGATAAAACGAACGGCAACACAACACCGGATAAACCAAGCAAAAACGAAAGCGTTATTTCGCCCATGACAGGCAGTGAAACATACACGGGTGTTTTCACAGCCTTGGCGGCTCTTTCCTTTGCAACGGTATTGCTTGTTCGGAAGAAAAAAGATAATTAAATATATTTTCGGCAGAAAATTGATAAAAATATAATTTTACCTTTCTATTTTTGATGGATAAACAATATGTAAAGGGCAAACTTAAAGAGAGGGTTTAAAGTTTTATTACTTTAAGCCCTCTTTATTTTTTGAAAAGTCTCTCAAATTTTTTGCTCATTTCAATTCGTGTTACGATTTTGATTTGAGCGATGTCTCTCAAAAGTCTCGGTCATAAATGCCCCAAATCACACCAAAACGGATTTGGAATTTTGAAATTTGCTGTCTCTTAGAATCTATCAAAAACTCTTACAAGATTTTGAAGCAAAAAAATGCCCGAATGCCGCCGTAAAAAGCAGTATTCGGGCATAAAAAACCTCGGAACAAATTGTTCCGAGGTATTGGCTGGGGTATAACAACCTGTCAAGTCACGGTAGTCTTTGCTTTGCAAATCTCCACCTTAAAGACTTGACAGAACGATGTTACTCGCTCTGCTCGTAATAAGGATTCGAACCTAAAATGGCGGAGTCAGAGGCTTGCAATCTTTTTTCAAAACCGCCTATCTAAGCCGTTTTTCAGACTTTTCGTCTCTCAAAAATCTCTCGGAATTTTATTTTTGCTTATAACCGCAAATTCGTATGAGGAATTGCGAACCTTACACTGAGGTGTCGTTTGAAACGCAAAGTCTACTACTTTATCAATCTTTTGTATTTCATAACCATTAAGGCTATCAAACATAGCAGCTAAGCGATAAGGATCGCAATTTTCACCATCGACAAAAATTCGGAAGGTTTGATTTCTCGAACCCTTTTCGACAAACTGAAGGATATAGCTTTGGCTATATCCTTTTAATCACTTAAAACCTAAATGTTTTACTCTCTCCTGCTTTAAATTCAACTGTTTGTGATTTACCGCCGGCTTTAATATTAAGCTTTTGGTCAATATCCGAAGTAACGGTTGCGCTTATTGTTTTACCGCCGTCTGCCCATTTTAATTCAGTTACGGTAGCACGGTTACGGGTTTTAATCCCTTTAAGCGTTCCGTTTTCAAAACCTGAATTCGGGAGGGCCGGAAGAAACTCAATATCATTATTATGTGAATAAACAAGAGCTTCATTTATAATTCCGAGATAGCCTATCGCAAAATCAGTACAATAGCAACTGCCTTGGTCATAATCGTGGTTAGTCATTAGTGAATCGTACCTGATTTTATGGTTCATAAGTTTAACGAGGGCATCTGTTAAAGAATCTGAGTCCTTTAACCTTGAAGCAATAAGACTGCGGTGAACAAGTGCGTGTGACGCTTCATTTTCACTCTGTCTGTTTGCAATTGCCTGCTCGCAGGCTTTTGACAGTTCATCATTTCCCTGTGTTTCAAAAAGCGGCCATACACCGTAAAGATGACTTAAATGACGATGTTTATTATTTTCATCAAATGAAGTTGTTGCCCATTCTTTAAGAGCGCCTGTTTCATCATAAAGATACGGCGGAAGATTTTTTTCAAGTTCCTGCCATTTAGAAGTATCAGCACTTTTATCAATGTCGCCCATAACTTTAATAAGCATATTAAGATTATCACGGCAGGCAGAAATATCAATAGCACAGTTAGCATCCGATGGGCTGTTATAATTTGACGGATTATTTTCAGGCGAATAGCTTGGCAAAATGCAATATGTTTCACCGTCATTTAATGATGTTTTGCCCTCTTCATAATGAATAGAACCGTCTTTTGCGGTATAATATTCAGGGCTCATCAGCTGACTCCAATAATTTGCACTTTTCAACAAGAGCGGATATAAAATATCTTCTTCAAGCCTTAAATATCCACGCTTTTTAATTTCTTCAATTTGACTTTCTGTTAAGTCTTTTTCGGTAACGGAGAGAACCGATTTAAGATTTTCAAGGTCAAATTCATCACTTAAAGGAATATTGATATTACCATATGAAAGAAGAGTTTCATAAAGCGGGTTAATCATCCAAGATGTGCCGGCGTTCCAATATCTGAAAGGATAAGGATAGCAGGTTTCGGTGATTACTGCTTTATCACCGTCGGTATTGACCGGAGCCTGAATAGCGTCTTTAAACCCATGTGTTGCATATGCATTTTCTTCCCAATCAGGAAGTTGTCGCAAAATGAAATATGCATAGCCGATAGGGCTGCGTGACATATTGCTCGTATTCATTGAAGAAGTTTGCAAATTAACATTTGCGTCCATTGTATATTTACTGCCCCAGCCGGTGTTAAATTCACCTGTCCACATACCGTAAAGTCGGCTTGTGGAATAACCCGAACAGCAAAGATACGCATATCTGCCGGCATAATATGTACGCTGGGCAAGAGCAGAATTTATTTTCTTTTTACCCTTTTGCATTTTTAAAAGTGTTTCATTTGACTCAAAATTATCATCACCCAACGAAAGTGTAACGCTGTCGAATTGCGGCTGATAAATTTCCAAGTGATTATTTAACGCTTTATCATAATCAAAAACATTATTACCTGCATATTTTGCAGCTACACATTCAAGCTTTGCTATACAATCTTCGACAAGTTTGAAACCATTTTGCTTTTCAAAATCATTAATTTTTCCCATATCGTAAGTTCTGTCGCTTACGGTAAGAAGATAAACACTGTCGGCATCGGTTATTTTAATGCCTGTATTTTCACCCAAAAACTGTGTTTCGTCTGTTTTCTTATCTATCAACACTTTTTCTTTGTTTCCGCCTGAAGTAATTACATAAGTTACTGTTGCATAACCGCCGTTTTTAAGTTCACTTTTTTCATAATCAGGATAGTGTGAAACAAGCGCAAGGTAGTTTGCATTATCATCAGTTAATTTTTTATACTTCATATTAGCTTCGTCACTGTCGCCGAAATTTGCAAGAGTTGAAAGGTTATCAAATGATAAAGTTAAATTAAGCTTACTGCCGGAAGATGATTTATTAAGCTTGGTAATCACAACATCATCTGCCATTGAAGTGAATGATGTACGCTTCCAAGTGCCGTTTTTATCCGTAAAATCAACACCGACCTGCGATGTTTCATAATCTGTATAGCGAATATATTTTTTAGTGCTTTTCTTATCAAAATCAAGCCGTAATTGGCCGCCCGGGTGATAACGGTATACGTCATCATAGTTTGCATTATCCGTAATATCTTTACATTTAATAATACTTTGCTTTACTGTTTCAAGTTCATCATAAGTTTGAGGACAAGTACGCTGATTTTCATTAGGCATTATAAAATGCATATTTTGAAAAATAAATGTGTCGCTGTATGGACTGCCGCTTGTAATAAACCCTTGAAGTCCGTTTCCGGATACCATCCCCTGCCTCCAAGATTTAGTTTTATTTTTTCTCGAATCTTTAAGCTCGGTATAATCATATGAAAATGAAATTTTAGAAGTATCTTTAAATAGAGATTTAATATCACCTTCGCTGACTTTGCCCCCTGAACAAGATGCCAACGAAAACGCCAAAGTTACAGTTAATAACACACAAAGCGCTTTTTTTACATATCTATTCATAAACTCACCTCGTAAAAATTATAACATACAGACATAAATAAATATTTTAGACACGCAAATACACACTCATTTCCGTTTCTCCCCTATTTCCCCACGAATTATAAGGGATTAATGTAATCTTACATTTTTTTAAAGGAACCGGCTTATATTCGTCGTACAAGCTTTCATCCGGTTGTTCAACAAAACCGTCTGCAATTATTGTGCCGTTTTCATTAAACACAAAATCACCATTTGGATTAATTTTTAAAAGCTGCAAGTTTTCACAGTTATCAATACTCTCTGCACAATATACAACAGGACCTCTTGCAACAGCAACCTTACCTATATTAGCTCTGACAAGATTTGAGCATCTAATTAATTTAACTTTTAAATCAAAAGATATTTCAACATTAGTGTTTTTATTAATACTCAAAACTGCGTAGCCGTTTATCATTTCGTAATTACAATTTATTGTGAAGTTATCACACCAAGCAGGAATTCTCAGTGCCAATTTAAACGGTTTATTAGGCTTTACATATAAAACCACATTACCGCTTGACAAATAATTTGACTGAACATCAATACAGCCGTTTGTAAATTGAGCATTTGCTCCAATATAAAGATTCACAAACAAGGTGCTGCTATTTTCACTAAAGCAATACTCTCCTATTGATGATAAAAAGCGTGCTAAATTAGGAGGACAACAAGCACAACCAAACCATTTTTGCCGCCTTGTTTTAACGTGATTTTTTCTTCCATCCTTTTTTGAAGCAACAGGCAAGACTTCATGAGGGTTAACATAGAAAAAAGATTTTCCGTCACTGCCCATAGAAGCAAGAACCGTATTGTAAAGAGCTTGTTCAAACACATCAAAATATGAAGAAATGGGATTAATTTCAAACATACGGCGTGAAAACATTGCAAGACCGATTGAAGCACATGTTTCACAATAAGCCAAATCATTCGGCAAATCATAATCAAATGAAAATGCCTCTCCAACTGCAGTGGAACCTATACCGCCTGTTATGTATAATTTTTTATTTACAATATTATTCCAAATATTTTTACAGGCGTTAAATACACAATCATCTTTTTTAACTTTCGCAATTTCAGCCATACCACGATATAAATAAACACCTCTGACAGCATGACCTACAGCTTCATTCTGCTTAACAGCAGGCATATGTGCCTGATTATATTCATAATCAATACTGTTATCTGTACGATTATAACAGCGCTCAATATCAAAATAATATGGCTTTGTTCCTCTTCTTTTTATAAATAATTCTGCCTGATTTATGTATTTTTCATTTCTTGTTATATAGTATAATTTCACCAAGGCAGACTCGGCTATTTCATGACCCGGATAGCCCTGATTTTTATTATCTCCAAAATAATCACAAATTAAATCAGCAAAGCGAATGGCGGCATTTAATAATTTATTATTGCCGGTGGAACTGTAATATGCCACAGCAGCCTCTGTTAAATGTCCAAAACAATAAAGCTCATGACGGTCTTTTAAATTAGAAAATATTTTACTTCTGTCATTAATTATATAGAGAGTATCAAGATAACCGTTTTCAAGCTGTGCGCTGCAAATTAAATCTACCAAATCATCAACTTGCTTTTTTAAAGCATCATTTTTTTCGTTTACTAAAACATACGAAGCGGCTTCTATCCACTTATATGCATCTGTATCCTGAAAGCACCAACCTAAAAAAGAATTGGAACTGCATTCTGTTTCTTTATATTCCCATTTATCAACCGGAAAAACAGGAACGGGAATACCGGCTTTAAGTGATGAACATACAGAAGATGCCTTTATAAAATTTGAAATACAATAACTTTTAGGTGCGCCCGGAATCAAATCGTTTAAAGCATTATACTGATATGGAATAACAACTGTTTTAATTAAATTCAAATATTCATTAAAATAATTGTCATTCACTTTAACGTTATTTAAATGCAAAGGATTTGAAAAATTGTTTATATTCATATTTACCCCTTAAACAAACAATTCACTAACTATACTTTATCATAAAAACAGCATATTCTCAACAACAATCAACAGATATGTTGCAATTCAATCAAAGTAGATTTTGATTTGAGCGATGTCTCTCAAAAGTCTCAGTCATAAATGCTCTAAATCGCAATAAAATGACTTTGGAATTTTGAAATTAGCCGTCTCTTAGAATCTCTCAAAAGCTCACATGATATTTTGAAGCAAAGAAAAAATGCCCGAATGCTGCTGTAAAAAGCGGTATTCGGGCATAAAAAAGCCTCGGAACAAATTGTTCCGAGGTATTGGCAGAGGTATAACAACCTGTCAAGTCACGGTAGTATTTGCTTTGCAAATCTCCACCTTAAAGACTTGACAGAACGTTTTTACGGGTTTAATTGCATTATAAACCCGTAATAAGGATTCGAACCTAAAATGGCGGAGTCAGAACCTTGCAATCTTTTTTCAAAACCGCCTATTTAAGCCATTTTTCAGACTTTGCGTCTCTCAAAAATCTCTCGGAATTTTATTTTTGTTTAGAACAGCAAATTCGTATGAGGAATTGCGAACCTTACACTGAGGTATCGAAATGTGCTTATAATTTTCCTGTTGCTAATCTTCACGATAATAAAATAACAACTTTACAGTTGATTATATTATCCTTCGTCATTTGATATTACTGTATTAATATTTCAAAATGTTCTTTCAATAACTGTAAATTTTGTGCAAATATCAATAAGCTTATCATCACCGATTTTATGGTTCATTACATCGTCAATATTTTTGTAAAACACATCCTGACTATCATCTTCTCCAAGCAAAGTTACCACCCATTGCTCGCCGTTAATCCAAAATATTCCGTATTCTGTGCCATGCCATTCAAAGCATATTTCAGCATGACGCATTACTGAATCTTTGAATTCATATTTTGTTTTGTAATCAAAATCATATTCGCAACTCATATTATGCTCTCCTGTCAAAAGAATAATAAATAATCAAGTCGCCAGTTCTTTCATAAACCGTAACATCATCAATTCCGCTAATTGATTTCAAGTAAGCATCTGCCTTATCCGCTTCTTCAATTGTCATATTTTCTTTGCAAAAATGCACTCTCATTCTGTTTTTTGTTTCGTGCAAAATTTGACATTTCATACCAAATACCTCAAAAATTTAAGGCTGCCATAAAGACAGCCCTTTAATAATTTATGCGTTTGCAACAGCTGCGTCTTCAATAATGCTCTGTTCCGCTTTTTCCTGTGCTTCGGCTGCTTTTTTCTCGTTAATTTCTTTAGCCTCTGCCAAAATATCGTTTGCGTTTTCTTTGACCTCTGTTACTGCTTTCATCACAGAGTCTTTAACTCTCAAACCAAAAGCCGCAGTGTGAGCATATGCTTTTTTTGCATCCTTGCTTCCCAAAGCCTTAACTCCTGCCGTACCAAACAGCACACCGCCTGCAAATGCCGCCAATTCACTAATCATAATAAAATCTCCTTTCAATTTCGTTTTAGATTTATTATATTTACAAGGTTAGCATTGCCTAAGCAAAGGCAAATGTCAAGCAAATATTTCAATTTATAATTAATATACTTATAACATATAATAAATCGGGTGATAAAATGAGCAAAAAATTATTAAAATATGATATTATCGGCTTCATTTTTGTAAGCATTATCGGCACGCTTGCGCATTTTGTATATGAATTGACAAACAAAAGCGTTATTGCGGCATTATTCTGCCCGATTAACGAAGGCCCTTGGGAGCATTTAAAATTAATTTTCTTTCCATATTTAATATGGACTGTTATACAAGCCGTTATTATGAAGGGTACAAAAAATCTTTTGCCTGCCAAATTTATCGGTGTATTTGTCGGAATGGCAGCCACGCTTTCATTTTTTTACACCTACACGGGAATAGTGGGCAAAAATATCGATTGGCTCAATATTCTTTCATTTTTTGTTGGCGTATTTATCGCATTTTTAATTGATTATCTTTTAATCAAAAGTGAAAAAATGCAGGGCAAAGGAGTAAACATAACAGCCATAATTTTGTTTATAATTATGAGTGCAATATTTATACTTTTCACCTTTGCTCCGCCGCTAATCCCGCTTTTCAAAGACCCGATTACATCAAGTTATGGGATATAATGCTTATTTATCGTTTTTATATGCCTTAACCGCATCGATAAGCTTAGTTGAAAATGCAGCGATAGCGATTAAACCGATAACAATAAGTAAGAACATAGCACCTTCCCTAGCAAGGAAGTACACCGATCTTACATTATTAGCCGTATGAGCTACTGCATTTTGAATACCTGTATAAGCGTCACCGCCATAAGACTCACCGGCAATATAATATGGATATGTACCATAATTACCATTTTTAACATAAATACCAAAAATTACAGACAAAATACCCGAAACAACTCCGATTGCATTGCTTATAATCGGCAACAATTTTAGTATATCAACTTTCTTTTTAGGCGGCTGTGTCGGCTGAGCATAAGGCATACCTTGAGACTGCTGAGGTGTAAAGGCTGTGTTTTGCGGCTGTTCGCCAGTAAAGCCGACATTTGGCTGTACTTCTTCAATAGCATTGCCGCAATTTGGGCACACCTTTTCATTTTCGTTTAACTGATTTCCGCATTTGTCACAAAACATAATAATTCTCCTTTTCTTAAATAACATTTATTTTTTAAAGATATTTATAGCTAAAATACATATCTCTAAGTGTAAACCAACCGCCTTCTACGGTATCATCAACAATATATAAAAATTAAAATGAACTGTGATGAATTTATTGAAAATTATACATTTGTAAAGCTACTTTCAAACAAAAACGAAAGCCAAGCCATTGCATTAGAGCACAAAAAGCTTGGCGCAAAAATTGTATTGCACAGATTTAAAGAAAGAGTAGCCGTTTACGATATGCTCAAAAGCATTGATTTTAAAAATCCTCCCACCGTTTATGACACATATAATTTTACAGACGGTGAAATCGTGCTTTAAGAATATATAGACGGAATAACCGTTGCCGATGTTCTTGAAAGCGGAAAGTATACATACCACGGCGCTGCAAAAGTAATAAGTGAGATTTGCGACGCATTGACTGTTTTGCACGCAAACGGCTTTGTTCACCGAGATATTAAGCCTGAAAATATAATGATTACCAATAACGGCACAGTCAAGCTGATTGACTTTAACGCATCAAGAATCTATGATAAAAACAAAAGCAGCGACACGATAAGCTTAGGAACAATCGGTTACGCATCACCCAAGCAATTAGGAATAAATCAAAGCGACGCAAGAACGAATATTTACGCTTTAGGAGTGCTTTTAAATGTTATGCTTACAGGCGAGCACCCAAGCAAAAGGCTTGCAAAATCAAGAGCGGGCAAAATAGTTTTAAAATGCACTCAAATCAACCCGAATAAAAGATTTTTTTCAACAGAACAGCTTAAATATGATTTATAAGTTCAGTTACTTTTTTTATATTTTTTCCTACGTCATCCACCCTATGAGCATCGGAGCCTGTTGAAAACGAAACACCGTTTTTAATGGCGAGGTTGATATGCTTACCTTCTTTGTATTTTTACTTTTGGTTTCACGACTTTACGACCCGATGCAAGCCACTCTCCAAAACCTGGCGGCAATAATCACCACTAAGACGAATGTCGCAAGAATGAATGAAATACTCGACCACGATATTTAGTCGGGCGATACAAAGCTTACAAATGACGGTTATGACATTGAATTTGATAATGTAAACTTTTCTTATAATGATGATGTTAAGGTTTTGACAGGTGTGTCATTTACCGCCAAGCAGGGAGAAGTTACGGCGCTTGTGGGTCCGTCAGGCGGCGGCAAAACTACTGTTTCAAGACTTGCGGCAAGATTTTGGGATGCCGGGGGCGGCAAAATTACCGTCGGCGGTATGGATATTTCCAAAATAGAACCTGAAACACTTTTAAGCCTTTATTCAATTGTTTTCCAGGATGTAACACTTTTCAATACCTCAATTCTTGAAAATATCCGTCTTGGTAAAAAGGATGCGACTGATGAAGAAGTTCTTTTTGCTGCAAAACTTGCAAACTGCGATGAATTTGCAAGTAAAATGACAAACGGCTACAATACCGAAATCGGTGAAAATGGCTGCAATCTTTCGGGAGGAGAACGCCAAAGAATATCTATTGCCCGTGCATTTCTAAAAAATGCACCCATTGTTCTTCTTGATGAAGCAACAGCTTCTCTTGATGTAGAAAATGAAACGCTTATTCAAACGGCACTTTCAAGGCTTATTAAAGATAAAACCGTTATTGTCATAGCGCACCGAATGAGAACAATTGAAAATGCAGATAAAATTATCGTGCTCGCAAACGGTACCGTGGCAGAATCCGGCACTCCAAATGAACTTATGAATAAAAACGGATTGTTTAGGCATATGGTTGAACGTCAAACAGCCTCACAAAATTGGGCGATATAAACTTATATGCATAGAAGAAATATCCACCCGCACAGCGGGTGGATATTTCAGACTGTCAATAAAGTGGCTAAACCACGCCGTGTTTAAATTATCATAAAGTGATTTCGTAGGGCAAGGGCTTGCCGAAATAGAATCAAAAACTACATTGACAGAAAAGTGGCTTGAACGTAATGTTCAAACCACTTTTGGCGCTTTTCGCCTTTTGCTCGGAGGCAGTACCCACGTACAGCACCCGCTCGCAAAATACGAAATTTATCTCACTTTCTCGAAGTCTCCCAGCGTGTAAAATGTGTTATAACTGCTTTTTCTTATAGCCGCAGTCGCAGTACGGCCCGCCGGAGGCGAGCGTATACTGCCGCACAAAGTCAGTCGCGCCGCCTGCTTCGCTCATGGTGTAATCCAGATGGCACAGGGCGGGAGTCAGGTCGTATAGCCCCAGTTCTTTCATCAGCACGCAGATGCCGCATTTGGTGAAGCGTCCCTCGTAGCCGCTGTCGTCCGGGTATTCGTAAAACTCCATGTTCCACGAATATGGGTTGCGGTCGGCGGCTTTCAAGGCTGCGGTCGTCTTCATGCCTGAGATGTCCTTTTCGGTAAATTTACTCTTTCCACTCTTGCGGCAGAACCATTTCATGGGCTTTGTCATCATGGCTTTTGTGTAGTAATCTGTCAGTCTGTCCACCTTTGGGCGCTCCGGCATGGAGAGAATAAACGCACCGATCATTGCGCAGTTGACGATGTTCATCTTGAAGCGATCCGCTTTTTCAAATTCCGGCAGACCTGCAATGATTGCTTTGTATTTCGGCTTTGCTTTTTTCGTAATCTCTTTTGCCGCATCGGCATCATAGCCGAGCACCGCCGTCAGCTGCTTTTGAAACGAGCCTGCAAACATCGTCCACATGCCGAAAGGCATTCCAAAATAGGTCACTTTTTGTCCCTCCAATCGCATATCACGCGGGTCATGCGGCGGTCAATGTCAATGCGAGCCGTTTTACACTCCCTTGGATATTTCTTCGCAGCGCTGAACGCCAGCTTGACAAACAGTGCCGAGCCGACGGGAAGCATGGTCTTGAGCATACCGTCGGGGAAAACAAAATGCGTGCCGTGCTCATATACGACCGCCTCGACTTCGCAGGAGTGTGGTTTCTCCGCAAGGCGTTTTTCCATGCGGCGGATATATTTTGCGGTGTCCCAAAGCGCGTCGTCCTCTGCGCCGACAAGAAACAGTTTGCCGCAGATATTCTCGACCTTTATGAATTCCTCCTCGGTAATCGGGTGCGCCGCTTCAGAGTCGTCAAACAGCTTGCGGGAGGCAACCATATTACCGGTGCGTTTGGACTCCTCCGAGATTATGCACCAATAGTCAGGGTGCTGATAGCGAAACGGCATGTATGGCAAGGGCTTTCCCTTGTAAGAAAAGAGTGATTCTCCCTCGATTGGCCATTCCTTGCAGCCATCCTTTTTGCCCTGCATGAACCCCTGCCACACAAAGTCGCTGGGGGTCATTGCGATGGTCAGAGAGATATCATCAAATAGCGAAGCCGCCGTCAGGGCGAGCGTGCCGGTCGTTGAGGCTCCTGCAATGCCTATTTTTTCGTTGCCGTGTAATTTGAGCCATGCAATCGCTTTTTCGATGTATTCAAGCGGATAGTTGTGATGACCGTAGTCCTTTTTCCCGGGCGACATGGTCAATATGTTCACGCCGAGGCGAAGTAGCCACTTCACCGCAGAGCGCACCATATAGTCCTCGGGGTCGTCGCCGAGCATGGCGATGACGGCGCAGTCCGAGCCGTCCTTGCATGCCCAATACGCGCCGTAAAAGCCATCACTTTCAACATCAAAGTGGATGTGTTTCATTCAAAACGCCTCTTTCAAAAGTTGATCTTTACAATCTGCATCTTCATCATTCTGTCCCCGACCTTGGCAAGAAAACGGAAAAATCTGCTGACAGAGGGGTCTTTCAAATCGGTGTAGCCCAGCATATAGCCTCGGCTTTTGACCTGCAAGTGACTGTCCCACAGGGAAAGCTCGCTTTTCGCGTCCGAAACAGCAAAATATGCGCCCACGTCCTTGATTTTTGCGCTCTTGAGCCAGGTTTTGGCGATCATTTTCACCGCCGTCCGGTTCGCCGCGTCAAACACCAGCACGCTGCCCGGAAAAGCGTCCGCCATTTGCTGTACCAGCGCCTTGACCTGCTCGGTTAAAAAGTAGTAGAACACGCCGGAAGCGAAAAATACTGCGCCGCCGGAGGCGTCGATTTTTGAAAACCATTCGGTATTATTCAAATCGCATGGGATGTTTTCTTCACGATCTCCGGCGGGCAGAAGCTCCTTGCGCACGGCGATGACATCGGGAAAGTCCAGATTGTAAATTTTACAGCTGCCGTTGTCGCAGCTTCTCCCTGTGCTGTCCAGTCCGCAGCCCAGATTGACCACCGCCGCATTGGGGTGGCCTTTCAGATAATCCCGCACCTCAAAAGCAAGGTCATTCTGCCGCATGGCCACCTCC
>OGZF01001637.1_pt1 | contig 12965 bp, 8 predicted proteins | sample 1576771 | NCBI WGS metagenome assembly OGZF01 (sample SAMEA3541536, study PRJEB24748) | human gut metagenome | biome: human gut; feature: human-associated habitat; material: faeces | place: China | collected 2012
GATGGATAATTCCTTACTGGATGTAAGGGGATTATCCATAAATATATTGTAGTAGCATAAGGACAAGAAAGTGCAGTTAACAGGCTAAGTTTTCGGTAGCAGATACCGGCTTAGCCTGTTAGAATATAAGACAGAAAGAAGGTGGAAGAAATGAAAATCAAAAAAGTAACAGATCCAGAATTCAGCAGATACGGACGTGTGATCGATGGCTATGATTTTTCAAAGCTGATCAAAGCAATGGAACACACCCCTCTTCCGGAGGATGTTATCTATGAACCATCTATTGAAGAACTGGAAGCAACCGATGTGGCAATCGATCTGAAGATGAGAATTTACGGAGAACTTCCGATCCAGATCGGATATTGCAACGGACATAACAGTAAGCTAAATGCACTGGAATATCACAGAAGTTCAGAAGTGAATGTCGCAGTTACAGATATCATTCTGCTTCTGGGGGCAGAGCAGGATATCGAACCGGATTTTACATACGACACATCAAAAGTAGAGGCATTCCTTATTCCGGCAGGAACTGGAATCGAAGTGTACGGAACAACCCTTCACTATGCACCTTGCGGAGTAGATGGAAATGGATTTAAGGCAGTAGTAGTTCTTCCAAAGGGAACCAATACAGATCTGATGACCTGCCATACCAAATCATTTGATGACAAGCTTCTTACCGCAAAGAACAAATGGCTGATCGCACATGAAGAAGCAGGAATCGAAGGCGCTGTGTGCGGACTTAAAGGTGAGAATATCGACATCGCAAAATAGAACAGACAGATTCATATTTTAGGAGGAAAAAACAATGAATAACATGCCAGAACTGAAAATCGGAGTTGTTGCAGTAAGCCGTGACTGCTTCCCGGAAAGCCTTTCTGTATCAAGAAGAGAAGCACTTATGAAAGCTTACAAAGAAAAATACGGAGAAGAACATATTTACGAATGTCCGATCTGTATCGTAGAAAGTGAGATCCATATGGTACAGGCTCTGGAAGATATCAAGAAAGCCGGATGTAATGCACTGGTTGTATATCTTGGAAACTTCGGACCGGAAATCTCAGAGACTCTGCTTGCAAAACACTTTGATGGACCAAAGATGTTCGTTGCAGCAGCAGAAGAAAGTGGCAACAACCTGATCCAGGGACGTGGAGATGCATATTGCGGTATGTTAAATGCAAGCTACAACTTAAAGCTTCGTAATATTAAAGCATATATTCCGGAATATCCTGTTGGAACAGCAGAAGAATGTGCAGATATGATCCATGAATTTGAACCGATCGCAAGAGCAGTCATCGGACTTAACAATTTGAAGATCATCAGCTTTGGACCAAGACCGCTGAATTTCCTTGCATGTAATGCACCGATCCAACAACTTTACAATATCGGCGTAGAGATTGAAGAAAACTCAGAACTTGACCTGTTTGAAGCATTTAACAAACATGCTGGAGATGAAAGAATTCCGGCAATTGTAAAAGAGATGGAAGAAGAACTTGGAGCCGGTAACAAGAAACCGGAAATCCTTTCAAAACTTGCTCAGTATGAACTGACACTTAAAGACTGGGTAGAAGAACACAGAGGATACCGCAAATATGTTGCAATCGCCGGAAAATGCTGGCCTGCATTCCAGACACAGTTCGGATTTGTACCATGCTATGTCAACAGCCGTCTTACAGCACAGGGAATTCCGGTATCCTGTGAAGTAGATATCTATGGAGCACTCAGCGAATTCATCGGAACAGTTGTAAGTGAAGACACTGTAACACTCCTTGATATTAACAACTCTGTACCGGCCGACCTTTATGAAGAAGACATTAAGGGCAAATTCGATTACACACTGAAAGATACATTCATGGGATTCCACTGTGGAAATACTGCATCATCCAAACTTTCATTCTGCGAAATGAAATACCAGATGATCATGGCAAGATCTCTTCCGATCGAAGTAACACAGGGAACACTTGAAGGAGATATCAAACCTGGAGATATCACATTCTTCCGTCTGCAGAGCACATCAGACAATGTACTGAGAGCTTACATTGCACACGGTGAAGTCCTTCCGGTAGCAACACGTTCCTTCGGATCAATCGGAATCTTCGCAATTCCGGAAATGGGCAGATTCTATCGTCATGTACTGATCGAAAAGAACTTCCCGCATCACGGAGCCGTAGCATTCGGACATTACGGAAAAGCACTTTACGAAGTATTCAAATACATCGGAGTACCGGTAGACGAAATCGGCTACAACCAGCCAAAAGGTGTACGTTACCCAACAGAAAATCCTTGGGGCTAATTAAAACTATACACAATCATATAAGGGGCGGCTGAATGAACCCGCCCCTTTATAGTACAAAGAAACACGAATTAAAAACAGGATTTATGTTTCAAGCAGGCGGTTCAATGTCTTGAGGACCAGATTATAGAAAATAAATATGGCAGATTCCATTTGAGGCAATGAAGATGAGACTCAGAAATTGTGGAAGCCATTGCTGACACAATTTCCGCCCTAAGAGGCTCATCGGAATGCTTTGCCGATTGGAAGATGCAATATTTATTTTCTATAATCTGGTCACAATCCCTCGAATCCGTTAGGTTGATACAAAAACCCTAACAAGGAGGTACATCATGCTCTATATAGGCGTAGACCTTGGAACATCCGCAGTAAAACTTCTGTTAATGGATGAAAAAGGCGACATCAAAAAAATTGTTTCAAAAGAATACCCATTATACTTCCCACATCCGGGCTGGTCAGAACAGCATCCGGAAGACTGGTTTACCCAGTCCGTAGAAGGCATCAAAGAACTGACTTCTGAGTGTGATAAGAGCCAGGTTGCAGGAATCAGCTTTGGTGGACAGATGCACGGACTGGTCATTCTGGATAAAGACGACCAGGTCATCCGCCCGGCAATTCTCTGGAACGATGGACGTACCACAGAAGAGACGGATTATCTGAATAACGAGATTGGAAAAGAAACGCTTTCTAAATACACAGCAAACATTGCATTTACTGGATTTACCGCACCGAAGATCCTGTGGGTAAAGAAAAATGAGCCGGAGAATTTTGCAAAGATCACAAAGATTATGCTTCCAAAAGATTATCTGGCATACTGCCTGTCAGGAAGCTTCTGCTCTGATTATTCGGATGCATCCGGCATGCTTCTGATGGATGTAGAACACAAATGCTGGTACAAAGAAATGATGGACATCTGCGGCGTAACAGAAGAACAGCTTCCGAAGCTTTATGAAAGCTACGAAGTTGTGGGAAGTCTGAAGCCGGAAGTAGCAGCAGAACTCGGACTTTCTGAAAATGTAAAAATTATTGCAGGAGCAGGCGATAATGCAGCTGCAGCTGTCGGAACAGGAACAGTTGGTGACGGAAGATGTAACATTTCTCTTGGAACATCCGGAACCATCTTTATTTCCAGTGCAAACTTCGGCGTAGATAAGAACAATGCCCTGCATTCTTTTGCACATGCAGACGGTCATTATCATCTGATGGGATGCATGTTAAGTGCTGCATCCTGCAATAAATGGTGGGCAGAAGAGATTCTTCACACGGATGATTTTGCAGCAGAGCAGAAAGATATTACAAAGCTAGGTGAGAACCATGTATTCTATCTGCCATATCTGATGGGAGAAAGATCACCGCACAATGACCCTTATGCAAGAGCCACCTTTACCGGTATGACGATGGATACCACGAGAGCAGATATGATGCAGGCAGTATTGGAAGGAGTTGTATTTGCACTCCGTGATTCCCTTGAAGTTGCAAAAAGCCTTGGAATCAAGATCGAACGTACCAAGATCTGCGGTGGTGGAGCAAAGAGTCCTCTTTGGAGAAAGATGATCGCCAATATCATGAACCTGAAAGTGGATATCATCGAGAGCGAAGAAGGACCGGCGCTTGGAGGTGCAATCCTTGCAGCAGTCGGATGCGGCGAATACGAAAGCGTAGAAGCAGCAGCTGACAAGCTGGTTAAGATTGTAGATACTGTAGAACCGGAAGCAGAACTGGTTGAAAAATATGAAAAGAGATACCAGGAGTTCCGTCAGATTTATCCGGCACTCAAACCGGTATTTCCGCATATTCAGTAATTGAATATAAGATTTTTATGGCGTCAGTCACATTGAATCTTCTTCTTTGCAGTCCCCGTTGACAGTGAAAGTTAAAACCCGTATAATGAATTATAAGATTGACATGATGTGGAGGGCTTAATTCTATGATTATTGCAAAGAATGATGAAGATAAAAGAAGCCGTGTGTGGAACTATGTGACAGGAATTACGACTGTTCTGATCATTATCGTGGCTGGATATTTCATTTACCAGGGATTTTTCGGAAATCCGCTGGAAGGAAAGTGGAAGCATGATGAGAGTGATATGATACTGGAAGTAGATGACCATAATGAAGCAGAGCTTGACTGGAAGAACCTGATCGATGGTAAGGATGTGGATGTGGAACTTGGATATACACTGGATATCAAGGCAAAGCAGATTACATTTACTGTGAAGCAGGAAGAGCTGGATGAGACAGCGAAAGAACTTGGTGATAATGTAACTGCATCGGAAGTAGAGCAGGCGATCAATTCTGTACTCACTACATTCAATTACAGTGTGGACGGAACCGAGCTTACACTTACCGAGTGGGATTATGGGGACCAGATGATTTTTGAAAAAGCAGACAAATAAAGAGAACCCTCTCTCTGTGGGCACGAAAGTCCGCAGGCAGAGGGTTTTGTGTGAGAACAGGAGGTTAAAAGCAGATGACAAGGAAGGAGACAAAAGTAATAAATATCGGAGAAAGAAAGATCGGTGGAGGCAATCCGGTAGCGATCCAGTCCATGACAAATACAAAGACAGAGGACGTGGAATCTACAGTTGCACAGATTCTTGCTCTGGAAAAGGCTGGATGCGAGATTATCCGCTGTGCAGTTCCGAATATGGAAGCAGCACAGGCTTTACAAGAGATTAAGAAACAGATCCATATTCCACTGGTTGCAGATATACATTTTGATTATCGTCTTGCGATCGCTGCAATTGAAAACGGTGCAGATAAAATCCGTATCAATCCGGGGAATATCGGAAGTGAGGACAGAGTCCGTGCGGTTGTGGAGAAAGCAAAAGAATACGAGATTCCGATCCGTGTCGGGGTGAACAGTGGTTCGCTGGAGAAGAACCTTCTGGAAAAATATGGTGGTGTGACTGCAGAGGGAATCGTGGAAAGTGCACTTGACAAGGTACACATGATCGAGAACATGGGCTATGACAATCTGGTGGTCAGTATTAAGTCCTCAGATGTCATGATGTGTGTAAAAGCGCATGAGCTGATCGCAAAGAAATGCCCGTATCCGTTGCATGTGGGAATCACCGAGTCCGGGACGCTGCTTTCAGGCAATATTAAATCTTCAGTAGGACTTGGAATCATCCTTTATCAGGGAATCGGAGATACGATTCGTGTATCGCTGACAGGGGATCCATTAGAAGAGATCAAGAGTGCAAAACTGATCCTGAAAGCACTGGGACTTAGAAAAGGAGGAATTGAAGTTGTATCCTGCCCGACCTGTGGACGTACCAAGATTGATCTGATCGGACTTGCCAATAAAGTAGAGACGATGGTTGCTGAATATCCACTTGATATCAAGGTTGCAGTGATGGGATGCGTGGTAAATGGTCCTGGAGAAGCAAGAGAGGCAGATCTCGGAATCGCAGGAGGAATCGGTGAAGGACTTCTGATCAAGAAGGGAGAGATCATCCGTAAGGTAAAAGAGGATGAACTTTTAGATGCACTTCGTAATGAACTGGAACATTGGGGCGAATAGAAGATGACAAAGCTATTTTTTGATGTGTTTCCAACATTGAATATCGATAACGACAGCCATATGCTGTTTGAAAAGGTGGAGGTGACGAAAATCACCTCCACTTCAGCCAGAAATCATATCAAGGTTTATATTTACAGTACCCATCTGATTCCGAAGAAAACGGTATGTTATGTGGAGAACCAGATTGAGGAACAGCTGTTTTCGCAGGGGAATATTCCGGTGACGATCGTCGAGGAATACCGGCTTTCCGAGCAGTATACGCCGGAGAACCTGATGCATGCGTATAAGGAGAGTATCCTTTTTGAACTGGAACAGAAAAGTGTGCTGGAGAAGAATATGTTCCAGAAGGCGAAGTGCCGCTTCGAAGGGGAGCGTACTATGTGTCTGACTATGGCGGACACGATTGTTGCAGAGGGAAAGACCAGCGAGATCACCAGCTATCTGAAGGATGTCTTTGAGAACCGTTTCCATGTGCCGGTGGATGTGGAGATCGACTACGAAGAGGTGAAAGAGAGCAAATACAAGAAATTCAATGAGATGCAGCTTCAGCAGGAAGTAGATGCGATCAGGGAAAGGAATCAGAAGCTGCAGGCACAGCATGCTACGGAAGAGGCGGCGAAAGCAAAAGAAACGGAAGGCATATCAAAGAAGAAAGCGGAAAAAGCAGAAGATGCCGCTAAAGAAGCAGATGCATCAAGTACGCAGAATAAACAGGAACAGAAGAAACCGGAGACTCCGAAAAAGCAGGAATTTGCAGGAAAGTCCAGTGGGTTCAAAAGTGGCAAGGGAAGCTTTGTGCGTCGGGATTATCCGCTCAAGCGCTCCGATGACCCGAACGTAATCTATGGACGGGACTTTGACGATATGCCGATCGAGCTGAAGACAGTTACCGGAGAGATGGGTGAGATTACTTTCCGGGGACAGGTGATCAGCTTTGATACCCGTGAGATCCGGAACGAAAAGACAATCGTCATGTTTGCCGTGACCGACTTTACCGACACGATCATGGTCAAGATGTTTACCCGCAATGACCAGCTCCCGGATCTGCTTGCGGAGATTAAAAAAGGTGTATTTCTGAAAATCAAAGGAGTTACGACGATTGATAAATTTGATGGAGAGCTGACCATTGGTTCTGTAACCGGAATCCGCAAAACTTCGGATTTCCGTGTAACAAGAAAAGACAAGTATCCGGAAAAACGCGTGGAGCTTCACTGCCATACCAAGATGAGCGATATGGATGGTGTTTCCGAGGCAAAAGATCTGGTAAAGCGAGCACATGACTGGGGGCACCCGGCGATTGCAATCACCGATCATGGTGTGGTGCAGGGGTTTACCGATGCCAATCATGTGATCGAGGATCTGGATAAGGATGATCCATTTAAAGTTATTTATGGAGTGGAAGGATATCTGGTAGATGATCTGACTAAGATCGCAGAGAACGAAAAAGGACAGGATCTGGAAGGCACTTACGTGGTATTCGATATCGAGACAACCGGTTTTTCCGCTGTGACTGATCGGATCATCGAGATTGGCGCGGTAAAAGTGGAAGACGGTAAGATCACAGATAAGTTCAGTACCTTTGTCAATCCGAAACGTCCGATCCCGTTCCGTATCACGGAACTTACCGGCATCACCGATGAGATGGTCATCGATTCGCCGGATATTGAGACGATCTTGCCGCAGTTTATAGAATTTATTGGCGATGCGGTTCTGGTGGCGCATAATGCTTCTTTTGATGTGGGATTTATCGAGCAGAACTGCAAAAGGCAGAAGATTGAGGCTGATTTTACTTATGTAGATACCGTTGCACTTGCCCGTGTCCTTCTTCCGGCACTGAACCGTTTCAAGCTGGATACCGTTGCAAAAGCTTTAAATATTTCCCTGGAGAATCATCACCGCGCAGTTGATGATGCAGGCTGCACGGCAGAAATCTTTGTGAAATTTGTGCAGATGCTCAAAGAACGGGAACTGACAACGCTTGCAAAAGTTAATGAATTTGGGGATCTGAACCCGGATTCTATTAAAAAGCTTCCGACTTATCATGTCATTATTCTTGCAAGAAATGACATTGGTCGTGTGAATTTGTATCAGCTTGTTTCTGCATCCCATCTGGTTTACTATAACCGCAGACCCCGTATCCCGAAAAGTGTGCTAAATGAGCACCGGGAAGGTCTGATCGTGGGAAGTGCCTGCGAAGCCGGAGAGCTTTACCGTGCACTTCTGGATGGAAAGCCGGATGAGACGATCGCGAAGATCGTGGATTTTTATGACTATCTGGAAATCCAGCCGCTTGGAAACAATGCATTCATGGTAGAGAGTGACAAAGTAACTTCGGTCAATTCTATGGAAGATATCATGGATCTGAACCGGAAGATCGTGCATCTTGGGGAGCAGTTCCACAAACCGGTCGTGGGAACCTGTGACGTACATTTCATGGATCCGGAAGATGAGGTATACCGCCGGATCATCATGGCAGGAAAAGGATTTGGAGATGCCGATAAGCAGGCACCACTATACCTTCGTACAACGGAGGAAATGCTGGATGAATTTGCCTACCTTGGTTCGGAAAAAGCGTATGAAGTTGTGATCAGGAACACCAATTTGATCGCGGATATGATCGAGAAGATTTCTCCGGTCCGCCCGGATAAGTGTCCTCCGGTTATTGAGAATTCCGACCAGATGCTGCGAGATATCTGTTATAATAAAGCCCATTCTATGTACGGGGATCCCCTTCCGGAGATCGTACATGAACGACTGGAAAGAGAACTGAATTCCATCATTTCCAATGGATTTGCGGTTATGTATATCATTGCGCAGAAGCTGGTTTGGAAATCCAACGAGGATGGTTACCTGGTAGGATCCCGTGGTTCGGTAGGATCTTCATTCGTTGCAACTATGGCAGGAATTACGGAGGTCAATCCTCTGGTTCCACATTACTATTGTAGCAATTGTCACTATAGTGATTTTGATTCGGAAGAAGTGAAAAAATATGTGGGTGGCTGTGGACACGATATGCCGGATAAGAACTGTCCGGTCTGTGGACAGAAGCTGGTCAAAGACGGATTTGACATTCCATTTGAGACTTTCCTTGGATTCAAGGGAAACAAAGAGCCGGATATCGACCTGAACTTCTCCGGAGATTACCAGAGTAAAGCGCATAAGTATACGGAGGTTATTTTCGGAAAAGGTCAGACCTTCCGTGCCGGAACCATTGCCGCACTTGCAGAAAAGACGGCTTATGGATATGTGAAGAATTATTATGAGGAGCGTGGTGACCGTAAGCGAAACTGCGAGATCGATCGTATCGTAGCTGGCTGTACCGGAATCCGCCGAAGTACCGGACAGCATCCGGGGGGAATCGTAGTTCTTCCGCATGGAGAGGACATTAACTCTTTCACTCCAATCCAGCATCCGGCAAATGATATGACGACCGATATTATCACCACTCATTTTGATTATCATTCCATCGACCACAACCTTTTGAAACTGGATATTCTCGGACACGATGATCCGACCATGATCAAAACGCTGGAAGAGCTGATCAATTCCGATGCGATGGACAATAAATACGATGGAGTGAATAATGTATTTAAAGCGACTGATATTCCATTGGATGATCCAGGTGTAATGGGACTTTTTGCAGGAACAGAGGTGCTCGGTATCACACCGGAGGACATTGACGGATGTCCGCTTGGTTGTCTGGGAGTTCCGGAGTTTGGTACAGATTTTGTTATCCAGATGGTAATTGATACCAAGCCAAAGACACTTTCGGACCTGATCCGTATTTCAGGTCTGTCTCATGGAACAGATGTGTGGCTGAACAATGCACAGACTCTGATTGAAGAAGGAAAGGCAACCATTTCCACGGCAATCTGTACCCGTGATGATATTATGATTTATCTGATCAGTATGGGACTTGACAGTGAGCAGTCCTTTACCATTATGGAGTCTGTTCGAAAAGGTAAGGGATTAAAGGAAGAATGGAAGGAAGAGATGCGGGCACATAATGTACCGGAATGGTATATTGATTCGTGTTTAAAGATCAAGTATATGTTCCCGAAAGCACATGCGGCTGCCTACGTTATGATGGCGTGGCGTATTGCATACTGTAAAGTTTTTTATCCACTCGCCTATTATGCAGCATATTTTTCCATTCGTGCGACCGGTTTCAACTATGAGATCATGTGTCAGGGAAAAGAGCGTCTGGAATATTTTTATAAGGATTACACAAGAAGAAAAGACTCTCTTTCCAAAAAAGAGCAGGATGTCTACCGTGATATGCGGATCGTGCAGGAGATGTATGCGAGAGGTTTTGATTTTACGCCAATTGATATTTACCGTGCATTGCCGGACCGTTTCCAGATCATCGACGGAAAGCTTATGCCGGCGTTAAATACCATTGAAGGTATGGGTGACAATGCTGCAATTGCGGTTGCGGAGGCAGCAAAAGACGGAAAATTCTTATCCAAAGATGATTTCCGCCAGAGAACCAAGGTGACGAAATCTACCATTGATCTTATGGCAGATCTTGGACTGCTGGGCGATATGCCGGAGTCCAATCAGTTGTCGTTATTTGATTTTGCATAAATATTTGTTTTGCGGGATAAAGAAACGCCAGGAAAAAATGAAGTTTCCTGACGTTTCTTTTTTTGTAAAAAATTGCATTGTAACAACGCCTGCTTACGGATTGAAAATCTGTACATTGCCCGGGGCAGCAACAGATGTATAATAAGGGGTTTTGGTCGTAAAATCTTTAAAATAGACATAAGTGGAAGTTACATTAATGGCAGTGTAGTTGCCTTCTTTTAATTCCTGATAATTGCTTCCATCTGTATTAATACAACAGATGGCCGGATTTGTCTTATCATTTTTCTGAAAAAAGATTTTATCGCCTGTGACATTATAGCAGTCGACACGGCAGTCCGTGACCAGCGTTTTTTCACCATTTGTCAGATCGACTTTGGCAATGCGGTAATCGTTTTCACAGTCCATAAAATAAAGATTGTTTCCGTCTTTCACCGGCATCCAGCAGTTCCCCTCATAGATGACTTTTGCGTGGTCATTGGAAGTGTCCATCTCATAGATATTATGATTGTCTGTCAGTCCGTTATAATAAATATATTGTCCATCGGTACTTGCGGTAAAGTAGGACTGTTTTTCTACCTGCTCTTTTTCCTTGCCATCAATTTTGACTTTGTACAGCGTGGTTGAATCAGTGGTATCATAATGCAGATAGTACAGATAATTTCCAACCAGGGAAGCATACATACACGGATCATCATCTAAAATTTCAGGCTTTCCTTTTCCGTCAATATCCAGCCGGCATAAACTGTTGGTATTGATCGGGAGGAAGGAAAATGAATCAGCGCTTTTTCCCTTAAGTTTACAGTAATAAATGTAGTGGTCATCCACGTTGATGTAGCTGACACTCTGATCCTCTAACTTTTTGATGTTTGTGCCGTCCGGGTTCATGGAGTACAGACAGTAGTTGTCGGCAGGGGTGGCAAAGGAGACAATACCATCTTTTTCACAGAAATATCCTTCGTTATACAGATTTCCCGCAGTGTTGCCGTTGACATAACCGTCATTATACCGAATGCGGTTTATGTACCGGTAGAGGAAAACACACCCGGCAGCAAGAAGGATCACCAACACAAAAAGCAGCCATTTCCAAATTTTTTTCATAAGTAAATCACCTCTTTGATTTATAATCTTTATCTATAAAAAGTATAGCATTTCTGTATACCATGACGCAAGTGTTCTCTTGCAAGCAAACTGTGAATGTAATATATTATAAATAATAAATGGAAAGGCTTGGATTTTTTATGAGAGATTTATTGGAACTAAGAGATGAGATTGATCAGATCGACAGTCAGATCGTGGATCTGTATGAACGCAGAATGGCAATTTCAGAGGAAGTTGCTGAATATAAAATTGCTGTGGGAAAGAAAGTATTTGACAAGCAGCGTGAGGTTTCCAAGTTGGAAACATTGAGCAGAAAAGGAACTACGCCATTTTTAAAACATGGTATCCGTGAACTGTTCGAGCAGATCATGTCCATGAGCCGGAAGCGTCAGTATCAGCTACTGACAGAACATGGTCAGACGGAAAAAACCGATTTTAAAGAAGTAGATCATCTGAATTACAAAAATGCTAAAATCGTATTTCAGGGAACGGAAGGCGCATATTCACAGCTTGCGCTGAATGAGTATTTCGGGGAGAATGCAGACAGTTATCATGTGGATACGTGGCGGGATGCGATGGAAGCCATCCAAAACGGAGAGGCCGATTACGCTGTATTCCCAATTGAGAATTCATCTGCCGGAATCGTTTCCGAGAACTATGATCTTATGGTGGAATACAATAATTATATCGTGGGCGAGCAGATCATCCGTATCGACCATGCACTTTTGGGCCTGCCGGAAGCAGACATGGACGATATCACCGACATTTATTCCCACCCACAGGCGCTGATGCAGTGCTCGAAATACCTTGAGAGCCACAGAGACTGGGAAAAGCACAGTCTGAAAAATACTGCGATGTCCGCCCAGAAGATCAAAGAAGATGGAAAAAAGAACAAGGCAGCGATCGCAAGCACCCTGACTGCGGATATTTACGGTTTGAAAGTGCTGGATGAGGCAATCCAGAACAATAAAAATAATTATACAAAGTTTATCATTGTGGCAAACAAGAAGATTTTTGAATCGAGAGCCAATAAGATCAGTATCTCTTTTGAAGTTCCGCATGAGAGCGGTTCACTGTACCATAAGCTGTCCCATTTTATCTACAACGGAATCAACATGAACAAGATTGAGTCCAGACCGGTGCAGGGAAAAGCGTGGGAGTACCGTTTCTTTGTTGACATTGAGGGAAATCTCAATGATGCAGCCGTACAGAATGCGTTGCGGGGGCTGACAGAAGAGACAATCCGTTTGAAAATACTTGGCAATTATGTGAGTGCAGAAGGGAATGAATAAACTGATGAAAAGTCCAAAGAATTTGATTTTATATAAAGATTTTGAAAATGGAAAATTATTTTATAACATGACCTGGATCATGGAGAATTACGAAAATGAATATTATAATAAAGAGGATGTGGAGTCTCTTTTGTATGAGAGTTTGAACCAGTTAATGGAACTGGCAGTGAGTC
>OGZF01001640.1_pt1 | contig 12949 bp, 17 predicted proteins | sample 1576771 | NCBI WGS metagenome assembly OGZF01 (sample SAMEA3541536, study PRJEB24748) | human gut metagenome | biome: human gut; feature: human-associated habitat; material: faeces | place: China | collected 2012
GTACGCCGCCGCCCGCCATCGAGCAGAGTTTTACACCTAATTGGGGATAAAACAGCTCATGGCGGGCGGCGGCATCATCGTGCTGGGCACGACCCTGATCCCTCTGCTGTCTACCCTGTTTTAAGGGCAGCTGCCGATGGGTATTCTCACCGAATGGATCACGGAATGGCTCAAAGGGCTTTTGATCGAGGGCATCATGGGGAACCTCGAGGGGCTGTTTGACACGGTGAATACCCGCGTCGGGGAAATATCCGTACAGGTGGGGACTACCCCGGCGGCATGGAACGCCGGGGTGTTCTCCCTGATACGGCAGCTTTCCGAAACGGTGATATTGCCGATTGCCGGATTGATCCTGACCTTCGTTGCCACCTATGAGCTGATCCAGATGATACTGGAAAAGAACAATATGCACGAGTTCGACGTGGCGAATATCTACAAATGGGTATTCAAAACCACTTGTGCCATCCTGATCCTGTCCAACACGTTCAATATCGTCATGGCCGTCTTTGAAGTGTCCCAAAGCGTGATTGCAAGCGCGGCGGGCATTGTCACAGGCGCAACCAACATCACGCCGGATATGCTGGCCGATCTGGAAATGACCCTTGAAACGATGGAGCTTGGCTCCCTGCTGGGCCTGTTCCTGCAATCGTTCCTCATTAAGTTTACCATGCTGGCGCTGAACATTTTTATTTTTGTGATCGTCTATGGCCGCATGATCGAGATATATCTGCTGACCAGTTTGGCTCCTATCCCTGTGGCGACGCTCTCCAACCGGGAGCTTGGCACAATGGGCCAGAACTATCTGCGCTCCCTGTTTGCCGTGGGCTTTCAGGGTATGCTGATCCTCGTCTGCGTGGCGATCTATGCGGTGCTCATTCAGGGGATCGCCACAAGCGGAGATCCTATCGGCGCGATTTGGGGCTGTATCGGCTATACGGTGCTTCTGTGCTTCATGCTGATGAAAACCGGGACGATCTCCAAAAGCATCTTCAGCGCCCATTGAGAAAGGAAAGGTGATCTTATCGCTGATACCGCCGCTTCTGGTCATGGTGGCCAGAAGCCGATCCCGGAGGGCCTGCACCTCTCCGACGGCATTGAGGGCTTGCGCTCCCTGCCGAAGCATAGCGTGGATATGCTTCTGACCGATCCGCCCTACGGCACGACCCGGAACTTTTGGGATGTGCCGCTGCCGCTCCCGGAGCTGTGGGAGGCGGTGAAATGGGCCGTCAAGCCGGAGGGCGCGGTGCTGTTTTTCGCACAATGTCCCTATGACAAGGTGCTGGGCGCGTCCAACCTCGCCATGCTCCGTTATGAGTGGGTATGGTACAAAAGCCGCTGCACGGGTTTTCTCAATGCCCGCCGCGCTCCGCTGAAAAAGACGGAGAACATTCTGGTGTTCTACCAGAAGTCCCCGGCCTACTTCCCGCAGTTTGAACAGGGCAAGCCGTACAAGAAAATCCACCGTTGCAGCGGGAACAGCCCTAACTACGGAAAGTTTGAACGCACCAGCGGCGAGTCCGATGGGCGGCGCTTTCCGGGGAATGTGCTGGCGTTCCCCACGGTGACAACCACCGTACATCCCACGCAGAAGCCCGTGGCCCTGTGCGAGTACCTGATCCGCACCTACACACGCCCCGGTGAGGTGGTGGCGGACATCTGCGCTGGCTCCGGCACAACCGCCGTTGCCGCGCTGAACACGGGCCGCCGCTTCGTCTGCTTTGAAACCGCCCCGGCCTTTTACGGCCCCGCCACAGAGCGTATCCGGCGGGCACAGGAGGCTGTGGCATCTGGCGGGAAAGGAGAATGATGACAGGAACCTACGAAATTATTTACGCCGATCCCCCGTGGCGCTACTCTGCAAAGAAAGTGCAGGGGGCGGCAGAAAACCATTACCCCACCATGAGCATTGATGAATTGTGTGCGCTGCCTGTGGCCGAGCTTGCGGCCAAGGACAGCGCCCTTTTCATGTGGGCCACGTTCCCGCAGCTCCCGGAGGCCCTGCGGCTGATCCGTGCGTGGGGCTTCACTTATAAAAGCGTCGCTTTTGTCTGGCTCAAAAAGAACAAAAAGGCGGATAGCTGGTTTTATGGGCTGGGCTTCTGGACGCGGGCCAACGCTGAGGTTTGCCTGCTGGCGACCAAGGGACACCCAAAGCGGCAGGCCGCCGATATTCACCAGTTTATCATTTCCCCCATCGAGGCCCACAGCAAAAAGCCGGACGAAACGCGGGACAAAATTGTTGCCCTCATGGGCGACAGGCCCCGTGTGGAGCTGTTCGCACGGCAGACCCCTCCCGGCTGGGACGTGTGGGGCAACGAGGTGGAGCCGACAGCGGGCCTCTGGTCACGGTGGCCAGAAGATAGCGGAAAGGAGGATGTTTCTTGCCCTATGTGAATGTTCCCAACGATCTTTCCAAGATCAAGACGAAAATTGCCTTTAACCTTACCCGCCGCCAGCTTATCTGCTTCGGCGGCGCGGCTGCCGTGGGCATCCCCGTGTATCTGCTGACCCGTCACGCACTGGGCGGCACCGGGGCGATGTTCCTGATGATCGCGCTCATGCTCCCGGCCTTTTTCATGGCGATGTATGAGCGGGATGGCCTGCCCTTTGAAAAGGTGGCCCGGAATATCATCCGGGCCAAGTTCCTGCGCCCCGGTGTGAGGCCCTATCAGACACAGAATATCTACGCCCCGTTTGCGGGAAAGGAGGTCACACTTGAGCAAAAGCCCCAAGAAGTCAAAAAGCCTGACGCGGGCCGGTAATCGTCCGGCGACCATATCGGCCCAGCAGACCATTCCCTATGTGCGGATGCTGCCGGACGGCATTTGTCAGCTCCCCGGCGGTGTTTACACAAAAACGCTGGAATATGAGGACATCAACTATTCCGTTGCGTCCGCCGAGGATCAGACGGCCATTTTCGGCGGCTGGAGTTCGTGGCTGAATTATTTTGACAGTTCGCTGCCGTTCCAGCTTTCCTTTGTCAACCGCCGCAGCCGCTCCGGGAGTCGCTACAAGGTGAATATCTCCGAGGCGGATGTGTCCGATCTGATGGCCGCCGTGGTGCAGTACGCCAAGACCCGCCCCGCGTTCGATGGGTACAAGGCCGCCAAGTACAGCCGGAAATATCTTGCCGAGCATGAGGCGGAACTGGCCGACTATCGGGCGGCCAAGGCGACAATGGCCGAGTTGCTGGGTGGCGAGAAGCTCCCCAAAATGGACGTACTAAAAGAAAAACGCCGCCAACTGGCAGCGCGGAAAAAGGCTCTTTATTTGGAATACCGCAAGGCCCAGCAGGATATGCGGGAGCTGGTGGCGGTCAAGGGCAGCGTGGATCACCTGCGCGGGCTGACGGACAACCAGCGCAATAAGGAGCAGGCCCGTTAGGGACGGCGACGCAGACAATGTTTCTTCTGGTCACGGTGTCCAGAAGTCCAGCGGGTTTGGGGGCACCCCAACAAGCATTTCCGCAGCGCGGAAATTGCAAGTGTCAATACACTTGCCTTGCTTGCCATTTAGCGGCACCCCAAAAAAGCCCCCTAAAAACGAAGGCTCTTTTACTTGACCTCCGTTTCTCTGGCGTTCTTCAATGCTTGTATTGTAGCTTCAACAACTTGTAAATCCTTTTCATCCAGTGAGTTCAGCATAGCGTTGATCCGCTTTCTACAACTGCTCTCTGTATTTTTGGACGGATAAAAGTATTGGTCTACGGATATGTCAAACATCGTGACCAGTTGATAAAAAGTATTGAGGCTGGGATGCTGGCCGTCATTTTCGTTATACATGATCGTCCGTGGAGAACGGTCAACAATATAAGCCAGTTGCTCCTGTGTCATGCCGCTGGCTTCACGGGCTCGCTTGATGGCAAGCCCTATATCGTGGAAATCAAATCGTCGTTCATCTCGCTCTATCTTCATAATATCACCTAATGTAATTTTACATTTCAGGTCATAGTATTTGAACGACTTTTGTTTTCATACTGCCGACTATTTAATTTCATATCTCTGTCATTTTGTATCTCAGTAGCCTAAAAGTGCAACTCATGTTTGACAATATTGAAAAACACGAAAATTCCCATATAATAGCCATAAGGGGGTGATTTAACTTGAAAATTAGGATCAATGACAGGCCAGATATTCAAGAAATCGAAGTCATCATTAACTGTGTGGCCGATGATCCGCTTGTCAATAAAATCATATCCGCATTAAATACAGTTGATGCCAAACTTCTTTGCCGTCGGCAAGGAGAAACATTCCAGCTTGGTTTAGCAGATATTTTATATATTGAGTCCGTGGATAGAAAGACTTTTCTTTATACAGAGGAGCAGGTGTACGAAACAGATAGACGATTATATGAGTTGGAGGACTATCTGAAAGACCATTCTTTTTTTCGGACATCTAAGACAACGATCATCAATCTACGGCGAACAAAATCAATTCGGCCAGAGATTGGGGCCAGACTTTTGCTCACTATGGATAATCAGGAAAAAATTATTGTATCACGCCAATATGCTGGAAGCATTAAACACGCTTTGGGGGTGAAATAAATGAAACAATATTTCGGTGCGATCTTGCGTTTTTTCAAGGCTGTTTTCTTTACTTTTGGATTGCTTATATTCCTATTTTGCGTTCGGAGATATTTACCCGGTTTTAATGGCAGTCAGGGGGTCGGTCTGGTTGAATTGCGCCTTTGTCTGGCTATGGCAGTTGTTTTTTCTATGGCACACACTATAATCACCTCGGATCGTGTGCCTATCCGGATTAGTTTGATTGCAACCGGCATTCTTAGCTCAATTACCTGCGGTGTACTGTCGGTCTATTCAGGTATTCCATCTGCTATCATAAGGTGGTTCGATATTACAGACACCACAGTAGCAATTCTTTCGTGGTGGGCTGGCTTTTTCATCTGCTTCGTAGTATTGTTATTCATTTATTTTGTTGTGGAGCGTTATTATCGCCATTTGGAGTATCACTATAATGAGGCTCTCGCCAAGTACAAAGAAAGTAGTGGTAAAACAAAATGAAACTGAAAGTCAAAGATATTAGTAAGAATTATAACCGATATTCCGCTCTGCGTGGGGTCAATCTGGAATTAGAACCCGGCCTTTATGGACTGCTGGGGCCAAACGGGGCAGGAAAATCCACTCTGCTAAAAATCATAGCTGGTATTCTTCGGCCTACTGCTGGCAGCATACTTTTGGACAACGAGCCAGTATCGAAACTTGGGGAGCACTATCGTGCCATGCTGGGCTATATGCCGCAAGACCTGGGAATTTACCCTGAGTTTACCGCGAAACGATATTTGCTTTATATTGCCGCTTTGAAAGGACTGACAGAGGCTCAGGCCAAGGCGGAGATCGATAAGCTGTTGGAGGCCGTAGGGCTTTCCTCGAATGCAGAGCAAAAGCTAAAGGGCTTTTCCGGGGGAATGCTTCGTCGTGTTGGAATTGCTCAAACCCTGCTTTGTAATCCGCAAATCCTATTGCTGGACGAGCCTACTGCTGGTTTAGATCCACAGGAGCGTGTACGGCTACGAAATCTTTTGTCAGCGTTAGCCCAACACAGTATTATTATTTTGTCCACTCACATCGTTTCTGATGTTGAACTGATCGCAGAAAAAATAATTTTGCTTCGAGAAGGGCAAATAGCGGCCTTTGATACGGTTGCTGGCCTTGTGGGGAAGTCAACCTTGGAAGATGTGTATCTGACCTATTTTCAAAAGGAGGCGTAATATGCGGTTGCTCACAAAATTAGAGCTTGATAAGCTCATACGCCGGAAATACCTGTTGCTTGGTGGTCTGCTCCTGTTGGGGTACTCCTCATTTATGTTTTTTTCCTGTTGCATGAACTCATCCCCCACCTTTCCAGTGGAAACTGCTGACGGTGTGGAAGTAACAGGGCGTGCGGCGGCACTTTACAACAAGTCCGTTTATGAGCAATACGCAGGAGAATTGACAGACGAGGCCGTTGCTCATGTGTTGGATGACTTTGTAGATTTGCGGGATGCTCATGGGGAACATTCGTTTAACTGGCCTGTCATTTATGACAATTTCTCAATTTTTCGAGCTGCTGATCAGGCTGACCGTGAGCGTTCAGAATATGGATATATCAGCGTTGCTGATGCGGGAGTCCTATCCTTTCATTCGCCTTTAGTCTTTTCTTTTGATTATACTTGGCAGACTGCTTTTAACATTCTGTTTAACTCGAATGTAGTATTTGCCATTTTTCTTCTGATCGTGTTGGCCCCTGTCTTTTCTGAGGAGTACAGTAGCGGTGCGGCAAATGTCATTCTCTCCACTCGTTATGGAAAGAGCAAGGTGATACAAGCAAAATTTACCGCCGCTTTTTTAATTGCAGCCATCAGCGCAGTTATATTTTGTGTGGTCATCCTTTTAGCCTGTGGAGCCTATTTTGCTGGGTTCGAGGGTTGGAATGCGGATATTCAAACGCAGTTTATGTCAAATCAATCGCAAATCCCCATCCGTATGAACAACTTGCAGTTTTTCCTTGTTGTTATGCTTTTCTATTGGCTATCCGCTGTTGGAACTGCTGTGCTGGCCTGTTGCTGTTCGGCTCTATGCAAGAAGTCACTCATAGCGTTGATTATGAGCGGTGTGCTCTATTTCCTTCCCTATTTCCCGATGAAGTTAGGCGGTGTACTTGGTGAGTGGATGTTCATATTCCCCATTTGGTCTGCAAAAGCACAATGGGTATTGAGAACCGCAGAACATAAGTTAGTCAACCTATTGCCGCTCTCCTGTGAAATGCCTGTTTGGATTGTAATATTTACGCTGATTTTCACAGTAGTATCGTTTCTAATCACTTGTAAATCGTTTTCAGAATATCAAGGAACATAAGCCCTTTAATAACAGAACAATCTGCCGGACGACGGCAAAAGAAAAAAAGCCGTCGCAACGCAGACATAATTTCATGCGCCCAAGAAGCGGCGGCTCGATTTTCAGAGCCGCCGCTTCTCTTGTTACCTACAAAATAAAGCCATGAGTACGGCGGCACATAGGAGGATGCCGCCATGCTATTTTCACTTTCTACCCCCCCTAACTTGTCAAAAAAAGTCTGCCTGTCCGATGGGATCAGTCCGGCGGTGGATGCGAAATCTGTCAGTATGTAAGCGAAAATGTTGTTTCGTGCGTCCGCATAGTGTCATGCTGTGCGGGCGTTTTTATATGCCCCTGCTTCTGGTCACGGTGGCCAGAGGCTCCAAGGTGCCGGGGGCCGCCTGTTCTCCATTTCAATCCGCACTCACCAACCACCTTTTGAAATGGAGGACAATTATGACGACTATCAACCTGAAACGGTATTACCCCTATATGACCGAAAATGTGATGCTGGAAGTTTCGGACGAGATCGCCGCCACCCTCTCTATGGGAGGCCGCCTGTGCGACAGCTACAAGCGACAGAAGCGCAGAAATGGCGAGTGCTCGCTGGACACCAATCCCGGCTTTGAGGCCGACGTGCTCCGCCAGCCCATGACCCCGGACGAGTACATTGAGGCGCGGGAAACCACGTTTGCCCTCTATGACGCGCTGGCCCAGCTCCCGCCCACGCAGGCCCGGCGTGTGTACCAGCACTATCTTCTCGGCATGAGCAAGGCCGAGATCGCGGCAACCGAGGGCGTTGGCCGGAGCCGCATCTGCTGCTCCATTGAGCGCGGGCTGGCCTCTATGAAAAATATTTTGAAAAAATCTCTGTAAGAGGGAGTACATTTGCCCCCGAAACCTCCTGATAGGTGAGAGGAGTTTTCTTCCTCGCCTTGAAAACTGAATAGACAGTATTCCCGATACGAAATCCGCGTGATAGCGACGTAAGGCGCGCCGCCACGACAGCCAGTTCAGGAGGTGATGGACAAGCTGGCCGAGCGATCAACGCAGCCTTTGACCCGGTGTTGGCAAACCGGGCGCGAGGACAGCGCGGAGGATAATGAAACTTGCTCACGCCCTCCCACAGACTTGAGGGGGAGTCCCTGCGGTATGCGCCAGCCCTCCACGGGCAGCGGTGCTGTGGGGCTATGCAGCCGAAGCCATCGGCGGTCTGGAATACTCCCCGTGCCGGGGATGCGTGGCAAAAACGGCACACAACGATTATACAGGGAGCCGTCAAACCGGGCCTTTCTGTCTTATGACAGCCCAAACCAATCCGGCGCGGCGGCTCCCTCTTTTGTGGATTGAAACGGAAAACAACCGTCCCGCTGCTTCTGGCCATCGTGGCCAGAGGTGGGGCAAGGTCAAAGGACGGCGCTTTTGTGCCGTCCTTTCACGTTTCCCCACGGACAATGGGAAACCATCAAATTTATTCACACCGCTGATTTTTATAGGAGGTTTTCAGATGACGGAGGCAAGAGTCGGCTATCACAAGGAAGTCAAAACCGCGTCTTTTCAGGGCAAATCCATCACCGTGGAAAATCTGACCCCGATGCTCTCTCCCCGAGCACGGGATAAGCGCAAGCGTGAGATTGAAAGCTGTCTGTATGAGGTCTTTGTGAAGTATGCGCCGGGACGGGCGCAGATGCACTAATGCGGGACATCCTTGAGATGCGGGGCTGCCAGAGGTATAATATAGGTGTAAGGTTTGGTAGCTCCTACGCTGAAAGGAGCGCCAAATGATTATTCGTGAAGATGCCATTTATGGCAGACAGTCCGTTGACCGCAAGGACAGTATCAGTATTGAAAGCCAGATTGAGTTCTGCAAGTATGAATTGAGAGGAGGCAATTTCCGCAAGTACACCGACAAGGGCTATTCCGGCAAGAATACCGACAGGCCCAAGTTCCAAGAAATGATGGCCGATATTCGCCGGGGCCTGATCAAGCGCGTGGTGGTCTACAAGCTGGATCGTATCAGCCGTTCCATTCTGGACTTCGCAACCATGATGGAAACTTTTCAGGAATACAATGTCGAGTTCGTTTCCTCTACGGAAAAGTTTGACACGTCCACCCCGATGGGGCGGGCCATGCTGAATATCTGCATTGTATTCGCCCAGCTTGAACGTGAAACCATCCAGAAGCGCGTGACCGATGCCTACTATTCCCGCTGCCAGCACGGTTTTCACATGAGCGGCGCGGCCCCCTACGGCTTCCAACTGGAGCCGACCACCATCGAGGGCATCCGTACAAAAATGATGAAGCCTGACCCGGAAACGGCAGATATTGCAAAGCTGATGTTTGAAATGTACTCCCAGCCCGCAACCTCTTTCGGGGACATCGCCCGTTACTTTGCCGACGAGGGCATCCTGATCTACGGCAAGGAAATGACACGGGGCTTTATCTCCCAGCTTTTGAGAAATCCCATTTACGCGCAGGCCGACCTCGATATGTACGAGTTCTTCAAAAGTCAGGGGACGGTGGTAGTCAATGAAGCGACAGATTTTGCCGGAACAAACGGCTGCTATCTCTATCAGGGCCGGGATGTGCAGGAAAGAAAAAACAAGCACCTGAAAGATCAGATACTTGTTCTTGCTCCCAGCGAGGGGCTGGTATCGTCTGATACATGGCTGCGCTGCCGGAAGAAGCTCATGGCGAACAAGACGTTCCAAGGCGGGCGAAAGGCAAAGAACACATGGCTTGCCGGAAAGGTCAAGTGTGGCCGCTGCGGATACGCGCTTATGAGCGTCGGCAATCCGACAGGCGTTCAGTATCTCCGCTGCTCCAAGCGGGCCGACAGTAAAAGCTGTGACGGCTGCGGGACGCTCCGTACACGGGAATTTGAAAGGTTCCTGTACGGCGAAATGGTCAAGAAGCTGTCCGAGTTCCAGACGCTGACGGCAAAGCGGGAAACGGTCAATCCCAAATTGACCGCGCTGAACATGGAGCTTGCCCGCGTGGAGGAGGAGATTGAAAAGCTGCTGAATACTCTGACCGGGGCTAATGCGGTGCTGCTGTCCTACGCCAACAGCAAAATCGAGGAGCTGGACACACGCCGCCAAGCCCTGACAAAAGAGATTGCGGCGCTGTCGGCGGAAACCATATCCCCGGAGCAAATCGAGCGGCTGTCGGTCTACCTCAACCAATGGGAAGAAATTGACTTCGAGGACAGGCGACAGGTTGCCGACGGCCTGATCTCACAGATCCGCGCAACCGACGAACACGTTTCGATTGAGTGGAAAATTTGACTTTTACTTATCCATCGCACACAACAAAGGGCTGTGTGCCCTTGTCAAGCGATGTAAGTATCGCTCCTCAAATCGCTTTGCACTTCGGCACCGGATAACACTTTCGTCCAGCATTTCTTCCCTTGAAAAAATCAAAAGGTTATTATCCACAAGAATATCAATAATTGCGGATTCTGCAGAGCCCTCGCATATACACGCTTTATATTTTGCTAATTTCATTTCGCCGCCTCCTTAGTGTATTGAAGCAGCCAAATTTTTCTTCAAGCGCATATATGCCTCATATGCAGGAGTTGTTCCCTCAAGAAAACCGCTTTGATAGGCATCACTCTTTTTAATGTCATTGCGCTTTAAAATATTGCTCAAATTATCAGCTGTGATTCCGTTACGGTTTCTAACGATGTAGATTCCATCATTTCGGTCATATTCATCCAGCAATTCTGGATAGTGCGTTGTAAAAATCAGTGTTCCACCGTTTCTGTTCAAACGGCTATCCATAAAGAAACGTACTAAAGTCGTAACAATTTCTTTATTAAAATGGTTTTCGATTTCATCCACCAGAAGGTATCCGCCGGACTGAAGAACCTCTTTTACCATTGAAAAAGTAATGATACCCTTGATTGTGCCGGAAGACAGGTACTGTTCAAGATCCACTGCACTGTTCAAGATAATCTCATCTTCACCCTTAAATTTCAGATGGATAAAGGCTTTTCCATCCGTTTCTTCAAAACATAGTTTTTCAATGGTCGGATCAAGAAAAGCTATCACTTCGAGTGGGATGTCATCTGTAAATGGAAGGACATTCACATTTGTATAAGAAAGCAGGCTGAATACTTCAACCTTGTCATTTGTCTTTTTATTATGAGCAATAATCAAGCTAACATCGTCCGGAAGGAAAGCTTCATCATTATTCCGAACTGCAGCCGGCTCTATTCCGGTAAAATCCGTCAGATATTTTTTCGACTTTACGCTGACAATCGGTTTCTCCCACATTTTTTCAGCCAGAATAGCATAATTATAATCTCCCGCTTTTGCCTTCTTTGCCACAATCACGGTCTCCAGGCAGCAGACATATTTGCGTTCATCATAAAAATATGTGCGAATCGTTGCCTTCTTAGTTCCTCCAAGAATGCTCTTTGCCTCCACATGATTAATGGGCTCATTTTTAACAATGCTCAAGGCCAGATTGATAACTTTCAGCACGGATGTTTTTCCAGACGCATTGATGCCAATAAAAGCACAGGCAGAATGAAGGTAGTAATTATCCTTCATCCTATACAGGCTATCTTTATCATCCTCACTTACACGCTGTTGGGTATAAAAGCAGATATCAAGATCTTCCTTAAACAGCGGAAGTCCTTGTGCAGTGATACGAAGTATTTTCATTTTTCAATCCCCCTTCTAAAAACGGCTTTTCCGTTTTTATCTTTCACTACTCTTATTATACCCCACCTAAAAGAAATTATCAACGGCTTTTCCGTTTTTATTTTCTTCTATATTTCAAACTCCGGTAAGCATCCTGTATGAAACTCACAAACTCAGGACTCATCGTCTCCACGATATGTTTACGGTCTACTGCTTCTACTCCACCGATAATCATGTACTTTTCCTCATTCTCCCGTATTGATACTCCAATACCACTGTCGCATCTTCCGATAACTTCGGATACCGAGTTCTTTCTTCGTATTTTCTGCGGTTCTGCGGCTGATTCCTTCATCTTTCATCCGCATATAGATTTCTCTTGCTCTCATATCGCCATCAGAAAGCAACTTTTTTATCAGATATGCTGCCTTTTCTGTTTTTGACTCAAATTCCGGCACTTCCGGTTGTTCCGATGAAACGAATGTGCTCTTGCACTCCAACCATTGAAAACCCATCTCTGCTGTTATAGAAAACCGAATTTCTCCATCAGACGGAGCCAAACTGTTTTTTATCTGCCGGACAATACGAATATCTGTATCTTCCTGGTCACGCTCCACCTGCAAAACACTTCGCGCAGCAGCAACCACATCTATGCTGCCAAGACTTCGGTACAAACCTTTCGTTCCCTCTTTCTTATTGAGATGACCAATCAGCACAATGGCACAATCATATACTGAAGCCCACATTCCGAGACGCTGCATCAGTTTTCTGGCTCTCCCTGCAATCTGGAGGTCAGAATCACTTCCTAAATACGCCTGAATCGGGTCTATAACTACAAGCCGTGGGCGAAATTCAATGATTGCCTGACGGATACGCTCATCATCCAACGTTAGGCCACTGTATGTTTCTTCATTGATAAAAGCTACTTTTCTACAATCTGCGCCGCATCTTTCCAGTCTGGGTTTAATGGTATCTGATACTCCATCTTCCGAACACTGGTAGATAATCCTTTGCGGCATCCCAACAGGCTTTCCATCCGGTGTTTTCCCACCCTTAGAAAGTTCCGCAATCAGATTCATCATCATGGTTGACTTTCCATCGCCGGGATCGCCTTGTAGCAATGTTATCTTTCCCACTGCAATGAATGGATACCACAACCAGTGAACAGAAGTTGCCTGCACATCACTATATAATGTAAGAATTCTTTTTTCTACCTTGTCCGCCATCGTCTTTCCTTCCTATTTGCAGTCTTTTCCTACCTCTATTATAAAGCATTCGTTGCGTTTTGACTGCTACCCATCAGGTAGCTTCAATGGCATCCTTAAGCATCTTCTGCTTCTGGACGACCAGTTCTGTATTGGAGGGGTCCAGTTTCAGGAGTTTGTTGACATCCTTCAGTCCGGACTGCGTCCCCTTGATTGACTTGTTTACACTTTCCAGTGCTTTGGAGAGCTTTGTGGTATCGCCGCCG
>OGZF01001641.1_pt1 | contig 12948 bp, 13 predicted proteins | sample 1576771 | NCBI WGS metagenome assembly OGZF01 (sample SAMEA3541536, study PRJEB24748) | human gut metagenome | biome: human gut; feature: human-associated habitat; material: faeces | place: China | collected 2012
TATATCAATTTTTTTGTAAGTAATGTATTGGCTCAAGTTGTGAAGTAAATAGAACGCAAAGGGTATTTGGGGAAGGTATCCGTGCTAGGGAATTTTCGGGGATTGAAGATGCAAAATTTTGATGGAAAATATCCGCAAGGCATAGAAAGAGTAAGTTGAGTCCAGTTAATAAATGTCAATAGTTAAATGAGAAAAAATTTATTTTGTTTTCTGACTAAAAAAGGGCGGACTTTCCTCTTGGTGAAAATATCGTTTTTGAAAGATATTGATTCATTGGGTTCATAGTATTTTATGCAGCTATGTCGCATTTAGCAGCATTGTATTGTTTGATATGCTCCTGAGGAGCAATGATTTTGAATGGTTTGTTGTCTCTGAGTATTGCATACCTTATGTGAAACAGCTCCCATTGCTACGAGCTTTGGTTTTGAGTCACATTTCTTGAGGTAGTACTCACGAAGAACTGGATTTTTAGCTTCTCCATTGTGGGAGATACTGATGCATTGTAAGGTTAACGTATGAATCATCACATGTCTAGCTATGGCAGAACCACGCTTAGACATTTGAACCTTGGTACCTTCAAATTTTCCGGATTGTTTTACTGCCGGATCAAGACCGAAATAAGCGAAAAGTTGTTTTGGTTTTGAAAATGCTGAAAAGTCACCAATCTCACCCATGATGGATACAGCAGACAAGAAACCAGCACCTTTGAATGTTTCAATCAAATGAATCTGCTTGACAAAGTCGGCATCTTCATTAGCATCAACAAGCTCATGGAGTAATTCAAGAATGTTGTTGATTTCTTCATCATATTTACGTATAAAGCTGACATAAGACCAGAACAGTGGTGGATAGGCTCGGAAGATATTGGTTGATTTATAAACAGCAGCCAGATTTGGTTATTATGGGTATTAGGATACTGATACGATTTATCGCGAAGAGATTGCAAACACCGGTATGGATTGCAACAAAGGACGATATTTTGCTGGGCTTACTAATATGTGAAATGCTGGAGTCAATAGAGTTATTTTATGATTTGGATAATAAGATGCCGGGGACGATAAAGTTTGAATAAAAATATTATTCAGAGGTGCACTTTACTATCCTTGCAAGGGCAAAGTTGAGTAGTCTGAAAATTTCAGGAGTTGCTAATATGCTATAGAGGTGTAATCCCCCCTCTCTTTGAAAACAGTAGTGGTATAGGAGAGGGGGAACAATTGGGGGTTTATCTTTTTTGATTAAATTTATTTCAATTCAACAATTAGTTCTATTTCACATGCGATTCCGCCAGGAAGTGAATTCGTACCAATTGCAGAGCGTGCAGGACAACCCATTTCTTCGCCGAAAATGTCGATGAGTAAATTGGACGCTCCATTTACAACTAATGGCTGTTCTGTGAAACTGTCTGTGCTGTTCACAAAAGCAAGTAATTTTACAAAGCTTTTAATTTTATTTAAGTCTCCAATTTTAGCATGTAGATTTGCTAGTAAATTTAACATACAATTATATGCTGCTTTTTGCCCGTCTTCTATGGAAAGACTATCTCCGAGTTTTCCAATAATAGTATTTCCATTGCCTAAATCGGGGCCGCAACCTGAACAATATAAAAAGTTATCACCAAATTCCTTGACAGGAGTATACACGCCACCTTTTGGTGGTGGAGATGGTAATAAAATGCCTTTTGATTCTAAAACATGATAGATATTCATATATTTGCCTCCTTGATTTGATTAGTAAAGTAAGAATCTATTTCTTGCAGTAACTGGCCATTGTGCAACAATATGCTTATTATCTATAACAATTGCATGATTATACAATGCACTTGTAGGACATATATGGGTTGGTAAAAGAAACAATTCCTTACCAATTGGTGGGCGTTCTTTTTCATATCCTTTTTTCATACGAAAAGTCCAATGTTCTTCGCTTTGAAAACACTCTTCGTAATTATCCACGCCTAATAAAAAAGCTTTAGGACCAGGTGGATCAGAGGCAATTGACTTGTATCCGCAATCAATTGTGAATAAGGCGTCATTAGGATGGCTAACAACTCTTGTCAGAATAGCTGCTCCTGGGGAAAAAGGCAAATCGGGATATTTTTTCTGATATCCGTAATCATATATAAAAACAGTGCCAGGTGAAAAATAAGTAGTATAATGTACGTCATTTTTCCATTCATCAACAAGATAAGGAAAAGATGGTGATCCTCCGATAATTATATTGGCATAATTGGGATTTTTGATAATTATACAATCAAGTATTTTTTTTAGTTTTTTACTCATTTCATGTATTTTCTTTTTACGAATGATAGGATCTGAATCTGTTTGGTGTCCATCATAACAATGAAAACCAACAATAGAGATCCCTGGTATTTCTTTGCATTTTTCAATGAATTTTTCCAAATTTTCTAATGGCACTCCTGTTCTATTCATACCGAGATTTACGTCTATAAAAAGATCGGTATGAACAGGACAGTCTTTTTGTAAATTACTGAGCAAATAAATAGACTCTATATTGTCTCCGATGGCATAAAAATGTGTTTGTGGAAAAGCAATCCTTAAATTGAGAAAACGTTTTATATTAGGGCCAATGATAGGATAAGCAAGTAATACATCTGTAGCACCACAAGTGGCGGCGATTTCGGCTTCTGATATAGTAGCACATTTAAAGCGTGTAATACCATTACTTATAGAAAGCCTAATAACATTTGGCATTTTATGGCTTTTAATATGTGGCCATAATGAATTTTTACTTTTAGTAATTGAGATTGCTGTATCAATGTTTTGTTGTATTATATTGCGATAATATAATAAGGATGGTGAGGGAGTGTTTTTGATTTCTTCAAAGTTGTAAAAATTAAACATGTTCATTTAACTCCTTTGTGTATGTAAGTATGTAAATCAACAAAAAGTGTAAATATAATAAACAAATTGTTGATAGGTAAAGTATTACACTTTTGGTTGTAATAGTCAATATAATCTGTATATAATTTGTAAAATAGTCAAAATAAACAAATAAAATGCGAAAATATTGTATGAAATATGAAAAAAATAAAATAATAAATTAAAATATTGACTATTTGTTGAAAAGAAGATAGAATCATATTGAACAAATTGTTGAGATGGATGTGTTGTTTAACTACATGCAATTACTTTTGTACAAGGGTGGTGAAATTAATGAGTTATGTGAGTGATAATTTTAAAGTTCTGTGTGATATATGCGAATGTATTGCGAGACAGTTCGGTGAAGATTGTGAAGTTGTATTGCATGATCTTACAAAACCTTACGAGAATACAGTTGTGGCTATTTGGAATGGACATGTGACAGGAAGAAAGGTGGGTGATGGTGGAACAGATGCTGGGTTGGCAATTTTGAGAGGAACGGCTAACCCTAAAGATGAATATTGTTATATCAATACGGCGCCAAATGGTCATATATTAAAATCGACTAGTAAATATTTTGTTGATGAAAACGGAAAAGTTGTCGGAAGTTTGTGTATTAATTATGATATTACTAATTTAATGAAAGGACAAATTGCAATTGAAAAATTTACTTCTAAAAATGAATCGAGGGATGAAATTTTTACAGGAAATGTAGACGAAATTTTAGAAATTCTTATGGAAAAAGCAGTAGAAAGTACGGGTAAGACAATAGATGTTTTAGATAAGGAAGATAAAGTGGAAATTGTAAAATATTTGGATGAGAAAGGAGCGTTTTTAATAAAAAAATCGGCAGAGCGAGTTGCTGAATATTTAGATATATCCAGATTTACAGTTTATAATTATCTGAATGAAACTAAGGAGGAATAAAATGTCATATGTTCTTATTAAAAATGGATATATATATGATGGATTAGGAAATCCACCATTTGTAGGTTCGCTCCTTTTGGAAGATGAAAATATAAAAGAAATATTTATTGGCAAAGAAGTATATAAATTAAAAAATTTAGAAAATACATCAATAATTGACGCAGAAGGATACATAATAACTCCTGGTTTTATAGATATTCACAGACATTGTGATATTCAACCTTTTTATGGAACGGAATTTGGTACTACATTGCTTTCACAAGGGATTACAACAGTAGTAGCTGGTAATTGCGGGTTCTCAATGGTTCCTATACCATTAGATGAAGAGCTATCAAAGGAAATATATGATTTTTCTGAACCTGTTTTAGGAAAACCTTTTAGAGAAATAAAAACAATAAGTGACTATTTTAGTAAACTTGGAAATATAAATTTGCCGGTTAATTTTGCTACTATGATTGGTTGTGGCACGATAAAATCGTCAATTAAAGGATTTTCTAATACGCCGTTTAATTCTGAGGAAATCAAAAAAGCTGTTTCTTATATCGAACAAGCAGTTGAAATGGGAGTAGTTGGAGTATCAGCTGGAATAATGTATATACCAGAATGTTATAATTTTAAGGAAGACTATATTCGTATGTTGCAACCGTTAAAAAAACATAATATTCCTTGGTGTGTTCACATTCGTGGAGAAGGGAACTCGCTGGTAAGTAGTATTACAGAGGTGATTGATATTGCTGAAAAAGTTAGATGTCCTGTCGAAATAAGTCACTTTAAATCTTGTGGTAAAAACAATTGGAATCGAGAAATTTTTAAGGCAATAGATTGTATTGAATTAGCACGAAAAAATGGAATAGAAGTAGCATGTGATTTTTATCCCTATACGGGAGGATCCACATCTTTGGTTACGATGATTCCTCCACAATTGATAAAAGGTGATATTAAAAAAATATTAAACAGTTTTGAAACAGGAGAAGGAATACAGAATTTTAGGGATTCGCTGAAATATACTTATGCAGACTGGGATAATTATGCGCTATCGCTGGGATGGGATAGAATTCTAATTACAGGGGTAAATCATGAGAAAAATATTAAGTACATAGGAAAAACAGTTGCAGATTCAGTGATAAATTATAATTTTTCTGATGCTGCTGAATTTGTTGGATATCTGTTAAATGATGAAGAAGGAAAAGTGTCTATTGTAAATATGAGTATGTGCCAAGAGGATGTTGATGTTGTGGCAAAGTTACCGTATTCTTGTGTTATTTCAGATGCAATTTATGCAGAGACTAATATGCCGCATCCAAGAATGTATGGCGCTTTTCCTAAAATTATTCGCGAATATGTAAATGAAAGAAAAATTTACAGTTTGGAAACAGCAGTGAAAAAAATGACTTCAATGCCTGCGGAAAGAGTAGGAATAACAGGAAGGGGAGCTATTAAAGTAGGGTATTATGCAGATATAAACATTTTTAAACTTGATGAATTTAAAGATAATGCAACATATGAAAATCCCAAACAACTTGCTACAGGGTTGGATAAATGCTTTGTAAATGGGAAAATTGCATGGAGTAAAAATAAAGTTGTCAATGATTCATGTGGAAAAAAAATATGTAAAAATTAATATTTTATTAGTTATAAGTATAGAAAGGAAATATGATTATGAAGAAAAATAAGGTTATTAGTTGCATATTGTTTTTGGTACTTTGTATGACAATGTTATTTTCGGGATGTGGAACAAAAGAAGAGTCCAATGAGAAAAAAGAAAATTCAGAAACTAGAAGTTATGATGTTGAGAATATGAAATTTGATAATGTAAAAATTCATGTTATGACAAGAATTACAAATGAAGGATCACAAAAATATTTTGCAGATAAAATTGATGAGTTTAATAATCTTGATAATGGAATCACTGTAGAACTTGAAAATATTACCACGGAGGAAGATTATTTAAATAAATTAAGAACAGGATATTCAGGTGGAGATACACCTAATGTATTTACAGAATATGGTGGTGCACGTGTTAAGGATTATATTGCAGCAAACGGGGTTTTGGATTGGACACCATATTTGGAGGCAGACAAAGAATATTACGATAGTTTTTATGATTCTGTATTTGAAAGCGCACAATACGATGAATATGAGGGAATTTGGGGAATCCCTTATATGCAATATATTATTTGTTTATTCTATAATGAAGATATTTTTAATGCAAATAATATCGAACCTCCAAAAACGTGGGATGAATTGCAAGTTGTTTGTGAAAAATTAAAAGCTGCAGGCATTAAACCATTCCAGGTAGGAGAAAAATCCAATTTTAGATTTGGACATTTATCAAATTGTATTCTTTACAACACTTATGGAGTTGATGCAGCAGACAAATTAGCGGATGGTTCTATGAAATATGATGGAAAAGAAATGATGGACGTCTATACTAAAATTTCTGATATGAACGAAAAAGGATATTTTGGTGATGATATTTTATCTACAGATTATGCATTGGAAAAATCTACTTTTACATCAGGTGGTAGTGCAATGATTTGGGGACTTAACTCAGATGTAATGGGAACTTTAGCTGCTTCTGATGTTGGATTTAAAGTTGGTGTAACTGCAATGCCTTATGGAAATGAATCTTTTAAATCAGAGACACAAGGCGGGGTTAATAATGTTTGGCATGTTTCTACTATGAATAAGAGTCAGGAAGAGATTGATGCATCGGTATATTGGGTTAAATGGATGACATCTGATCAAAGTTTATCAGATTATACAAAAGTAATTCCAAACATTTTTGGACGAGAGTTTGACTTAGATACAGACGATCCGCTTATGGAGGAAGTATTAGATATTTATGGAACAATGACAAAAATGAAATCCGATGTACAATCATATGATGATAGAACATATTTATTGGATACGGTCAGAAATGCTCTCCAGGGAATTGCTCTTGGTAATTCACCAGAACAATGTGCAGATGAAATTATAACTCAGATTAAATCAAATGAGTAATTTACAATAAAAACAAGGGTGGCCATTAGACTGCCCTTGTTTTATAAAAAAGGATGTGAATTTATGAAAAAGAAAAAGAGGGATATAATTGTTTCAATAATGTTTTTGACTCCTGCTTTAATCTTGCTGTTTTGCTTAATCATTTATCCGGTCATTAATACGGTGAATTTATCATTTAGAAGTTGGAATGGTGTTTATGGAATGCCAAAAGTTTTTGTTGGGTTAAAAAACTTCCGAGATGTAGTGACAAATGCGAACTTTTGGAAATCTCTCTTACACAGTATGTATTTTTTGATAGGGGGCTTTTTCATTTTAATGCCATTATCTTTTGTCTTAGCCTTAATAGTTACCTCTAAATTGAAGTGGAAAAAACTCTTCAAAACAGCTTATTTTATGCCTATTATGCTTTCCTCGACAGCTGTTGCATTGATATGGGTTTATATGCTTAATCCACAATATGGTGCAATTAACAAAATTTTAGAGATAATCGGATGTGGAAGTTTAGCAAAGGATTGGTTGGCAACTCCAAATGTAAATGTATGGAGCGCTGTTTTAGTAAATGAATGGATGTATGCAGGGTACAATATGCTTATCTTTGCGGCGGGGCTGGTTTCTATTCCATCAGATCTGTATGAAGCGGCAGTGATTGATGGGTGTACAAGCTGGAAAAAATTAAGATACGTTACACTGCCACTTATGAAAAATTCATTTAAAATCTTTTCTATATTGTGTGTTACCGGTTGCTTAAAAACCTTTGATTTGATATGGGCAATGACAAAAGGCGGACCAAATAGATCTTCAGAAATGCCAGCAACCTTAATATATAATGAAGCTTTTTCTTTTAGACAATTTGGTCGAAGTAGCGCGATTGGAGTAGTCCTTTTAATTATAGGACTGCTATTAAGTGTATTAATGAATTATATTTTTAGAGATAAAGATAAGGTGGTGAAACAATGAAGAAAAAAATAGGAAAATTCCTTTCTTATATTTTTGCGTTTAGTGCATTAATTATCACTATTTTCCCGTTAATAATAACGATATTTTGTTCATTTAAGGATAATGAAGGAATTACATTAAGTATGTTTTCATTTCCAAAAGTATTCCACTTTGAAAATTACGTTGCAGCAATTGAAAGAGCAGGTATTTTAAGAGCAGTTTTTAATTCTATATTATTAGCTGTTTCAACAACCATTGTTGTGGAAGTTGTTGGTATGATGGCAGCATACATTCTGTCTAGAAAAAACTTTAAGATTCTTTCTGTCATTAAAGTATTGTTTTTATTTGGTGTAATGGTTCCTATTCATTGCACAATCATTCCTATTAATAATTTAGCTACTGCCTTAAATGCAAAAAATCAATATTACTTTTTATTGTTTGTATATTCAGCGTTTCAATTAGCACAAGCCGTTTTTTTGTTTACGGGATATTTACAAGGGGTAAGTAGAGATTTGGACGAAGCTGCTATTATAGATGGGGCAAATGATTGGATTTTACTTTTTAAAATATTAATTCCGATTTCAAAACCAATAATGTCAACAGTAGCTGTTTTGAGTTTTGTTTATTGTTATGGAGAGTTAATGTTTTCAATGACATTATTGACAGATGTGAAGAAATTTACAGTTTCAAGATCAATGTTAACATTTTCAGGAGAAGAGTTACAATTGGGACCTATTTTTGCGTGTATCGTTATAGCAGTGATTCCGATTATTACTTTCTATCTGATATTTCATGAGAAGGTTCAAGATGGTATGATGCAAGGTGCATTAAAAGGTTAAGAAAATAAGGGGGTTTAAAATGGAAGAATTACGATTTAGACAAATTCATATGGATTTTCATACAAGTGAAAAAATTAATACTATATGTTCGGAGTTTGATGCAGATGATTTTGCAAGTACATTAGAAAGCGCACATGTTAATTCCGTTACCTGTTTTTCTAGGTGCCACCATGGTATGCTTTATTATAACTCAAAAAAATTCCCACAGTTAATTCATCCAGGACTCAAAAATAATAAAAATCTATTGGAAAGTCAAATAGACGCTTGTCATAAAAGAGGGATTAAGGTGCCAATATATACAACGGTACAATGGGATTATTACATGAGCATGAACCATCCTGAGTGGAATTGTATTAGTTCAGACGGTGCTTTTATATATCGATGCTTTGATGGGAAAACTCCGAAAGTATATTCACCGGGGTTTTATAGGACTTTATGCGTTAATACACCTTATAGACAATTTTTAAAAGATCAAATTGAAGACGTTATTAACGTTGTTGGAAAAAATAATGTAGATGGAATTTTTCTAGATATTGTTAAAGTGGTGGATTGTTCATGTGAATATTGTAAAAAAGGAATGTTAGAAAAAGGATATAATCCTGAATTGTATGAAGAAAGAATTAAATATGCTCAAGAGATGATTCATGATTTTAAAAAAGAAATGACGAAGTTTATTCATAACATAAAGCCTAACATTTCTGTATTTTACAATGGAAGTCATATAGGACCAAGAACAATGAAAGATAAAGAGTTTTATACACATTGGGAACTGGAATCATTGCCTAGTGGAAAATGGGGATATGCACATTTTGGAAATACTGTTCGATATGCAAGAACCAGTGGGATGGATTATTTGTCGCATACGGGAAAATTTCATACTTCATGGGGAGATTTCCACTCTATGAAAAACAAAGAAGCTCTAGAATATGAGTGTTTTCGTATGTTAGCTTATAATTCAAAATGTCTAATAGGTGATCAGCTGCATCCGGATGGACGTATTTCTCCAGAGGTTTATGACTTAATTGGGGACGTATATGCTCAGGTAGAAAAGAAGGAACCTTGGTGTACAAAGGCAACAGAAGTTGTTGAACTTGGAGTTTTAACCAGCGAATACTATAAGACAGATTCTGATTCATCTTTGAAAAAAATCCCTGATGAAATAACTGGAATCTGCGCGTTATTAGATGAGTTAGGGTATCAATTTAACATTATCGATGAAGATGAAGATTTTAGAAAATATAAAATTGTAATTCTACCAGATAATATTTTATGTAGTGATTTTCTGGCTGACAAAATTGATAATTATATTGCTGATGGGGGAAGGATTATTGCATCTTATCGCTCGGGACTAAATTATTCAGAAACAGAATTTGCTATAAAAAGGTTGGGGATTAGTCTTGTTGGAGATGCACCTTATAGTCCGGATTTTTTGGTTCCAACTTCTGAGTATGGAAAGAGATTATTTAAAACAGAATATGTGATGTATAACCAAGGAAAAGAGATTAAAATAAATGACGCCAAAGAAGTGGTGAAGACATATATCCCGTATTTTAATAGAACATGGGAACATTTTTGTTCTCATTTACACACTCCTTCGTCTCATAAATATGGATATCCAGGAATTACAGAATGTAAGGGAAACTATTATTTTATGCATCCAATATTTTCTATATATCAAGAAAAACACCCAAAATGGTGCAAAGAATTTTTGCGAGATGTCTTAGAGACGTTAATTCCTCAACCATTAATAAAACACGATGGTCCTAGCACCATGACTGTAACAGTTAATGAACAAAAAGAAAAGGGTCGTTATATAATACACATATTGCATTATATACCTAATAAAATTGCAGATGAAATATTAACTATCGAAGATGTCATTCCTTTATATAATATAAAATTAAGCGTTTGTTTACCACATGCTGTTAATGGTGTAACATTAGTTCCTGATAAAGAACAATTAGATTATGAAATATTTCAAAATAATGAAATATCTTTTACTGTACCTAAAATTTCTGGCCATTGTATGATAGAATTATCATACAAATAATAGTCTAAATAAAAGATTCTAGCGTACATAAATCAAATTCAAAAAGTAATGGAAACTATTTTGTTGGCGCATATATACTTATATTATTTATGACTTATAACAGAAATGGAATGACAGTAGTTATCGAATCTTACTTGTTGATTTCTTTGGAAAATGCTTTTGTGTCATTCTCCGAAGAATGTGGAAATATATCCAATTGTCAATTACTATACAATATAACTAAAAATGGAATCTTAAATTTAAGCAAAAAGGCAAAAAACTTGTACTTTTTATTAATATCTAGTAAAAATAGACAAAAAATTGTTATGATATAGAAAGGTGTGTGGAAAGTTTTGAAAAAGGAGTAAAAAGTATGAAAAAAAGTGATCAGCGCGCTTTTGGCTGCCGTTCTGCTTTCCAATTCCGGCTTAGTGGGAATTGGACCTGTAACTGCGGCGGGGCCGGAAAATATTGCACGTGGGAAAGCGGTAACAGTAAGTAGTGAGGAACGAGAGAATCCAAAAGCCAATGCGGTGGACGGAAATCATAGCACGCGTTGGGCAACTCCTCAAAATAAAGCTGTTGATGAGTTTATTGAAATAAACTTGGATGGAGCAAAACCGGTACAGCAGATTCAGGTTTATTTTGAAAAGTCAGATGCCGAGCAGAATATTCTGGGATATCAAGTGGAACTGGAAGAGAATGGCTCATATCAAGTGGTTCATACAAAGAATGAAAAGGCAAAACAGGAAGAAATTATTCAGTTAGATTCTGTACATACAGCGACAAAGGTCAAAGTAAAGATTTTGAATGTGTGATGTTAGAATATAAATAGTACAAAATAAACATGACCATTTTCAATAAATAGTATATGATAGTCATACAGCAAGGAGGAGAATGGTTATGACAAAAGGTACAAAATATTCCCAACAATTTAAAGAGGATGCGGTGCAGTATCGCTTGGATCATCCAGAGCTGCCACTTCGCAAGGCTGCGGAGAATCTTGGAATCAGCGAATCCGCACTAAAAAATTGATGAAAGCAGCAAAAGAACATGAAGGTTCTGTTCCTACCCGTGGTTCTGGTAACTACGCTAGTGATGAAGCAAAAGAGATTGCTAGATTGCAGCGTGAATTGCGAGATACAAAGGATGCTCTTGAAGTATTAAAAAAAGCAATTGGTATTCTGGGAAAATGACAGAAACTCTTTACACGGCTACTTCTGAGTACGTGGAGGAAATAAAAGCCCTGCCTGTGAAACGTCAAGTTTCTGTCAGCGGAATACTGAAAAAATTGGACGTTTCACGTTCGGGTTATCATGCATGGAAAAACGGGTTCCTTCGGACACGTCTGTTCGTCGTGCTGTTTTAAAAGAAAAAATCCAAAAGATTTATGAGGACTCTCATCAAAACTACGGTGCTCCTAAAATTACTGCGGAATTGCGGAAATTCGGGGAGCGCGTTTCTGAAAAAACTGTGGGAAATTATATGCGTCAAATGGGAATCAAAGTCCAGTGGGTAAAGCCCTACATCCAAACAACCATAGATTCTGATTTTAGTCAGGAATTAAAAAATATCTTAAATGAGGAATTCAATCCTACTCAGCCTGATGCTGTTTGGTGTTCTGACATCACGTATATTTGGACGTTTGAAGGATTTGTATATCTTACCAGCGTTATGGATCTGTATTCGAGGAAAATCATTTCGTGGGTGTTGAGTGAGGCGCTGGAGGCTTCCTACGTGGTGGAATGTATTGAAAAAGCAAAACAAGTCAGAAATGTTAAGGAGCCGTTGATTTTCCATTGTGACAGAGGATGCCAGTATGTATCAGAAGCATTTCGGCAATCAACAAAGGATATGATTCACAGTTATTCAAAGAAAGCATATCCATGGGATAATGCCTGTATAGAATCCTTTCATGCGCTCTTGAAGCGGGAATGGATTAATCGGTTTAAAATCTTTAATTATACACATGCATATAAGTTGATTTTTGAATACATAGAAACATTTTACAATACAGTACGTATTCACAGCCATTGCGGGTATTTATCCCAAACCCAATATGAGGAAGAATATCTGAAAAATCTAGAAGCTAATGCGATAGAAAGAGCGAGTTAAGCTTTGCTAGGCATAGAGAAAATTGGTTACATTTAATTTGTACTTTTTCTTGACATAAGACCACCCTCATGTTATCGAAAATGTGAGATGTAGATGTAAAATCTGTGAAGGAAGTATCCTCAAATCCCAGAAAAGGCAAGACGTAGATGCAATTTACATGATAGGCGAGCTTAAAAGTATCTGCAAGCTCAAAGAAAAGCAAGTTGCAGATACATTGGTCAAG
>OGZF01001652.1_pt1 | contig 12906 bp, 10 predicted proteins | sample 1576771 | NCBI WGS metagenome assembly OGZF01 (sample SAMEA3541536, study PRJEB24748) | human gut metagenome | biome: human gut; feature: human-associated habitat; material: faeces | place: China | collected 2012
GCAAGCACATCCGCGTGTCCTCCATCGACAGCGGCGTGAACACCAACGCCAACGGCCAGGCTCTGGACGCTGACGGCAAGGTCATCGAGGGCCTGTACTGCGTGGGCAACGTGGGCGGCGTGTTCTACGGCGGCGCGGACTATCCGTTCCACCAGACCGGCCTGTCCCTGGGCCGCTGCTACACCTTCGGCATGCTGGCCGCAAAGCACGCCATGGGCAAGTAAGCCGCAGGAACTAACACCATAAAAGAAGAAGGCCGCCGGGCAGGAGAAGGTTTCCTGCCCGGCGGCTTTTTGCTGCCGGAAAAAAGTGAAAATAATGCCCGAAACTTGAGCGGGATTGTTGTGAATGTGACGATTTTGGTACGATTTTGGGACGCTTGGTTTACACCGCCCCGGAAAGCGTGGTATAGTTAGACGGATAAGCAGCAGTGGGTGCCGCTGTGGGAAAAGCGAGGAGAGCGTTACGATGAAAAAGCACATTCGAGCATTCGTCAGTCTGCTGTGCGCTGCGGCGCTGGCACTGGGCTGTGCATCCTGCGGCGGCGCAGCGCAGAGCACCGGAAAATCCGGCGGCACCGCCGGGGTGACCCATATCACCGTGTGGACCTATTACAATGGTGACCAGCTGGAAAGCTTCAACAAGCTGGTGGACCAGTTCAACGAGACCACCGGCCTCGAAAAGGGCATCCGGGTGGAAAGTGCCAGCCAGGGCAGCGTGAGCGACCTGGAGACCAACGTGATGGATGCGGCCCAGGGCAAGGTGGGTGCTGCGGCCATGCCCAACATCTTCTCGGCCTATGCTGACACCGCCTATGCGCTGGACCAGATGGGCATGCTGGTGGACCTGAGCCAGTACCTCACCGAGGACGAGCGCGCCCGGTATGTGCAGGGCTACCTGGACGAAGGCGATTTTGACGGCGACGGCAGCATGAAGATCTTCCCGGTGGCAAAATCCACCGAGCTGATGTTCCTGAACGAGACCGACTGGGAGAAGTTTGCCCAGGACACCGGTGCCGCCTACGACGACCTTTCCACCGTGGAAGGGCTGGTGGCCACTGCCGGTGTCTATTATGACTGGACCGACGCCCAGACGCCGGAGCCGGACGACGGCAAGGCTCTGTTCGGCCGCGACGCCATGGCCAATTACATGCTGGTGGGGGCCCGGCAGCTGGGCGACACCCTGTTCGAGGTGCAGGACGGAAAGATGACCTTGAACTTTGACAAGGACGTAGCCCGCAAGCTGTGGGACAACTACTATGTGCCCTTCGTCAAGGGGTGGTTTGCCGCTATCGGCCGCTTCCGCAGCGATGATATCAAGGTGGGCAATGTGCTGGCCTATGTGGGTTCCAACTCCAGCGCCACCTTCTTCCCCGCGCAGGTCATGGTGAACGACACCGAGAGCTACGACATCGACATGGCGGTGCTGCCCAGCCCGAAGTTTGCGGGCGGCGAGGATGTGGCCGTGCAGCAGGGTGCCGGTATGGTGGTCACCGCCGGTACGGAGGAAGAGATCAATGCCTCGGTGGAGTTCCTCAAGTGGTTCACCCAGCCGGAACACAACATCTCCTTCTCGGTGGACTCCGGCTACCTGCCGGTGACCACGGCTGCCAACGACATGGAGGCCATCAAGACCAGCGGCCTGGAACTGAGCCCGAAGATGGAGCGCATCCTCTCGAATGCAGTCCAGAGCGTAAAGAACAACACCCTTTATACGCCAAGTGCCTTTGCGGGCGGCAGCAAGGCCCGCAAGGTGTTGGAATACAGCCTGAGCGATCTTGCCTCTGCCGACCGTGCAACGGTGCAGGAGCGGGTGGCCGCAGGCCAGCCCGCCGCCGACGCGGAAGCGGAGTTCCTCACCGACGAATACTTTGATGCCTGGTATGGGGGCATCTGCACTGCACTGGAGAAGTACGCCGGCTGAGCGTAACGACCGGAAACCGACGGGAAAGGGGGAAGTGCCATGAAGCCTGCCGAAAAGTACCGTGCGTGGAAAGCGCACCGGCCCGAGAAGCCGATCTTCCGCACCATCCTCTTTTCCATGATGGCGGTGCTGCTGGCGGAGGTGATCCTGCTGTCAACCGGCATCGGCCTGACCAATGTGTCCGGGCGGCTGAACCAGAACGCCAAGCAGATCGTGAACATGCAGGTGCGCAACCGCGCCAGCTACCTGCAGGATATGCTGATCAAGGCACAGGAGCTCACCGACATTTCCACCACCATCAACAACCTGACCCAGCAGATGCTGCAGGACGGCACCATTTCGCTGGACACGATGGACCAGAGCAGCGAGGCCGCTGACCCCCTGATGGAGGCCGCCGCGCCCTATCTGGTGAGTGCACTGCGCGCCCGCCCCGTGACCGGCATCTTTCTTGTGATCAACACCCACGACCTTGCGGAAAAGAAAGTGGGCAGCCCCATGCCCAGCGTGTACCTGCGGGACCTGGACCCGGACGCCCGCCCCTCGGAGCGCAAAGCCGACCTGATGATCGAGCGTTCCAGTGCGGCAGTGGTCAAGAAGCTGGGCATCACCACCGACAAAAGCTGGAGCACTGCACTGAGCTACCGCGGCCTGACCAGCGGCGGCTTTGCGTGCACCGTGTTCCAGACCGCCTGGGAGGATGACGAAAAGCTGGACGCCGCCGACTACGGCCGCTGGCTCACCCAGACCTACAAGCTCACCGGTGACGAGCGCACGGCCATTGCCTACTCCCAGCCCCTCATCCTGCCGGACGGCACCGTGTACGGCGTCATCGGTGTGGAGATCCTGACCAGCTATCTGGAAACCAAGATGCCGTATCAGGAGCTGCAGGACGGCGGGCAGGGTACCTATCTGCTGGTGTCCACAACGTCGGGCCTGTCGGCCCCGGAACTGTTCCTGACGCTGATGGCGGGCGACGGACTGGATGCCAACGTCATCGACGCGGGCGTGGAAAAGATCACCTGCCGGCAGACGGACGGCGAACGCTGGCTGACGCTGAACAACGAGACCGGCTATGCGGCGGTCCAGAACCTGGACCTGTACAGCCGCAACGCGCCCTTCTCCAACGAAAAGTGGCTGCTGGTGGGCACGGTGCGCAGCAGCATCCTGTTCCGCTTTGCCCGCACCGTGCAGCAGGTCATCACCTCTGCGGTGCTCCTCACCCTGCTGCTGGGGGCTGTGAGCAGCCTGCTGGTGTCCCGCGGTCTGGCCCGCCCCGCTGAGCAGCTCTACTGCGAGGTGCTGGCAGCCAACGGCAAACAGACCTTCCCCAAGTTTTCGCACACCGGCATCCGGGAGCTGGACCGCTTTGCGGAGGCCATCACCCAGCTGAACAGCAGCCTTGTGACCAACTCCACCAAGTTTTTGCGCATCATGGACATGGCCAGTGTGGAGCTGGGCGGCTACGAGCTGCGGTATGACACCGGCAGTGTGTATGTGACCAAAAACTTCTTTGCCCTGCTGGGTGCCCCGGAGGTGGACGGCAGCAGTCTGACCGTGCGCACCTTTGGAGAACTGCTGGAGCACATCCAGCTGGACCGCCCCTGCACCGTCAACGCGGAGGGGGACAAGGTGCTGACCGTGGTGCAGGGCGGCCGCACCCGCTATATCATGCTGCGGGTCACCACCGAGGACCGGGTGCAGGTGGGTCTGGCCGAGGATGTGACCGCCGCTACCCAGGAGCGCCTGCGCATCGAGCGGGAGCGCGACTACGACGTCCTCACCGGCCTGTACAACCGGCAGGCATTCCACCGCGTGAGTTATGAACTGTTCCAGAATCCGGAGCGGCTGGGCGTGGCAGCCTTGCTGATGATGGACCTGGACGACCTCAAGCACATCAACGACACCTACGGCCACGACTGGGGCGACCACTACATCCAGAACACCGGCCGCTGCATTGCGGAGCACAGCCCCCCGGGCACCGTGTGCGCCCGCCTGTCCGGCGACGAGTTCCTGCTGCTGTTTTACGGCTATCCCGGCCGGGAGCAGCTGCGCGAAAAGCTGGAAGCACTGACCCGCGCCATGCAGCAGGCCGTGGTGGTACTGCCCAGCGGCAGCGACCTGCACATCAGTATTTCCGGCGGCGTGGCCTGGTACCCGGAGGATGGCCGGGACATCGAGACCCTGAAAAAATATGCAGACTTTGCCATGTATCAGGTCAAGCACTCCACCAAGGGGCAGATGAAGGACTTTGACATCGGCGTGTACAATCAGGAGGCCTACATCGCCCGCACCCGGCGGGAGTTCCACCAACTCATCAGCGAAGAGCGGGTGTACTACTACTTCCAGCCCATCTTCTCGGCACAGACCGGCAGGGTGCACGCCTACGAAGCACTGATGCGGTCGGACCTGCCCACCCTGCGTTCTCCGGCCACCATCATGAAGCTGGCCCGGGAGCAGGGCGCGCTGTATGAGATCGAGCGGCTGACTTTCCGCAAGGCACTGGAAGAATTTGACAACCTGCGCAGCAAAAATCTCGTGGACCGGCAGGCCCTGATCTTCATCAACTCCATTGCCAGCGTCAGCCTGTGCCGGGAGGACAGCGAGTATATGGACCAGCGCTGGCACGAGCTGCGCCGCCAGATGGTCATTGAGATCACCGAGGAAGAGGAGATGAACCGGGAGGCACTGGAAACCAAGCGCCACGCTCCGGGCTTCTCCGGCATGTTCGCACTGGACGATTACGGCAGCGGCTACTCCAACGAGGGCAGCCTGCTGGAGTTGGCGCCCCGGTTCATCAAGGTGGATATCAGCATCATCCGCGGCATTGATTCGGACCCCGACAAGCAGCAGATCCTGCGCAACGTGGTGCGCTACGCCCAGCCGCGCAGCATGCAGATCATTGCCGAGGGTGTGGAAACGGCCGCCGAGATGCGCACCGTCATCGACCTGGGGGCCGACCTGCTGCAGGGCTACTTCCTGGCGCGGCCGGCCGCTGTGCCCGACCCCATTGCCCCGGAGGCAGCGGAGATCATCCGAGCTATCTAGGACAGCAACCGCCGGAAGCGCTTCTGAACCGCCCAAAAGAGCAGGAAATTCCATATAGAACTGGAATATCCTGCTCTTTTTATACAGTGAGGAACGCAATTTGGCACCCGGCCAATTTACCTCTGGTGTTTGGCCGGGCGCTGCGGTATACTGGGGTGGAACGAAAAACGGCACGGGAGGTGCTTTGAAAAAAATGGTACAGGTGGATCTGATCACCGGGTTTCTGGGGGCCGGCAAAACGACCTTTCTGCGCCGGTACGTCCGGTATCTGGTGGAGCAGGGGCACAACGTCTGCATTCTGGAAAACGACTTCGGCGCGGTGAACGTGGATGCCATGTTGGTGCAGGACCTGCTGGGCGACCGGTGCGATCTGGAGACCATCAGCGGCGGGTGTGACTGCGACACCCACCAGCGGCGCATGCGCACCAAGCTCATCGCCATGGCCATGCGCGGCTTTGACCGGGTGGTGGTGGAACCCAGCGGCATTTTTGATGTGGACGAATTCTTTGACGTGCTGCGGGACGACCCGCTGGACCGCTGGTACCGCATCGGCAATGTGATCGCCATTGTGGACGCCATGCTGCCGGAAGCATTGTCGACGCAGGCGGAATATCTGCTGGCCTCCGAGACGGCCAATGCAGGCCGGGTGCTGCTGAGCCGTGCGCCGCAGGCCGGGCCGGAACAGTGCCGGGCAGCCATTGCCCACCTGGACCGTGCGCTGGAAGCCTGCAAGTGCTCCCGCCGCTTTGCCCCGGACGAGATCCTCACCAGGGACTGGGCCGCCCTCACCGACGCCGACCTTGCACAGATCGCCGCCTGCGGCATGCGGCAGGCCAGCTGCGAAAAGCTGCACTTTGATGAGCACAAGGCCTTCGGCTCCCTGTGCTTTCTGGAACAGCACCTCACGGTGGAGCAGCTGCAGCAGGCAGCTGCCCGGCTGTTCGGGGACCCGGCCTGCGGGCAGGTGCTGCGGGTCAAGGGATTTGCCCCCACCCGGGACGGCTGGCTGGAGCTGAACGCCACCGCTGCCGGGCAGACACTGGCCCCCATCCCGCAGGGGCAGGATGTGCTCATCGTCATCGGCGAGGGGCTGGACAGGGCAAGGATCGAAACACAGCTTCACCGCTGAGCTTTCAACGAACGTTGTAAAACTGGTGCAAAAAAAGGAGAACAGAATCATGAAAAAGAACCCGCAGATGCCCTCGGCGCGGCGCATCCTCGGCATGGTGGTCGGTATTGTGATCATCGGGCTGGGCATTGCACTGTTCAAGCAGTCTCACCTTGGCAACGACTCCATCAGCGCACTGAATATGCGTCTGGCCGAGATGCTGGGCATCTCTCTGGGCGTGCAGAACCTGTGCACGAACATCCTGTTCTTTGCACTGCAGTTCTGGTTCGGGCGCAAGTACATCGGCCTTGGCACCTTTGTCAACGGCATCGGCGTCGGGTTCATTGTCACGGCCTTCTACGACCCCATTGCGGCCCACTTTGGCCCGGCCGAGGCGCTGGGCCTGCCGGTGCAGCTGCTGTGGGTGGCGCTGGCGGTGCCGGTCACGGCGCTGGGGGCTTCGCTGTACCAGACGGCAGATCTGGGCATCGCCCCGTACGATTACCTCTCGCTGGGCCTGCGGGACTACACCCCGGTGCCGTACTTCGGCTGCCGCGTGTTCACAGATGCGCTGTGTGCGCTGCTGTGCTGGCTGCTGGGCGGCCTTGTGGGCATCGGTACGCTGATCTGTGCCTTCTGCCTGGGACCCTTCATCCAGTTCTTCAATGGGCTGGTGTCGGAGCGGGTGCTGCACTACAAGCCGGGCGGCCAGTAAGATCGGGAAATCAAAAAGGCGTGCACCTCCTTTGCGGAAGTGCACGCCTTTTGCTGTGCAGAAATCAGAACTTGAACAGCGGGGTGCCGGCCAGGATGTCGCCCTCTGCCAGCATCTTCAGCTCGCCCAGATCGTCGCCGTTGGTCACGATGATGGCGGTAGCGGTGGGATGGCCTGCGGCGCGGATGGCGTCCAGATCCACCTTCAGCAGCGGGGTGCCGGCCTTGACCTTGTCACCCTCCTTGACCAGAGCCTTGAAGCCCTTGCCGTTCATCTCCACGGTGTCCATGCCGACGTGCACCAGGATCTCGATGCCGTCCTCGCTGGTCAGACCGACAGCGTGCAGGGTGGAAGCCACCTGGTTCACAGTGCCGTCAAAGGGGGCGTACACGGTCTTGCCGGTGGGCTCGATGCCGCAGCCGGGGCCCAGGATGCCCTGTGCGAACGTCTCGTCGGGGATGTCGGCCTGTGCCAGGACCTTGCCGCGGATGGGAGCCAGAACGGTCTTGCTCTGGCCAAAGAACTTGGCGGTTTCTTCTTCTTCGGCCTTGTTGCCGAACAGCTTGTCAAAAAAGCCCATGATAATAATCCTTCCTTCTGATCATATTCAGGGGTGCGGCCGCCGCGCGGGCCTGCTGCGCCCAAACCCATATGGTATATTCAAAAGATACCATACTGCGCCCCAAAATGCAACTGCAATCCTGCACAAACTCCGGCGGGGTTTGCTGTTACATCAGCGCAATCAGCTGCTCGATCTCTTCCATGCGGGTGGCCCAGCTGGTGGCGATGCGCACCACGGTGTGGGTATCGTCGAACTTCTCCCAGAAGCCGAACTTCGCCCGGCCTTCCAGTGCGGCCAGCTGGGCGTTATCCAGAATCACGAACACCTGATTGGTAGGCGAATCCATAAAAAAGCGATAGCCCTTGGCGGCCAGACCCTTCTTGAGGGCGTTGGCGGTGTCGATGGCGTTTTTGCTGATCTTCGTGTACAGATCATCGGTGAACAGCACATCGAACTGGATGCCCAGCAGACGGCCCTTGGCCAGCAGGGCACCCTGCTGCTTGACCATGGTCATGAAGTGGGCCGGGGCACCGTGGGGGAACACCACGGCCTCGCCGCACAGGGCACCCACCTTGGTGCCGCCGATGTAGAACACATCGGTGAGCCGGGCGATGTCGGCCAGGGTCACGTCGGTGCCCTCGGCCATCAGGCCGTAGCCCAGCCGGGCACCGTCCAGAAACAGCGGCATCTGGTATTCCTGACAGACGGTGTGCAGATCTTCCAGCTCCTGTTTTGTGTACAGGGTGCCGTACTCGGAGGGGTGGGAGATGTACACCATGCCGGGGAACACCATATGGTCGTGGTTGGCGTCGGCATAGAAGGTGGCGCACCAGTCCCTTACATCGGCGGCAGACACCTTGCCCTCGTGGGCCGGCAGGCTGATCACCTTGTGGCCGGTGTACTCGATGGCACCGGCTTCGTGGGCGGCCACATGGCCGGTGGCCGCGGCCAGCACGCCCTGCCAGCGCTGCAGCATGGAGGCAATGACGATGGCGTTGGTCTGGGTGCCGCCGGAGATGAAGGTCACGTCGGCGTCCGGGCAGGCGCAGGCGGCGCGGATCTTCTCCCGTGCGCTGGCGCAGTAGGGGTCGGTACCGTAGCCGGACACCTTTTCAAAGTTGGTCTCGGTCAGCTTCTGCAGGATGGCGGGATGGGCACCCTCGCAGTAGTCATTTTCAAAGTACAGCATAAAAACGCTCCTATAGTTCAGATGCATCCATTGTAACCCCCGGCCGCAGGCTTGTCAAATAGGAAAAAAGCGCAGAGGGCGGACAGCCAAAATGCTGTCGGAATTGCGCCCCGAAGTAGTTGCTGCTGCCAAGGCCTCCTTCCGGGCGGTATGGGATGCTGGTTCCGGTATAGCCCGGAACCGGCACACCGTCAATGTGGCAGCGTTTTTGCTGATTCTTTAGCAGGGGTGTGGTATAATCTTATATTAGGACAGAATAAAATCAGGAGGGGTGAACCGTTTATGAAAAAAAGTACCTGGTACCGCGACCTTCTGGTCATGCTTGCCGCACTGTGCGTCGCCGGGGTGGCGGTGGTATGGGTGCAGCGCATCACCGGCCGCATCGACGGCGTGGCCATGCTGATCTTCATGCTGGCTGTGTTTGTCACCTCCATGTACACCGACGGTTATCTCTGGGGCGTGCTGGCCTCGCTGGCAAGTGTGCTGGCGGTCAATTTTGCCTTTTTCACCCCCTATTTTGCCTTCAATTTTACCCTGCCGGAAAATCTGTTCTCCGGCCTTGTGATGCTGGCCGTATCCATCATGACCAGTACCCTGACCACCCGGGTCAAAAAACAGGAGCAGCTGCGCATGGAGACCGAGCGGGAAAAAATGCGCGCCAACCTTCTGCGGGCGGTCTCCCACGACCTGCGCACGCCCCTCACCTCCATTTACGGGGCCTGCTCCACCGTGACGGAAAACTACGATTCGCTGGGCAAGGAACAGGCCCTCAAGCTGCTGCGGGAGGCCTGCGAGGATGCCCAGTGGCTCAACCGTATGGTGGAGAATCTGCTTTCCGTGACCCGCTTCGACGGGGAACAGGTGGCGGTCAAAAAGACCCCCACCGTGCTGGAAGAGCTGCTGGACGCGGTGCTGGTCAAATTCAAAAAGCGCTGCCCGGACGTTCCGGTGCAACTGGAGCTGCCGGAGGACTTTGTTATGATCCCCATGGACTCCATGCTGATCCAGCAGGTGCTGATGAACCTGTTGGAGAACGCGGTGCTCCACGCCGAGGGCATGACCACCCTGACGCTGCGGGTGTTCACGCTGGGCAGCCGGGCTGTGTTTGAGGTGAAGGACGACGGCTGCGGCATCCCGAAAGAACGTCTGCGCACCCTGTTCTCCGGCACCGGCGGCCCGGACCCCAACGCCCCGGCCGACAGCGGCAAGCACGGCATGGGCATCGGCCTGTCGGTGTGCGCGGCCATCATCAAGGCCCACGGCGGCGAGATCGACGCCGAGAGCCGCCCCGGCGAGGGCACGACCATCCGTTTCTGGCTGGAGACGGAGAAAATCGAACTGGAGGACGCAGAGGATGAGCAATAATAAATATAAGGTGCTGATCGTGGAGGACGAGGCGAACATCTGCAGCTTCATTGAAACGCTGCTGACCACGAACGACTATCAGGCGCTGGTGGCGCACACCTGCACCATGGGCCTGACCCTGTTCGCCTCCCACAACCCGGATCTGGTGATCCTGGACCTGGGCCTGCCGGACCGGGACGGGCTGGAGCTGATCCGTACCGTGCGGCAGAAGTACATGACCCCCATCATCGTGCTGTCGGCCCGTACCGACGAGATGGATAAGATCGAAGCACTGGATCTGGGTGCAAACGATTACATCACCAAACCCTTCGGCACCGGGGAACTGCTGGCCCGGGTGCGGGTGGCCCTGCGCCTGAACCGCTACAGCCGCACCGGCGACGCAGCATCCGGCGGGGAGTTCCAGGCTCAGGGACTGCGCATCAACTACGACCGCCGCAAGGTGTTCGTGGAAGGGCAGGAGGTGCGCCTGACCCAGACGGAATACAACATCGTGGCCTTTTTGTCCCAGCATGCCGGCCGGGTGATGACCTACGCCGCCATCGTGCGGGCCATCTGGGGCGATACCGATGTGGGCAGCACCAAAAAGCTGCAGGTGAACATGGCCAATATCCGCAAAAAGCTGGGCAGCCGCCCCGGCAGCAACCCCTACATCCTCAACGAGCTGGGCGTGGGCTACCGCATGATCGACGAGGACCCGGAGAGCCGTCAGACTGCAGAGGAGGGCGAATGATCCTTGCACTGGTAATTTTTGCTGTCACCTATCTGCTCATGCTGGCACTGCCCAAAGAGCGCCCGTGGGTGGCCCTGTGCAGTGCGGCGGTGTTCGTGGCGCTGGGACAGCTGGGCGTGTATGATTTTTCACTCTCGGCGGCGCTGGGGGCGGTGGATTACAATGTGCTGCTGATGATGTCTGGCACCATGGGGATCGTGTCGCTGTTCATCCGGAGCCGGATGCCGGCCCGCCTGGCCGAGCAGCTGATCGTCCGGGTGCCCAATGCCCAGTGGGCTGTGTGCGTGCTGGCACTTTTTGCCGGGGTCATCAGTGCATTTGTGGACAATGTGGCCACAGTGCTCATGGTGGCACCGGTGGGCCTGGCCATTGCCCGCAAGCTGAAGATCTCGCCGGTTCCGGTGATCATTGCCATTGCAGTGTCCTCCAACCTGCAGGGCGCAGCCACGCTGGTGGGGGATACCACCAGCATCCTGCTGGGCGGCTTTGCGGAGATGAACTTCTTTGACTTTTTCTGGATGCACGGCCGCCCGGGCGTCTTCTGGGGTGTGGAGCTGGGCGCGTTGACCTCCCTGCTGGTGCTGCTGTGGCTGTTCCGGCGAGAAAAACAGCCCATCGCCGCCAGCGTGGAAACACAGGTGGAAGATGACGTGCCCACTGCCCTGATGCTGCTGACGGTGGGGCTGCTGATCGTGGCATCCTTCCTGCCGCAGCCGGACAGCGGCCTGCTGGCGGCGCTGTACGAGCTGCGCAGCGGGCTCATCTGCATGACCCTGTGCGTGGTGGGCGTGGTCCGCGCCTGTCTGCGGGACCGCTCGGCAAAGCCGCTGGTGCAGGTGCTGCAGGAGCTGGACCGGGACACTTTGCTGCTGCTCTTCGGGCTGTTCATCGTGATCGCGGGCATCCGCACGGCGGGTGTCATCGACGCTGCCGCGCAGCTGTTCCATACCGTGGCCGGGGAGGATCCTTTCCGGCTGTATGTGCTGCTGGTGGTGGTATCGGTGGTGCTGTCGGCCTTCATTGACAACATCCCCTATGTGGCCACCATGCTGCCGGTGGTGCAGGGCATTGCCGCGCTGATGAACAATGGTGCAGGCATGGCACCGGAGGTGTTTTACTTCGGTCTGCTCACCGGCGCAACGCTGGGCGGCAACCTGACCCCCATCGGGGCATCGGCCAACATTGCGGCCATCGGCATCCTGCGCAAGAATGGTGAGACCGTGCGCACAGCCGACTTTTTGCGCATCGGGGTGCCCTTTACACTGGCGGCAGTGCTGACCGGCTCGGTGTACCTGTGGCTGGTGTGGGGCCGCGCGTTGTAAGCAACAGAAAATGTCTGCCGCCAGTGCCCGGCGGCCACGCTCAAACGACCAAATAAACCGCCCGTCCTGTGCCGGAAAACCGGCCTGCGACGGGCTTTTTTACGGAAGTATGACGTTTTATAAAAAGAGAAAAGTTTTTTGCAGAAAACGCTTGACAATTCCGGTATATCTGGTATAATAACTATCGTTCCGAGCGACACGGCTCACGAACAAAACAGAATATGCGGATATGGCGGAATTGGCAGACGCGTTAGATTCAGGTTCTAATCGGGGCAACTCGGTGGAGGTTCAAGTCCTCTTATCCGCACCAAACCATGAAAATCCGAACCTTTTCTCGATAGGAGAAGGGTTCGGATTTTTTGTTTTCTTTGGAAACGAGAACAATGGCTCTTTCCTGACGGCTGTGTGTCCGAAACCTTATCAGAAAGACCGTATCACGAAGGTCACAACGTTAAGAGTGCCGTAAGGCGGAAAGGACGCAAAATTATGAAGTACGATGCAAGAGCCTGTCAGTTTAACATGGACAACGGGTGCGTAGAACTGCTGCTCCGGGATGGGAGAAAAATCTCTATTGACTGCACTGGGGTCGAGGATGCGCTGGACGTTACCATGGCGCAGAGGGCGGAGTTAGACTATCTCATCTACAATGACCCGCTGGCGTATGCTGAGTTGATTTTGAACGGCGAGCCGGAGGAGTATCTGCGGAACGTGGCTGGAAGTCACGGATTGGAAGATTAAAGGCAAAACAAAAACAGGGTGCGCCCTGCCGGACGCACCCTGCAAAAATCCACACACGATAAGTAAGACAGGGAGTTCCCCAGCGGGAACTTCCTGTTTTTCTTTGCCAGAGATATGAGCCTGTTCCGCCTGCCACGCGGCAAACTCCTGTTGTCCTTCCTCGCTGTTCCAGCAGGCAAGGATGGCCGGGTAGAATGCCCGTGCCAGAC
>OGZF01001660.1_pt1 | contig 12878 bp, 9 predicted proteins | sample 1576771 | NCBI WGS metagenome assembly OGZF01 (sample SAMEA3541536, study PRJEB24748) | human gut metagenome | biome: human gut; feature: human-associated habitat; material: faeces | place: China | collected 2012
CGAGGCGGTGACAATCCCGCCGCCGGGTTTTAACTGGTCTTATGCGGTGACGGAGTTCACCCTTTACGCCTCCTCGTTTGCCCGTGGACGCACACGCTACACGCCGCTAAAACGCTGGGCGCTAACGCAATAACAAGGATTGTCGCAATGGAATTTTCTCCCCCTCTACAGCGCGCGACGCTAATTCAGCGTTACAAACGTTTTTTAGCCGATGTGATCACACCCGATGGTCGCGAATTAACGCTACACTGCCCGAATACGGGTGCGATGACCGGTTGTGCAACGCCTGGCGATACCGTCTGGTATTCGACTTCAGACAACACCAAACGGAAATACCCACACACCTGGGAATTAACTCAAAGCCAGAGCGGCGCATTTATTTGCGTCAACACGCTTTGGGCTAACAGGTTGACGAAAGAGGCTATCCTTAATGAATCAATTTCAGAACTGTCAGGCTATAGCTCGCTGAAAAGCGAAGTAAAATACGGCGCAGAACGCAGCCGTATTGACTTTATGTTGCAGGCGGATTCGCGTCCAGACTGCTATATTGAAGTGAAATCGGTTACGTTAGCGGAGAACGAACAGGGAACCGCCGGCCCGTTACCGCAGCCGATTGCGGAGCGCAGCGCAACCGACAACAGAGATTAGAGCACAACAGGCAATACAGGAGTTAGTATGAACGAAGAAATGAAAAACCAAACAGAACAGTTACCGCTTTTAAAAGTACACATGATGGGAAGTTTTTTCCTGGAGTACGGCGACCAGCCGATTTCCTTCCGGAAAACAATGGCAACAAAATCGATGAGACTTCTGCAGATTTTCCTCTATAACAAGGACAATGGAATTTCCAGAGGAAGACTGTTGGAGAGCACATACGGAAGAGAAGATGTGGCGGACGCGGCAAACAGCCTGCGTGTCGGCGTACATCGCCTGAAAAGAAGCCTTGTCGAGGCAGGACTTCCGCAGTTTGAGTACATTTATACACAGAAAGGCGTTTACCACTGGACCAGCCCGATGCCGGTCGAGGTAGATGCGATTGATATCAAAAATAAGATCCTGGAAGCAGGAAAAGAGACAGACGAGAAAGCGCGCATGGATCAGATGATCGAAGCACTGGAGCTGTACACCGGAGAGTTCCTTGCAGATTTCGGCGAGGAAGAGTGGGTACAGGCGGAGCGCGCGCAGCTGAAAAAAGTATATTCCGATGCACTGAAAGAAGTAAGTGAGTATCTTCTGAAAAACGAGGAGTTCGATGAGCTGCAGAAACTGACTTCTGTTGCTTCCGAACTGTATCCGTTCGACGAGTGGCAGGCAGTCCAGATGCAGGCGCTGATCGGCCTGGAGAGATACAAAGAGGCCATGAAACTGTACGAGCAGACCTCGAAACATTACTTTGAAGAGCTTGGCGTTACACCGAGCGAGAAACTGGTGGAGCAGTACCGCTATCTGGGAAGCCGCATGGGCAGCAGACACCGCGTGATCGAAGAGGTACAGGCAGATCTTCAGGAGAGCCCGGGAGAAAAGGGCGGAGCATTCTTCTGTTCCCTCGCCGGATTCCGTGACTGCTACCGACTTGTTTACCGTATGTCCGAGCTGAACGGACAGATGCCGTGGCTGATGCTGTGCACCATTACAGACGGAAAAGGTTACCCGGCAAAAGGCGGTCCGCGCCTTGACCGTATGTCCGAAAAGCTGCTTGAGGTAATGAAACGCAGCCTGCGTCATTCCGATTTCTTTGCAAAATACAGCCCGTCCCAGTATGTGATTCTGCTGCAGGGCGGCAGCCAGAGAGGATGCGAACTCGTCTACAAGAGAATCAGCGAGCGCTTCTCCGAGGAGAAAAAAGGCTGGGCAAAGAATCTGAAATACAGTGCACTGCCGGCAATTCAGACCGAAAAAGAGCTTGAGTTCTTAGAAGGAGACGATGTTTTATGATTCGCGTACAGCTGCTTGGAAGATTCCGCATGTACGATGAAACACGCTGCCTCAACGAGGAAGCGATTCATTCCCCGATGATCACAAAGCTGCTGGTTTATATGATCTGCAACAAAAACCATATCGTAACACTGGAACAGTTAACCGAAGCACCCTGGACGGATGAGGAGAGTGAAAATCCGTACGGAGCACTGAAAAATATGATGTACCGTCTGCGCGGAACGCTGCGGAAGGTATGGCCGGTTAAGAGAGGATCATGCCTGCTATATGAAGGCTGTCATGGAACTGACGAAAAGCCTGGAGCACCGCAGACCGCAAAGGAAAAGTACAGGTTCTCAGTGATCTAAAAGAGCTTTATCAGGAACCAAGAGAATTAGAAAAAATAAATTAATTTTTAAGTTGACAGCAGACTAAACAAATAGTAACTTTAAGCTGTGATGAAACGAGCTTAAATCCAGAAAAAGTCTGCTGTCTTAAGTTAAATAAAGTACAACAGACAGGGAGGATAACAAACATGAGTTACAGAGAAGTATATGAAAAATGGTGCAATGATCCATATTTTGATGAGGCATCCAGAGAAGAGCTGAAAGCACTCGAAGGAAATGAGGCAGAAATCGAAGACCGTTTCTACCGTCAGCTTGAGTTCGGTACCGGCGGACTCCGCGGTGTCATCGGAGCGGGTACCAACCGCATGAACATCTACACCGTACGCCAGGCAACCCAGGGCCTTGCCAACTACATCATTTCCCAGAACGGACAGGAAAAAGGCGTAGCCATCGCACACGATTCCAGAAGAATGTCTCCGGAATTCGCACGCGAAGCAGCACTCTGCCTGAATGCAAACGGAATCAAAACGTATCTGTTCGAGTCCCTGCGTCCGACACCGGAGCTTTCTTTTGCTGTCCGTGAATTCGGCTGCATTTCCGGTATCGTCATTACCGCAAGCCACAACCCGAGAGAGTACAACGGATACAAAGTATACTGGGAGGACGGCGCACAGATTACACCGCCGCACGACAAAAACATCCTCGCAGAGGTAGCAAAAGTAACCGAGTTTTCTGCCGTTAAAACGATGGAAGAAGATGATGCAAGAGCAGAAGGCCTGTTCCAGGTCATCGGAACCGATTTTGATGACCGTTACGTTGCAAAATTAAAAGAGCAGAGCATTCATCCGGAAATCATCAAAGATGCGGCAAAAGATATGAAGATCGTCTACACACCGCTTCACGGAACCGGAAATGTGCCGGTACGCCGCGTTCTGCGCGAGCTTGGCTTTAATCAGGTTTACGTTGTAAAAGAGCAGAAAGTGCCGGACGGAAACTTCCCGACGGTGGCTTACCCGAACCCGGAAGACGAGAAAGCATGGACACTGGCGCTGAAACTGGCAAAAGAAGTAGACGCTGACATCATCCTTGCAACCGACCCTGACGCAGATCGTCTCGGCGTTTATGCAAAAGACAGCAAGACCGGCGAGTACGTAAGCTTCACCGGAAACATGTCCGGTATGCTGATCGCAGAGTATATTCTGCGTGAGCGCACCAAGAACGGAACCATGCCGGAGAACCCGGCTCTCGTTGAGACGATCGTTACCACAGATATGGCAAAAGCAATCGCAAAAGCCTACAACGTGGCACTGATCGAAGTTCTGACCGGATTCAAATACATCGGCGAGCAGATCAAGTTCTTTGAGCAGAGCGGTGCACACAACTATGTCTTCGGCCTGGAGGAGAGCTACGGCTGCCTGGCTGGAACATATGCAAGAGACAAAGATGCCTGCGTGGCAGTTATGATGCTCTGCGAGGTTGCTGCATACTACAAACAGCAGGGCAAGACACTGTGGGATGCCATGGTGGATATGTACGAAGAGTACGGCTATTACAAAGAGGGTCTTGCAACGATGACCTTAAAAGGTATCGACGGTGCAAAAGAGATCCAGACCATGATGACCAACTTCCGTGAGAACCCGCCAAAAGAGCTGGGCGGTTTCCAGGTTCTTGCCGTACGCGATTACAAAGCAGATGTACGCCAGGATCTCGTAAGCGGAGAGAAGAGCGCGACCGGACTTCCGTCCTCCAACGTTCTTTACTATGAGCTGGAAAACAACGCATGGTGCTGTGTGCGCCCATCCGGTACTGAGCCGAAGATCAAATTCTATTTCGGCGTAAAAGGCACATCCCTTGAAGATGCAGCCGAGAAACTGGAAAAATTAAAAAATGCAATGGTAACTGCTTAAACGCTGTGTGATATAGAAACAAAAAAAGGCCTCAGCCCGGCGGGTGAGGTCTTTTTGTACAAAAATCGGCCCGGCGGATCAAGCTTACCTGAAATAAGGAGAAGAAAATGGCGATTTTATATTATGATGAGAAAAAGCTTTTTCAGTTAAATACAGAGAATACGACGTATGTGATCGGCCTGAGCCCGGAAGGCTACGTCGGACATGTTTACTACGGACCCCTTCTGCACGGAGAGCCGGATCTGTATCCGCTCCGCATGGATGAGCCGCCGTTCACCCCGTGCGTCAATAAGAGAGAGAAATCTTCGTTCCTCGACCGTTTTCCAATGGAATACCCGACCGGAGGAGTCGGCGATTACCGTGAGAGCTGTCTGAATATAAGAAATGCACAGGGCCGTATGGGATGTGAGATTTTCTTTGATTCCTATGAAATTTTCAAAGGAAAACGCCCGCTGACCGGTCTTCCGGCTTCTTTTGGAACCGAGGACGAAGTAGAAACTCTGGAAATCACCTGCAAAGATCCTGTTCTTGATCTTGTTGTCGTCCTTTCCTACTCTGTTTTTACAAAAGAAAACGTTATCACCCGAAGTGTCCGCGTGAAAAATGAAGGCAGTGAAGCGCTGAAGGTAGAGAAAATCTACAGTGCCTGCCTCGATATGGACAACGAAGACTTTGAGATGCTTTCTCTTCATGGATCCTGGGGAAGAGAACGCCACATCCAGCAGGGTGCGCTCCGTTACGGAAAACAGCTCGTTTCCTCCGGAAGAGGCGAGTCCAGCCATCAGGAGCATCCGTTCGTGGCAATGGTAACACCGGGAACTGATCAGGAGCGCGGCGAGGTTTACGCAATGCACTTCGTATATTCCGGCAACTTTATCGGACAGGTGGAAAGATGCCAGTTTGATACCGTTCGTATGGTCATGGGTATCAACCAGGAGGAGTTCTGCTGGAATTTAAAAGCCGGCGATGAATTCCAGGCGCCGGAGGTTGTTATGGTCTACTCTGCCGAGGGACTTGGCAAAATGACGCGTTCCTACCATGCATTTTATCGCAGACATATGATCCGCAGCCCGTACAACCACAAAAAACGCCCGATTCTGATTAACAACTGGGAAGCAACTTACTTTGATTTTGATACCGATAAACTCCTTGATATCGCAAGAGAGGCAAAAAAAGACGGCATCGAGATGCTTGTTATGGATGACGGCTGGTTCGGAAAACGAAATAAAGACGATTCTTCCCTCGGTGACTGGGTTGTCAACGAAGAGAAGATCAAAGGCGGCCTGAAAAATCTGGTTGACAAAGTGAATGAAATCGGTCTTGAATTCGGTATCTGGTTCGAGCCGGAGATGATCTCCCCGGACTCTGATCTCTACAGAGAGCACCCGGAATGGGCGATTCAGATTCCGGGAAGAGAAGCGACTGAGATCCGCTGCCAGTACGTGCTGGATCTCTCCCGCCCGGAAGTGCAGGATTATGCGTATGAATGTGTGGCAAAAATCCTGCGCAGTGCAAACATCAAATACGTGAAATGGGATATGAACCGTCAGTTAAGCGACCTGGGAAGCACCTACCTGGACAAAGATTCCCAGCAGGAGCTGTTCCACCGCTACGTGCTCGGTATGTATGCGATGCAGGAGCGTCTGGTACAGGAGTTCCCGGATCTGCTTCTGGAGAACTGCTCCGGCGGCGGTGCACGTTTCGATCCTGGAATGCTTTACTACAGCCCGCAGATCTGGTGCTCCGACGACACCGATGCGATTGAGCGTCTGGAAATCCAGGAGGGAACAGCCCTCATTTACCCGCTCTGCTCAATGGGTGCACACGTCAGCGTATGCCCGAACCACACGGTTGGCCGTGTAACTCCGTTTACAACGAGAGGCCATGTGGCACTGGCCGGAACGTTCGGCTATGAGCTTGATATCACAAAACTGCCGGAAGAAGAGAGAAAGCTGATTCCGGAGCAGACCGCAATGTATCACAAATATCATGAACTGATCCGCGAGGGAGAGTATTACCGTATTCTTTCCAGCCGTGAAAACCACAGATCCGACTGCTGGGCAGTAGCTTCTGAGGATAAAAACGAAGTGCTTGTAACTTACGTACAGGTGCTGGCACAGGTAAATATGCCGTCCCGCAAGGTTCGCCTGCGCGGCTTTGATCCGGCGAAAAAATATTGTCTGGAGGGAACCGATGAGGTTTACAGCGGCGAGATGCTGATGAATGCCGGTTTCCGGATGAAAGATTTCTGGGGTGATTTCGTCAGCAGACTGTATCACTTTGTTGCAGTAGACTAAGGAGCAACGGATATGGCAAAAGTAAGATTGGCAGATATTGCAAAGGTGGCGGGCGTCAGCGCCGTCACCGTGCATAACGCGATTACAGGACAGAAAGGGGTCAGCGATGAGATGCGCGCCCGGATTCTGGAAATTGCAAAGGAAATGGGATACCGCCAGCCGGGAAGCGGTCCAAAAAATGCACAGGGAAAGAGCCTGCGCTGCATCGGTGTGCTGATTCCGGAGCGGTATCTGGCAGAGTATACGACATTTTACTGGAAAATGTATCAGGAGATGGCACTGGCGGCGACGGAAAAGAGCTGTATGGTGACCGTGGAGATCCTGAAACAGGAGATGGAAGATGAGATGATCGTGCCGTGCATCGCCAAGGAGCAGACCGTAGATGCGCTGATCCTGATGGGAGACACGAGCCGCGATTACATCCACTATCTGAAGAAAAACGTGGATCTTCCGATCGTATTTCTGGATTTCTACGACAATGAGCTGGCAAAAGATGCCGTGATCGCAGATAACTTTCACGGAATGTATCTGATGACGGAATACCTGTATGAGCATGGCCTGACCAAGCTGGCTTTTGTCGGTTCGATTCATTTTTCCAGCAGTATCATGGATCGGTACTGCGGTTTTTCCAAGGCTGTTCTGGAACACCGCGATGTGACACCGGCGGAATGGATTCTGGAGGACCGTGATGAGCGGGGCCAGATCGAAATTCATCTCCCGGAACAGATGCCGGAAGCGTTCGTCTGCAACTGCGACCTGACCGCCGGCCTTCTGATGCTCGAGCTGGAAAAACGCGGCATCTCCGTGCCGGAGGACGTTTCCGTTGTCGGCTTCGACAATTACCTGTATCCGGGTTTCCCGGATCTCAAGATCACTTCGTATGAGATCAATACGAAGGCGATGGTAAAAGTAGCGCTCGAAAAAGCGCTGAAGCAGATCCGCGGCGCGGCATCCGGCAAAAATATGGAAATTGTCTCCGGACAGCTGGTGCCGAAAGAGAGCGTAAAGCTTTGATTTTTATAACTGAATTATAAATTAAGAAACGGGGCATTTTGAAATGCCCCGTTTTTGTACATATTACACAACAAAGTCACTTAAAAATTGACAGTATCTAACGGAACTTATTTTTTAAGTGATTTCCAGTTGAAAAATTAATCATCTATGTTAAAATTAAGCTAAAGGACTGGGCGTGAGGGTGATAAAACACGGCGGTTCGGAGAAAAAAGAATTAAAAAACAAGATTCTGTCCACTAACAGAAACTTAAAAAAACAAAGTACAACTCATAAACAAACAATATTTTTCATGGAGGTTTCAAAAAATGAGCGAAGTTAAAATTATTGGAGAGGCTGTCAAAAATATGCCATGGCAGGAAGGCCCGGCTGAGTTTTCCGGTGCACCGGTATGGAGATACAGCGAGAATCCGATCATCGGAAGAAATCCGGTGAAGGAAGTAGCAAGAATCTTCAACAGCGCCGTTATGCCGTACGGCGACGAGTTCATCGGAGTATTCCGTGGTGAGCAGACAAACGGAATCCCGTACATCTACCTTGGAAGAAGCAAAGATGCGATCCACTGGAATTTCGATGAGAACAAAATCCAGTTCGTTGACGAAGAAGGCAAACCGTTCATGCCGGTTTACGCATATGACCCGCGTCTTGTAAAAGTAGAAGATACCTACTACATCATCTGGTGCCAGGACTTCTACGGTGCAGCCATCGGAATGGCAAAAACAAAAGATTTTGAAACCTTCGTACGTATGGAGAATCCATTCCTTCCATTCAACAGAAATGCCGTTCTCTTCCCGAGAAAAATCAACGGCAACTTCGTGATGCTGTCCCGTCCAAGCGACAGCGGCCACACACCGTTCGGTGACATCTTCCTGTCCGAGAGCCCGGATATGCTGTACTGGGGCAAACACCGCCACGTCATGAGCAAGAGCCCGGAGTGGTGGGAGTCCTTAAAGATCGGCGGCGGCGCAGCTCCGATTGAGACCAACGAAGGATGGCTGCTGTTCTACCACGGCGTAAGCGGCACCTGCAATGGCTATGTATACAGCATCGGCGGCGCAATCCTCGACAAAGAGAATCCGTCCATCGTAAAATACCGCTGCCAGAACTTCCTTCTGACACCGGAAGAGTGGTATGAGGAGAGAGGCTTCGTTCCGAACGTAACCTTCCCGTGCGCAACCATTCACGATGCAGAGACCGGAAAGATCGCGATCTACTACGGCGCAGCCGATACGTATGTAGGACTGGCATTCACAACCGTAGATCTGATTGTAGATTATATCAAGAAAAACAGTGTCGTACGCGAGTCTGACACCGAAATCGGAAGAAGATAAGAAAGAAGGAAAGAAAAGATGCAGTCTTTGGCAAAGGAAGTAAAGCAGGAGCTTACTGGACGGATCGTTCCGTTCTGGGAGGGCTTAAGAGATGAGGAATACGGCGGATTTTACGGCTATCAGGACTTTGATCTGAACGTGCAGAAAACGTATGAGAAGGGCTGCATCTTAAACAGCAGAATTCTCTGGTTTTTCTCGAATGCGTATCTGACCTTAAAGGACGAGAAGCTGCGCGCCGATGCGGAGCATGCGTACCGCTTTATGAAACAGGCGTGTGTGGACCGCGAGTACGGTGGCGTGTTCTGGTCTGTCACCTACGACGGAAAGCCGCTCGATACGACAAAGCATACGTACAATCAGGCATTTGCAATTTATGCGCTGTCTACGTATTTTGATGCGACGGGCGACACCGAGGCGCTGGAGCTGGCAAAATCGCTGCAGCAGATCATCGAGACACACTGCACCGACGAGTACGGTTATCTCGAGGCATTTACCCGCGATTTCAAGCCGGAAAGCAATGAAAAGCTCTCGGAGAACGGCGTCATGGCAGAGAAGACCATGAATACGCTGCTGCATGTTTTCGAAGCATATACCGAGCTGTACCGCGTGACAAAGGATCCGTTTACCGGTGACCGTCTCCGCTTTATGATGGATCTCTTCGCGGATAAAGTATATAACAAAGAAAAAGGCCGTCAGGAAGTATTCTTCGACCGGACATGGAATACGCTGATTGATCTGTATTCTTATGGCCATGATATCGAGACTTCCTGGCTGATCGACCGGGGTACAGAAGTGCTCGGCGATCCGGCTTACCGGGAAAAACTGCTGCCGATCACCGGAGAGATTGCGGAAAATATCTACAACACGGCATACAAAAATCATTCGCTGATGAATGAGTGCGAGCGCGGTGTGGATGATACCACAAGAGTCTGGTGGGTACAGGCAGAAGCAGTCGTTGGATTTTTAAATGCATGGCAGAAAAAACCGGAGGAAACAAAGTATCTCGATGCGGCAAAAGACATCTGGGGCTACATCAAGGAATATGTGATCGACAAACGAGAGGGGTCTGAGTGGTTCTGGTGCGTGAATGCAGACGGAAGCCCGATTCATGAGCCGATTGTAGAACCGTGGAAATGCCCGTATCACAATGGACGTATGTGTATGGAAGTAATTGGGAGGTTAAAAGATGCTGAATAAACAGTATTATGTGGAAAAAGCCAAGGTAGACCGCCTTGTGGCAAGAAAGAACACAAAAGCAGATTTTTACAACGGTATTTATGACCGCTATGAGTATCCGGTGCTGACAAGAGAGTTCGCTCCGGTTCACTGGAGATATGATCTGGATGAGGAGACGAATCCGTACTTTATGGAGCGTCTCGGCATCAACGCTGTGATGAACTCCGGCGCGATTTATCTGAATGGAAAGTATTATCTCGTTGTCCGCGTGGAGGGCAATGACAGAAAATCTTTCTTTGCTGTTGCAGAGAGTGATACTGGTATCGACGGATTCCATTTCTGGGATTACCCGGTTGTGCTGCCGGATACCTGCGCAGAGGAAACCAACGTTTATGACATGCGTCTGACCCAGCACGAGGACGGCTGGATTTACGGAGTGTTCTGCTCTGAGAGCAAGGACAAAAACGATCCGGATCTGTCCGCGGCTGTTGCTGAGGCTGGTATCGTAAGAACGAAAGACCTGAAGACCTGGGAGCGTCTGGACAACCTGAAAACCTTACGTTCTCCGCAGCAGAGAAACGTTGTTCTGCATCCGGAGTTCGTAGACGGAAAATATGCCTTCTACACCCGTCCGATGGATGGTTTCATTGAGACCGGAAGCGGCGGAGGAATCGGCTTCGGACTCTGCGATGATATCACACACGCTGTCATCGACGAGGAGAAGATCATCAGCAAACGTATTTATCATACCCTGACCGAGTCCAAAAACGGTGCTGGAGCAGTGCCGATCCGAGGTAAGAAATGCTGGATCAACATTGCACACGGTGTAAGAAATACAGCAGCAGGCCTTCGCTACGTTCTGTATGTCTTCGGTACCGATCTGAACGATCCGTCCAAAGTCATTGCAGAGCCGTCCGGTGTATTCCTGGTTCCGCTTGGAAAAGAGAGAGTCGGAGACGTTTCCAACGTTGTATTTACAAACGGCGCGATTGCGCGTGAGAACGGAGAGGTTTACATCTACTATGCATCCTGCGATACAAGAATGCATGTAGCAACTACCACAATCGACAAACTCGAGGACTATCTGTTCAACACACCGCAGGATCCGCACAGATCCCCGGACTGCGTAAAACAGAGATGCGAGCTGATCTCCAAAAACCTGGAGCTGCTGAAAAACGAGAAATAAAAGCGTCCGCTGCGGCGCATGAAAAAAGGAGCTGTTCTCTTTACGGGAACGCTCCTTTTTTCATGCATATTATTTGTTTTTGGGTTTCTGATCGTCGATGGAAGTTAAAATTCCATAGAAGAGGCGCGGTGCATCGGGATCTGTAAAGGTCATGAAAACCTGGAAAGTGTTTCGAGAAGAACCGAAACGTCAACGGGTTTCGCGATATGGGCGTTCATGCCGGATTCCAGTGCTTTTCGGCGGTCCTCTTCAAACGCGTTTGCCGTCATGGCGACAATCGGGATTTCCCCGCGTTTTCCCGGGAGTGCACGGATCGCTTCTGCGGCCTGATAGCCGTTCATGTTCGGCATCTGAATATCCATCAGAATAACATTGTAATAATCTTCTGGTGCGTTCTGGACTGCTTTTAAGCAGAGGGCGCCGTCTTTTACGTGCTCGGCGTGAATGCCGTTTTCTTCCAGAACGGTGAGTACAATTTCTGCATTCAGGTCATTATCCTCGGCAAGCAGCACGCGTTTTTCGGAAAGCGTCTGCAGGGACTGCTCGAGAATCTCGTCTTTATGCTGGTGAGCCGCAAGCTGTTCTTCGGTCGGAAGTTCAAACGTGAGGCAGATCGTAGTTATTGTTCCGGCACCGAGTTCGCTTTCCACATCGATCGTTCCGCCCATCAGATTCACGAGGGATTTTACGATCGGAAGGCCGAGGCCGGTTCCGGTGATGTGGCTTTCGGTGGAGGAATGTTCTCTTGTAAATTCTTCAAAAATATGCGGCAGATACTCTTTGCTCATGCCGATGCCGTTGTCCTTCACGGTGATGCGGTAGGAGGCAAAGCCCTTCCTTGGTGCCGGTGTCTCTTCGATTTTTACGGAAATTTTTCCGCCCTCCGGCGTATACTTGATGGAGTTGCTGATGATATTCAGCAGAATCTCCCGTATTTTTGTCCGGTCGCAGAGGATGGCATCGTGTTCCACCGTGTTGTAACAGAGATAGGAAAGATTTTTGCTTTTTAACGAAGGCTCAAACACTGCATTCAGGGAATTGATCAGCTCGCTGTAGCTGCCGAGCTCGATTTTCAGCGAGGCTTTACCGCTCTCAATGCGCGCCATCTCAAGCACGTAGTTGATCAGGGAGAGCAGAAAACTGCTGGAGGACTTGATTTTTGCAATGTAGTCGACCGCGCGGTCCTTCTCGTCGATGTGCTTTTCCAGCAGATCCGAGAAACCGATGATGGCATTCATCGGGGTTCGGATGTCGTGGCTCATGTTGAACAGAAAACGTGTTTTTGCTTCGTTGGCAGACTGTGCTTCCTGTACGGCTTTTTCCAGTTCTGCTGCGTGAATCTCGTCTTTATAGCGGCGCATCTGGAACTGCAGAAAACCAATAGAGGCAAGCAGGGAAAGGATGAGCCCGAGTGCAAAGAAAACAAAAACCTGCAGCAGACTGAGCCAGCCGTTTTTCGGTACAATTTCAAAATGCCAGGTGTCGTTCGGCACGGTGCAGAGAACTTCGATGGCATCGGAACGCCGGGAATTACCGGAGTGTGCGATGGAAACGTGTTCGCCGGTGGCCGGAGAAATTTTCCAGATTTCGTAGGTATAGCCGGCTTCTTCCAGCGTATTCAGTTCGATTTCATCCAGAAAGGATTCCCAGTCGAGAACGAGAAGCGAAAAGCCCCAGAAGGTCTTGTTTCCACTGTCATCGGTTGTGTA
>OGZF01001661.1_pt1 | contig 12862 bp, 10 predicted proteins | sample 1576771 | NCBI WGS metagenome assembly OGZF01 (sample SAMEA3541536, study PRJEB24748) | human gut metagenome | biome: human gut; feature: human-associated habitat; material: faeces | place: China | collected 2012
AAGGCGGACGCTCGGGATTCTGCCGCCGCTGCCGCTTATGCCGAGCTGATGGCCGCGGAATTGGACCTTGGCTGCCTTTACAGCGGCTATTTCACCGCCTGCTGCGCCGGAAGCAAGGACATTCAGACGATGCTGGGTCTCAAGGACAACGAACAGGTTGTCCGCTGTCTGGTGCTGGGTCATCCGGATGTGAAGTTCCGGCGCACTGCCCCCAGAAAGCCTGTTTCACTGACGGAGCTGTAATGATTCCGCCGGCAATGGCTCCCGATCCAGGTCTACATAGGCATAGGCCCGGCGATAATAGCCCGTCGCCTCGTCCCGCACCACCGTCACCGGATGCCGCCGGAGCAGCTCCACAATGGGATAGGCGTCGATCCAGATTTCATGATCCGACTCCTTCTGGCTTTCATCGAACACCAGCTCGATTCCGAAATGGAGATGCACCACCTCAATGTTGTTGGTGTTCTCCTTATCGGAATAGCCGGTGCGGCCCATAAAGCCGATGATATCCCCGGCATTGACCGTATCCCCCACCTGCAGGCCCGGTGCAAAGGGTGCATCCTTCCGAAGATGGGCATAATAATAGTATCGCTTTTTGTCAAAGGAGCGGATGCCGACCCGCCAGCCGCCATAGCGGTTCCATCCCAGCGCTTCTACGGTTCCGCCCTCTACCGCTGCAATGGGTGCGCCCAGGGAACCCATCAGATCATTGCCCAGGTGTTTCCGGCGATAGCCAAAGCTGCGGCTGTTTCCAAAGTCCTGGCAGTGGGAAAATCCCCAGCCTGCCGCCACCGGGCAAAATGCTTTCAGGCCGTATTCCGCCGACCAGCTTCCGTCCGCCTTCCGGATGGCATAGCTGCCCACCAGACCGTCCAATACCGCCCCATAGGCTTCCTGGTAGTAGCGAAAATACTTTGCCTGTGCGCCCAGCAACTGTTCAGGAGACTGATCTCCTTCCAGCTCCTTTGCGGCTTTTTGAACCTGCGTAGTGCTGAGTTTCCCGCTGCCGTTTCTCGTGGCTCCCAGGGCCAGGATGTCCACCCAATTAAGTGGCTTCTCCTTTCCCTGAGATTCGATATCCAGCCGCATGGCCGTCTCCAATGCCTCCACAGGGACGTCAAAATCCACCCAATGAATATAATTCTCCGCCGCTGCCGCATGGCTCATCAGCAGCCCGATCCAAATCATCACAATCATCCATTTTCGGCACAAGCCTACCACCTCACGGTTAGGCTGTGCCGTTTTTTCGATTTTATGGCTGAGAAATTCTGTATTCGCTGCAAAAAGCCCCGGACAGCGGTAAACCGAACCGCGCCCGGGACTTGCATGATTTATACCTCCGCCAGATCCGGCGCAGAATTGTGGATATCATCCGTTCGCAGCCAATCGCTGTCGGGCCGTGCAACCAAACGGCTGTCTGTATATGCCATATCCAGTGTCAAAATGGTCTGCCCCTGATAGGCTCCGGAAGGCTGCCGTTCCACCACCAAAGCCAAATCCACCCGTCCCTCATCCATCAGGGCCAGCGGAAGCAGCAGTGATCCGGAATTGTGCTTGGGATAATACATCGGAATGGCCGTCTTATAGTTCCACGTAACCCGTTTGAGTGCCAGATCCACCGCATCGGCCATGCGATTCTTGAGCCGATTCAAAATTCGCGGCGTTGCACGGATTTTCTGCCCCAATTCATAAAAATACTGCTTTTTCTCATAGTCAAAGGGTCCGTCCGATACCTCCTCCAGCCGAACGCCGTTGATTTCGAGAAAATCGGCCGGGCAATTTTCCTGAAGGAACTCCGCAGGAAGCCGATACGTCCGCTCCGTCAGAATGTGAATATAGTCGCAGGAGAGGTCGCCGGTAGACGGATCATAGAGCATATTCTCAATCTTATTCTGAAAATAATCCGCACGCTGCGGCAGCGGATTGAACAGGCTGACCAGCGTCTTGCCCCGATCCTCTCCGGCTACCACAAAGTCCAGCAAAAACCAATACTGTCTCGCGTCCGCACGGGTATTCTTCTGCATCAGCGCATAGATATACTCATACTTCCGATCCACAAGCCCGGTATTAAATGCAGCATACTCCTCCCCATTGGCAGGGTCCACTCGAATAACGACTTTCCCCTCATAGCACAGTCGACGGAAGGTATTGTCCAGGTAGTTGTTAAGAATCGACAGTTCCTTTCCGGGTTCCGGCTGATCCCCGTAATACCATTTCTCCGGCAGACACAGCTCAGCCAAATGATCCCGCAGCGCCCAGGGGACAAACGTCCAGTCGGTCAGATGCATTTCAGAAGTGGGTATCTTCTGTTTGCCAGGTTCCGCCGCTGCCGGTTTGGGCCGATCAGCAGGCAGTTCCGGCTCCCCTTCCCCACGGAACTTCACAAAAAACACCGGTGTTTTTCCAGGCTCCTGCACCTCATGGAACGCAAGGACATTCTGGAACTCCTCCAAAAAAGGCCTCAGCTTCTCATACCCATAGGTGCGATAAGAAATTCCCGCGCTGCCCAGTGCTCCGCCAATTTCCGCAAGCGGAACCCATCCCTCGTGGGATCGCTGCATTCCCTGCACCACCGCGCAGATTTCCGACTCCAGCTGTCGCTTTTGCTGTTCATCCATCTATGTAATACTCCTTCCAAAGCACGCAAATTGTGACGATCGAAGTTCATTATACCCCAGGCTTGTGAGATTTACAAGACGCAAAAATGCCGCAGCCCCATGAAAAGGGCTGCGGCATAATCAAAACTCAGTCAAGAATTAGATGCGGGTTGCAGCGTCGAATGCCATTCTGGTGGCAGTACGGACGTTCTTTGCAATGACGCAGTCACCGATGGGCATGAAGTCGGGAGCGGTCATGCGGAAGCTCTCGGCCAGATCCTGGCGGGGACGCATACCGGAGGACATAACCACCACGTCGCAGGGAACGAACTGCTCGTTGCCGTCCTTATCCAGGAACTTCACGCCGTTCTCGGTGATCTCCTTGGTGGTGACGGAGCAGTCGAGGATCATGCCGGCCTTGTCCATCCGGGGCAGCAGGGCGGCGCGCTGAGAAGGATAGGAATCCTTGCACATGGCGTCCCGCATCTCCAGAATCTGAACCTTCGCGCCGCACTCGCTGGCAAAGAAGTAGCCGGACTCGCAGCCAATGGCGCCGCCGCCGATGATGACGACCTTCTTGCCCTTGAGCTTCTCAATGTCCTTGTATGCCTCCACTGCGTGCTCAGCGTGCTCTACGCCGGGGATGGGGGGCACAAAGGGATGGGAACCCACGGCGCAGATTACGGCGTCGGCGTGGAAGCTCTCCAGCAGCTCCCGGGTTGCCTCGGTGTTCAACATGATCTTCACACCTGCGTGCTCGCAGCGGGCAATCATGCAGTCGCGGAACCGGAGCAGGGACTCCTTATCGGTATCCACCTCGGTAAACCACAGCAGGCCGCCCAGCTTGCTGTCCTTTTCAATCAGGGTGACGTCGTGGCCGCGCTCGGCCGCCGTGACAGCGGTGTACATGCCGCCGGGGCCGGCGCCAATGACGAGGACCTTCTTCGGCTTGTCGGTCGGGTTGAACGGATAGTCATACTCGTGGCCGACGAGCGGGTTGATGTGGCACTTGCAGACCGGATGATGCGGATCTTCCGGCGTGATGCACCGGCCGCCGCAGGAGCCGCAGGGCGTGATGTCATCGAAGCGGTTCTCGTAAGCTTTCTTCGGCAGGTCGGGGTCTGCGAGCAAAGGACGGCCCATAGACACGCCGTCCACCAGACCACGCTCCACCAGATCGGCGGCGTAGCGCACGTCGTTGATCTTGCCGACAACGAAAACCGGGATGTTCACGACCTTCTTGATCTCCGACGCCTCGTAGACGTTCATGCCGATCTTCTGGCTGTGGGAAGGAAGGATGTTCTGAAGGCCCTCATATTGGACGCCGCCGGAGACTTCGAGCATGTCAACGCCCGCAGCCTCGAACTTCGGGGCGAGGTAAAGCATTTCATCCAGGGAGTTGCCGCCCGGCTCACGCTCGGAACCGGAGACACGCAGCACGATCGGGAAATCGCGGCTGATGTTGCGGCGGCACTCTTCAATGATCTCCAGGATCAGGCGCGCGCGGTTGTCGATGCAGCCGCCGTACTCGTCCATGCGCTTATTGCGCAGCGGGCTGAGGAATGCGCCCGGCAGCATGTAAGCATGCGCGACGTGCAGGGCAATGCCGCCGCAGCCGGCCTCTTCGGCGCGGCGCGCGGCCTGGCCGTACTGCTTGACGACCTTGTGGATCTCGTCAATGGTGATCGGGCGGCTGACAGCGCCGTTGGCGTTCGTGTTCACGGACGGGCCGAGCGGCGTGATGCCCTTGAGCGCACAGATGGACTCCGGGCCGGGGTGAATGAGCTGCGGGAAGAGCGTGCTGCCGGCATCGCTCACGCGCTTGGCAAAGGCGGCAAACTGCGGGACGAGGGAGTCCTTGTCCAGCGCGGTCGTCTTGCCGATGTACCAATACTTATGATCGACCGTGACTGCGTCGATGACGACGTAGCCGGCGCCGCCCTCTGCGCGGCGCACAAAGATATCCGCGAGCTGCTTGGGCACCGTGCCGTTGGTCGCCTCATAGTGCATGCTCATCGGCGCCATGGCGATACGGTTTTTCAGCGTCGTTCTGCCCAGCTGCAGGGGCGAGAAGATTTTCGCATCTTTCATATCGGTTATCATGTGATTGCCTCCTGAACGATTATTAAATGTGTATCCCACGCAACGGCCGCCCGCCGGACATGCCGGCCGGAGGGCGCGCATGGGTGCTCCGGATGGTTTGTGCTTTCAGTATAAAGGAAACGGCGCGGCCATGTCGCACATTTTCTTGTTAAATAATCCACATTTTCAAAAAGAATTTCAGAAAATGATGGCGCGCAGGCAGACACTTTTTTCGTTTTCACTACATTTTGCACCCATTTTGTCGAAATTGTCCGTCGATAACATGCCGAAAAAGCGCAGCGATCCCCCGGCGTTCTCTGTGGAAAGAAGCGAAACTGCACAAGAAATCGCAGCCGATTTTGTATATTACGCCACACTTCGTCCGCCATGTGACAATAAAACTGAAGTTTTTGTACATTTCCCGCGCATGATTACGCCACATTCTTTCCGACACGTTTTGCGGCCTAGTGTTAAAATTTCTACAATAGCTGATGCAGAGCGGAATCCGGCCACCAGCGGCCGGTCTCCGCCGGATCATTCCCGGGTCCGTCGGACATGATTAAGGAACTCCGCTCTCAGGCAGACGTGTAGGAAATCAGATTCGGATTCATTCCAATGAAGAAAGGTGTATTTCATGAGTTACGATGCATTGTTTTCTCCCATCAAGCTCAGAGGGCTTGAGCTGAAAAACCGTGTGGTCCTGCCGGGTATGAACACCAAGATGGTCAAGGACAAGAACGACGTGGGCGAGGATCTGCCCGCCTACCATGCGGCGCGCGCAGCCGGCGGCTGCGGCCTGAACATTGTCGAGCTCGTCTCCATCTGCCCCGAGTGCCATGCATACCTGTACCTCGGCCTTTATAATGAGCACCACAGAGACCAGCTGCGCAAGATCACCGACGCGATCCACGCGGCCGGCGGCAAAGCAGGCGTGCAGATCTGGCACGGCGGCTTCGTGCCCGAAGAGTTCTTCGACAAGACCAACAAGCTTGAGACGCCTGACACGCTGACCGTCGAGCGCATCCACGAGATCGTCAAGCAGTTCGGCTACTCCGCCAAGCTCGCTGTCGAGGCCGGCTTTGACGCACTCGAGTTCCACGGCGCACACACTTATCTGCCGCACGAATTCATGAACCCCTCGCTCAACAAGCGCACCGACGAGTACGGCAACCAGAGCCTGGAGAACCGCTGCCGCTTCAATCTCGAGGTCATCCGCGAGATGCGCAAGAACATGCCGGAAGACATGCCGCTGCTCATGCGCCTGGACGCCATCGACGAGATGCTCCCGGCCGTGACCACGCAGGACGAGACCGTGCAGTTCATCAACTGGGCCGCCGAGGCCGGTGTCGATGCGATCGACCTGTCCCGCGGCAACGCCCGCAGCCTTGCGACCGTGTATGAAGTGCCGCCCTACAATCTGGAGCCCGGCTTCAACATGGACAACATCGCCGCCATCAAGGCGCGCGTGAACATCCCGGTCATCGGCGTCGGCCGCATCGTCGACCCCGCTCTGGCCGATCAGCTCATCCGTGAGGGCAAGATCGACATGGTCGCCGTCGGCCGTGCGCAGCTCGCCGATCCCGAATGGTGCAACAAGTCCATGGAAGGCCGCGAGGCGGAGATCCGCCGCTGCATCGGCTGCACCGAGGGCTGCTATGACAAGGTCATCGATCCGAAGGCCAAGCACATCACCTGCACCCGCAACCCGGCGCTCTGCCTGGAGTACAAGGGCCTCCCGAAGCCGGAGAAAGCCAAGAACGTCATGGTCATCGGCGCCGGCATCGGCGGTCTGATGGCAGCCGAGTACCTCAAGGCTCGCGGCCACAATCCGACCGTCTATGAAGCCACCGACGCCCCGGGCGGCCACTTTGTGCTCGCCGGAAAGGCCCCGAAGAAGCAGGCCTTCACCGACGCCGTCATGTGGGACGCTGAGGAGTGCAAGCGTATGGGCATCGAGATCAAGACCGGCGTGACCGTCACGCCCGAGCTCATCAAGGAAGTCAAGCCCGATCACGTGATCGTCGCCACCGGCGCGCACTTTGTCGCCCCGAACATCCCGGGTCTCGACACCGCGAAGGACGTCTACGTGGCTGAGGACGTGCTGGCCGGCAAGGCCATGCCGCACGGTGAAACCATCATCCTCGGCGGCGGCGGCGTTGGCTGCGAGACCGCGCAGTTCCTCATCGAGCACGGCGTCACCGATGTGCGCGTGATGGATTCCAAGCGCGTCGGCAACAAGATGGGTATGCTGCGCACCATGTTCCTCGACATCGAGTACCCCGGCGATACCATCAAGAAGAGCCGCAACTCCAAGGTCACCAACATCGGCGACCACGAGATCACCTACGCGTTCACGAACAAGGCCAAGAAGACCGTTGAGAAGACCCGCCACTTTGATTCCCTCGTCATCGCCACCGGCATGCACTCCCGCCCGACGCAGGAGCTGACCGATGCGTGCAGCGAGCTCGGCATCCCCTGCGACGTGATCGGCAGCGCCAAGAAGGCCGACATGGGCATCGAAGCCACCGCCGACGCTTACGCCGCCGCCATGAAGGTCTGATCGCAAACGTCAAACACAGATAACAAGTCAGGAGGTTATCATTATGACAGTTGAAGAACGTCTCGAAGCACTCGAGAAAGAAGTGCAGCGTCTCAAGGACGTGCAGGCCATTAAGGAGCTCAAGAGCAAGTATTTCCGCGCGCTCGACACCAAGAACTGGGACGAGCTGGAGACGACCATGACCCCGAACATCTCCACGGCTTACTCCAACGGCAAGCTCGTTTTCCACGGCCCGAAGGAGATCACCAACTACTTCAAGGAGTCCATGCCCCACACCGAGATCACCCTGCATCAGGGTCACAACCCGGTCATCTGGTTTGAAAGCGACACGGTCGCCTACGGCAAGTGGTATCTGCAGGACAACCTGATCTTCGCCGAGGGCAACCCCTACTGCGGCACGCAGATTCAGGGCTCTGCCATCTACACCGACAAGTATGTCAAGGTCGACGGTGAGTGGCTGATCGAGGACACCGGCTACCTGCGCGTGTATGAGGAATCCTTCCAGCGCGACAACACGCACCGCATCCGCATCAACATGTTCCGCCCGAAGAAAAAGAAAGTCATCAAGAAAAAGTAAAGAAACCCGCTTTATTCAAGCCGTCGTACATTCGATGTATGGCGGCTTGAACCAAAATGAGTGAAAAAATCCCTGCGAACGGAGCGTGATCCCCGTGCTGAAAAAACTGCGGCGCAAAGTCTACCGAAAGATCCGTTTTCAGACCTGGTACCGCAAGGCATACTACTACCACCGCAAGCGGCGGGATCTGGACAAGACCATCGCCCAGTACCGCGGCGTGGATGTACTGAGCGACAAAAAGCGCCTGTACCGTCTGCGGCGCGACATGATCCGGAGCCTGTTCCGGTACGGCTCGTACTACAATGAATATTTCCTCTTCGGCTACGAGGGGAAGGACGCCGCCTACCGCGACAGCTTCATCACCGAGGGCGTGCGCATGAGCTACTACCCGCGCATGAACGACCCGAAGAACACGAACCTGCTCGAGAACAAGTACCTGACGTACCAGAAATTCCGCGACTTTTACGGCCGCGATGTGCTGCGCATCAAAAAAGGCGCGCAGCCCACGCCCGCCGCGCTCGAGGCACTGCGCGATTTCACGCAGGCGCACCCGGATTATATCGTCAAGCCCATTTACGCCGCCTTCGGCAAGGGCGTACATACCGAGTCCATCCGCGACTACCCCTATCTCGAGGCTGCGCACGCCGCCTACAGTGCGCACGGCGCCATCCTCGAGCAGATCATCGAGCAGGGCGAGGCGCTCTCCCGCATCCACCCGCAGTCGGTCAACACGCTGCGCATCCCGACAGTCGTCCTGGCCGACGGTGAGGTGCGGCTGTTTCACCCCACGCTGCGCGTCGGACGCGGCGACGGCATCATCGACAATTTCAGCGCCGGCGGCATCAGCGCACTCATCGACCCCGAGACCGGGTGCATCTGCTCCGACGGCGCGGACAAAAAGGGCCGCCGCTACGCGGCCCATCCGGACACCGGCGTGCGCTTTAACGGCTACCGCCTCCCGGAATGGGACAAAGCCGTTGCCATGGTCACAACGGCGGCGCACATGGTGCCCGGAAATCACTATTGCGGCTGGGACCTTGCCTACAGCACACACGGCTGGTGCATGGTCGAGGCCAACTGCACCGCGCAGATGGGCGGCATGCAGATCATCACACAAACCGGCAGAAAGGCAGAACTGGAAGCGCTCATCGCGCAGATGTGACGCCACTGCTGTAAATAAGCAAAGGAAGCCAACAAGGACAACATCGAAAGGAGAAAAAACCATGACTGAACTTGAAAAACTCGTAGAAAAAGACGCAATCCGTGACCAGTATTACGTTTACGCCCGCGCACTGGACCGCATCGACAACCCGCTCGGCAAGACCGTGTTCGCCGAGGACGCGCAGGTCGACTACGGCCCGACCTACAAGGGCACCGGCTACGGCTTCATCGACATGATGCTCAAGATGCACCGCAAGATGGTCTCCACGCACCACGTCATGACCAACATCCTCATCAAGCTCAACGAGGACGGCACCAAGGCCGCCGCCGAGGCTTACATGTACGCCGCCTGCAAGTATCGCAACGGCATGGTCGTCGTGGCACGCTGCCGTGACATCGACCTCTGGGAGAAGCGCGACGGCAAGTGGCTCGTTGTCAAGCGCACCGTCGCCGGCGACAACACCATGATCCTGCACCCCGATTTCGCGCCTGACTACAACAATGGCCGCGACAAGGTCAAGGATCCGTCCTACGACTACTTCGAGACCATCGAGTAATCCCGCCATGGCGACGAGAAACATCCCATTCCCGGACAAAGTCCGCGACATGGTGCTCGATGTCATCAAGCACGTCCGCCGTCAGGAATACACGCCTGAGCAGCTGTGCCAGCTCCAGAAGATCATCGAATGCAAGTACTTCTACTGGTGGTGCATGGACATGAAAAAAGAAGAGTATGTGATGGAGCTGTTTACGGACGACTTCCGCTACTACCTCAATGGCCATCTCGCCGTCAAGGACAAGCTCCTGCAGGCGCGCAACGCCAAATGGTGCAACAAGGACATGCAGACGATGCACATGGGCCATCAGCCAATGATCTGGCTGATCGACGACACGCACGCACGCGGGGTATTCCAATACGAGGACCATATGTGCTATTATGATGACAGCGAGGTCCTGCAGGGCTGGCTGGTCTACTGCGACGATTTTGTCAAGGGCAGCGATGGTGCGTGGCGCATCCAGAAGCTGCGCATGGCCTATCGCGAGATGGACGGCAGCTTCCGCAGCACCATGGTACCCAAGGACTGGGTGCCGGATGAATGGGACACACCAAACTACTAAGCAAACGAGGAAGCCGCACATTCGTGCGGCTTCCCTGCCGCCTCATTTTCTCAAAAGCATCCCCGGTGAATGCCTTTGAAAAGCTGAGGAAGCTCCAAATCTGACGCAGGAGAATGCAACATGGAACAAAAACGGACACTGGGCAGCTGGATCTCCGCACGCAGATACATCCGCGACTTCGCCGCGGATTACGCTGCCCGGCACGGCGAGAACGCCGCCGAGATCGAAAAGGACATCCTGCAGGCCAAGAAGCGCAACCACATCTCGCTCAACGAATATGAGTGGGTCGGCTATCACGACCGCACGGAGGCGCAAAAGCGCACCATGTCCACGCTCTGGACGCGCGCGGAGTTCCGCAAGAACTTCACCGACCGCCGCTACATTGCGATCCTGATGAACAAATACATCTTCTCCAAGGTCTTTTCCGACTTTTACGGCCGCCGCTGCGTGCAGGCGTCCGCCGTGGACGCGGCGCTGCTGCGCGCGCTCGCCGGTGACGCCGGGAAGGTCGTCTACAAGCCCAACTGCAAGGGTCAGGGCACGGGCGTGCGCATCCTCCCGGCAGCGACCGAGGCCGAACAGGCAGACGCACTCGCGTATCTGCGCGCAAATTCCGGCGGCATCGTGGAAGAATACATCCAGCAGCATCCGACGCTCGCGCAGCTCAACCCCGGCGCCGTGAGCATCGTGCGCTTTTACACCGTGACCGCGCCGTCCGGGACGTATCTGTTTGCCCCGGTGCTCACGACCGCCATCGAAAAGGACATCTCCAACGGCTGCCAGGACGCACTGACCGCGATGATCGACATCCGCACCGGTGTCGTTCTCACGGACGCCGTGGATCAGAACAATTTCATCGACTATCATACGCACCCGGTCACGGGCGTGCCCTTCCCCGGCCTGCAGCTCCCGTTCTGGGCCGAGACCATTGACATGATGCGCCGCGCCGTGCCGCTGGCCAGCAAGATCTCCAACATCGGCTGGGACGTGACCATGACCGCGGACGGCCCGCTCATCATCGAGGCCAACACCATTCCGGGCTTCAACACCGCGCAGTACCGCGGCTATGCCTGGGTCACGGACGGCTATGGCTATCAGCCGCTGTTCGACGAGCTCAACGGCCGCCCGTTCGTCAATAACGACCACTATGCGCGCGTGCTCTTGAAGCTCGACTAACATCTCACGGAGGTTCCGGTATGGAAGCTGTTCTCTCAGTCGCTTTCGGTGTCTGGATCGTCATCACCGCATTTGTCTACCGGGCCGTGACGGGCCCGAAACGCGGGGACGGGCGGAAAAAATGAATCTGTATTTCCTGGGAATTCTCGCTGCGCTCGTCGTGTTCTTCGCCGTCGGCATCGCCGCGGGGCGCATGGTCAAGGATACGAACGACTACTACGTCTCCGGCCGCAACGCGCCAACGCTGCTGATCGTCGGGTCGCTCATCGCGTCGTTTCTTTCAACGGGCGCGTTTCTCGGCGACACGGGCGAGGTCTACTCCGGCTTTTTCATCGGCATCGTGACCGTCGGCGTCATTCAGGCGACGGGCTATATCTACGGTGCCGGCTTCTTCGGCCGGTACATCCGCCGGAGCGAGGTGACGACGCTGCCGGAGTATTTCGGCCGCCGCTTCTGCTCGAAGCATCTGCGCCGACTCTCGGCCGTGATTTTGCTCGTGTCCGTGAGCGCATATCTGCTCAGCGCCATTCAGGGCGTGGCCACGCTCATGAGCAGCATCACGGGCTATGACTACCGCCTGTGCGCCGTGATCGTGTGGCTGGCGTTCACCGCCTTCACGATCTATTCCGGCTCGCCGGGCGTGCTGCTGACGGACACGATCATGTTTCTCGTCTTTCTCGCGGCCGCGCTCGTCGCCGTCCCGTTTCTCATCCGTGCGGGCGGCGGCTGGTTCGCCGGCATCGAGGCGCTCGCCAACAGCGACACCATGCCCGGCATCCTCTCCTGGGCCGGAAACCCGGACTACCTCTATCCTGACGGCGTGAGCAACACCGCCTGGGCGGTGACCTACGGCATCGTCTGGGCGCTCGTTGTGGCCATCAGTCCATGGCAGACGAGCCGCTACCTCATGGCAAAGGACGAGCACGTCGTCCTGCGCTCATCCGTGTGGTCGTCCATGGGCGTCATGGTCGTGACGATCGCGCTGTACTTTTCCGCCGCGTTCGTGCGCAACATCAACGGCAGCCTTCCGGGCAGCGAGGCCATGATCTGGGCCGCCACACACGTGCTGCCGCCGGTCATCGGCATGCTGCTGCTCATCGGCATCAGCGCCGCCGGCATCTCGTCGGCGTCGACGTTTTTGTCGCTGATCGGGTTTTCCGTCGTCAACGACATTCTGCCCGAGGCCGAAAGCGACCGCAAAAAGCTCGCCCGCTCCCGCTGGGCGATGCTGGCGGTCAGTCTTGTCGTGCTCGCGCTCGCCTACCTCAATCCACCGCAGATCTTCCTCATCATGTATTTCGGCGGCACCGTCATCGCGGGCGCGTGGAGTCTCGTGGCTTTCGGCAGCGTGTGGAGTCGCCGCCTGAGCCGCTGCGGCGCGTATCTCGGGATGCTGCTCGGCTTTCTCGGCTGTGTGGGCGCGAAGGCGATCTACGCCCTGCGCGGCATCACGCCGCCGGTCTGGGCGGATGCGTTTTTCATCGGCATCGTGCTGAGTATCCTCGGCGCGGTGATCGGCTCTGCGCTCCGGCCGCCGACGCAGGCAGAACAGCTCGCGCGCGAACGGCTCTTCGATGCGCCCACCGGCCC
>OGZF01001672.1_pt1 | contig 12776 bp, 9 predicted proteins | sample 1576771 | NCBI WGS metagenome assembly OGZF01 (sample SAMEA3541536, study PRJEB24748) | human gut metagenome | biome: human gut; feature: human-associated habitat; material: faeces | place: China | collected 2012
CCCAGTAACGGTTACGGCTGATACCCCAGTCCTGAACATTTTCAAGCCAGTCACCGAAACGTCCTTTTCCAATGCTTTCAGGAATCCAGTTGATTGTATTATTATTTGCAATCAAATCATCCTTAACAGCTGTCATCTTGATAAACCAAGACTCACGAGCGTAGTAAATCAGTGGAGTATCACATCTCCAGCAGTGAGGATAGCTATGCTCAAATTTTGGTGCATCGAACAGCAATCCCTTAGCATCCAGATCTTTGAGTACTTCCGGGTCTGCTTTTTTCACAAATAATCCTGCAAATGGAGTACTGTCAGCCATCTCACCTTTTTCTGTTACAAGCTGTACAAATGGAAGATCATAATTTCTTCCTACATTCGCATCGTCTTCACCAAATGCTGGTGCGATATGAACAACACCTGTACCATCTGTTAATGTTACATATTCATCACATGTAACGAAAAATGCTTTTTTGTGCTGTTTTTCTGCTGCATCTGCTGCACACTGATACAATGGCTCATACTCTTTGTATTCCAAATCTTTACCTTTATATCTCTCAAGTACTTCATATGCTGCCTGACCTTCTTCTGCCAGACGTCCAAGTACTGTGTCAAGCAATGCCTCTGCCATATAATAAGTATATCCGTCTGCTGCTTTTACTTTTACATAATCCTCTTTTGGATTCACACAAAGTGCAAGGTTTGATGGCAATGTCCAAGGTGTTGTTGTCCATGCAAGAATATATGCATCCTCATCTTTTACCTTAAAACGAACAACTGCTGAACGTTCTTTGACATCTTTATATCCCTGAGCAACTTCCTGTGCTGAAAGCGGTGTTCCACAACGAGGACAGTAAGGTACGATCTTAAATCCTTTGTAAAGAAGTCCCTTATCCCAGATTGTTTTTAATGCCCACCATTCAGACTCGATAAAATTATTGTCATATGTGACATATGGTTTCTCCATATCAGCCCAGAATCCAACTGTACTTGAGAAGTCCTCCCACATTCCTTTATATTTCCAGACACTCTCTTTACATTTGTTGATAAATGGCTCCAGACCATATTTTTCAATCTGATCTTTTCCATCCAGTCCAAGTATTTTTTCAACTTCCAATTCTACCGGAAGACCATGTGTGTCCCATCCTGCTTTACGAGGAACTTCATAACCTTTCATTGTACGGTAACGTGGAATCATATCTTTGATTACACGAGTCAACACATGACCGATATGTGGTTTACCATTAGCTGTCGGAGGTCCATCGTAAAATGTATACATTGGACTTCCTTCTCTTTCTTCCATACTCTTCTGGAAAATCTGATTGTCTTCCCAGAACTTTTCAACTTCTTTTTCACGCTCGACAAAATTCATGTCTGTAGAAACTTTCTGATACATGTTATTCTTCCTTTCTTTTAATAATGAAAAAATCCCTCCGTCCTTGTAATAGGACGAAGGGTTAAATCTTCGTTTATAAACCACCTGTTACAACATACTCCAAAGCTTTTCTGCTATGTTCATATGCGTTCCTGTAACGGTGGAACTCCGGCAATTGCTACTCCATCTAATCTATTGATCAATCTGCTGTTTCATCAATTGCAACTCGGAAGTGATATTCAAGAATGTCTTACTCGTACCGGTCTTACACCATCTCCGGCTCGCTGTAACTTTCGGGTATTCCCTACTGTCTTCGTCATCGTTTTTCATAGTTTTTATAAATTTTACAGTGTAAATTATACGGAGAAATCAAGGTTTCGTCAAGGGCTTGACAAGGATATTTGTTGTTTTCCTCGACAAATTTTTCTATTACCAACCCACGCACTTCTATTTTCAAAACCTTTATGCTAGAATTATCTTAATTAATGGGAGAAAAAATACAGAATATCTTGTCGGTCACAAAAACATTAGGAGGAGTAAAAGATGAGTGGTATGATCAAACCAGTAGAATGGAAAGAAACTTATGTAAAAGTATTAGATCAAACTTTATTACCTGAAGAAGTGAAATTTATGGAAATCAGAGACGCACAGGTAATGTGGGATGCCATTAAAATGCTCTGTGTCAGAGGAGCACCTGCGATTGGGGTTGGAGCAGGTTATGGCGTTGCAATAGAAATGCAGAAACATGTCAAAGAAAGTACCGCTGAATATCATAAAAAATTAAAAGAAACCATCGAATATCTGGCAACTTCCAGACCTACGGCAGTAAACTTGTTTTGGGCATTAGATAGGATGAAAGAAACCGGAGAAAAATATGCTGATGAATTAAATGAGGTGTGCCAGAAGGCATTGGAAGAAACAGCTATAAACATTGAAAAATACGAAGAGAATGCATGCATATCAATTGGTGAAAATGCATTGACATTGTTAAAAGATGGCATGACATTATTGACGCATTGTAATGCCGGTGGACTGGCAACCGTACATTATGGAACAGCATTATCTCCAATGTTATTAGGAAAAGAAAGAAACATTAATTTCAAGGTATACGCAGATGAAACAAGACCTTTATTACAAGGTGCCCGTTTAACAGCATGGGAGTTAAATCAAGCCGGTGTTGATGTTACGGTTATTACAGATAATATGGCTGGAATGGTAATGAAACAAGGAAAAATTGACGCAGTAATTGTTGGCTGTGACAGAGTTGCAGCGAATGGAGATGCTGCAAATAAGATTGGTACATATTCCGTTGCTGTTTTAGCAAAACATCATAATATTCCATTTTATATTGCAGGTCCGGTTTCAACAATTGATATGAACACACCGACCGGAGACGATATCCCGATTGAAGAGCGAAGTGCGGAAGAAATAACCTGTGGTTTTGGCAAGCGAACAGTTCCGGAAGGAGTAAAAGTATATAATCCGGCGTTTGATGTTGTTCCTCATGAATTAATTACTGCAATCATAACTGACAAAGGAATCATAGCAAATCCTGACAAAGAGAAAGTTGCACAAGTAGTAAATGCAAAATAGCACATACCCCATCAGGGGCAGATATGACACCACTCATATCTGCCCCTGATTATTTCTTTATCCGTTTTACCTTCTTCTTCGGTTCTTCCTTCTCTTCCTCTGAAGATGCAGCCAAATTGGTAAAAACACAAACAATATTGCTACTGTAATGCCTCCCATTACAATCAATGGCAGGTACCCTTTCCATGAAATTTCTTCGTCTTTTGCTGCTCCTGTCTGGGTCGATTTCTTCGAATCCTTTTTCTCTGTCACCGCTGCACTCTGTTTTGCTTTGTAAACATCACTTACCTTAACTTCTGCTTTTCCTATAATATTTCCCTGGTAAGTGTATACTGCTGTTGCCATATCGGCATTATTAACATCACTGTCCGACAACTGAATTTCACAGTCCACATTTGTAAAATCAACTGCTTCCGGCAAGACTATGTATGCGTTACTATCTGCAAAACTTTCAATATCCTCCGACTTTGATTGTTCGGACAGCATAACTTTTCGAAAGTTTCCAAATCCATACTCAAACATATTTCTCGTATCTTCATATGCATCCACGCCATAATCCCCAAGCACGACCGCTGCCAGTCTCATATTTCCATTATCCGCCATCGTTACAAGCGTTGTCTTTGACTGGTCTGTATATCCTGTTTTTCCGGCTTTTGCATATGGATAATAATAATAGTTTTCCGGCCAGAGCATCTTATGGTTCTGATCCAGAATACGTTCTTCCTCTACCAGATTTGTCTTGCCCAGTTTATACTCCAACGTCTGCTCGATTCTCTGGAAATCTTCTTTCTGATAGACTGCTGATGCAATCAGTGCCATATCGTAAGCCGTTGTATAATGATTTTCGTCGTGAAGACCATTTGCATTAACCCAATGCGAATTTTTACATCCAAGTTCCTGTGCACGTTCATTCATTAATTCAATAAATCCATCATACCCTATACCAAGATTTTCCCCGACATTCTTTGCAACTGCATAAGAAACTTCATTTGCTGATGCGAGTAACACCCCATAAAGCGCTTCTTCGAGCGTAATCTCTTCTCCGATACGCATTCCGATATTTGCATCATCCCACTCTAAAAAATTTAGACATTCATCTGTAAATGTAATCTTATCTGTCAGATTTGCATTTTCCAAGGCAACTAATACTGTGAGCAGTTTTGTAATACTTGCAGGATATCGTTTTTCATCTATCTGTTTCCCATAAATGACTGCTCCGCTATCAATATCCATGACAATTGCTGACGCTGCATATACATTCGGCCCTGTCGGCCAGTTTTCCAATCCATTTGTATCTACCGGTGTGTCATAGGATGCCTGTTTTTTTTGCAGCCTCCTCGGCTGCGATCTGCTCTTTTGTCTTCTCTTCCGGATTCGCATCCGCTGCTTCTTCTGTTGCCTCTGGATTATTTCCTTCCTCCGCATACACCATTTGCATTGGCTGAGATAATAATAATGCTGTCGTGATTATTCCTATCCCAATTTTTTTCAATATTACTTTTCCCTTCATTTCCCACTCCCGTTAAATCTAAGAACTTTTATTTATTCTTTTCATCATATCCTTTTTGTACTTCTTGAGTCAATTTGTCCCCTCCAGAACTATACCATTCCTGAACAAATTCGTCAAAATACGAGAGTGGCTTTTCTCCGCAGACAATCTGTAAAAATGTTGCCTGTTCCAGTTCCTGCAATGTCTGCGGAATTTCCCCATCTGCATCTCCCATAGACAATGGCTGGTTTCCTCGTCCTGATTCTGATTTTGCCAACAGAGGTACTGCCTGCATACGGGATGCATAAGATGCCCAGGCAGTTGCTGTCGTCAAATACCCTTTCATGTAAGATTTACACGTCTGATAATATGCCTTTTCAATCCCTGTCAGATTGGTTGCTTTTATTGTTCCATCTAATGCCTGTTGAATATGTTCTGTTGTCCGATACAGGCCATCCCAATAATCTACGTTAATGTTCATCGGTCTGGCTGTCGGATCTACATTTAACGAGAAATAATCATTAATCTCAGATGCATTCCGGTCTTGATACCTTGTATAATCAAATAATACACTTATACATTTTCCTACAATTTCCGGATGTTCATATCCTTTTCTCACCACCACATACTGCCAGTCTTTATAAGATTCCAAAGTTTGTAACTGTTTCTTATTTGTCAGCAAATAAGGATTCCATACAGCGGATTCATTTGCCCGGCTTGTACTGCTCAACGGGTTATTCGGTGCCCACCATTTTCCAAAAACAGCCCCGCAGGTACCATCTGCAATCATCTGATCCAGATTTTCTGTCTTTCTAAGAAGAAATCTAGAGTCAATGATTCCATTTTCATACAACTCATGTAAATATGCCAATGCATCTCTTGTCTGACTTGTCACAGATCCGTATACAACACTGCCATCATCCTGCAAAATCCATTTTCCCGGCATTGAACCCATTTCTGTAAAAATCGGATCAACTCCGTAGGTTGAACTGCTCTCTGACAACAAATCGGTACTGCATGCAATTCCAATTGTTTTGTTATCTCCTGCCATATCCTGTTCTACAAACTGACGAATGATTTCCATCCCCTCATCCATTGTTGTCGGTTCTGCCAGCCCAAGCTCTTCCATCCAGTCACTTCTGAGCCATAAAAGCATTGAGCCATGATCTATCACCGTATCTGGAAATGCGTATAACTTCCCATCAAATGTAGCCGAGTCCAGGACGCTTGTTCCATAGCTCTCATACATTTCCTTAATTCGGTCTGTTGCACATTCCTCATATACGGAGGACAAATCTTCCACCATTCCCCGTTCTACCAGTTGTTTCAATGTATCCAATCCTTTTACTACAAGAACATCCGGGATTTCTTTATCCTGAATTGCCATTTCTACAGCCTGCTCATAGGTTCTTCCATCCTCCAACTCAAAAACGTCCTTGTTCTGAATATTCAGCAGTTTTTTCAAATATCTTGTATATGCATTATTCTCGTAAGTATCTCCCACCGGAAGGTTTGAATTTTTTGTCCCCGCGATTTTCCCAAGTGTATATGTAACGGTTTCCGGATATGCACCATACGCAGAATGTTCCGCCCGCTCCAGCACCCTCGTCTTTAAATCTTTCTTATTTTGAGCCGCTGATACAGGAAGACAGCTCTCTCCTAATAAAGCAATACACAATGCCGTGCATCCTGCAATCACTTTCATTCTTTGTTTATTGGGAAATCTTTTTCTCGCTGTCTTTTTATTATATCTATGGTACTTCATTATCTTCTTCCCTTTCCATCCTAAATTCTTCCTTCGTATTCCATTTCCTGCTTTTCCGGAATCCGAATTTCTACCATAGTTCCTCTTCCTTCTTCACTCACAATTCGCATTGCTCCATTTTCTTTATATAGCAGCTTAATTCTTTCATAGACATTATGAACGCCATAGCCAGGAGACTGAATTCCCAGTATTTGTTCTGCTTTTTCCTGTGGCATCCCATTTCCATTATCCTGAACTTGAAATACAACCTGATTTTCCTCTTTTTTCACACGGATCGTAAGAACTTTTTCTTCCTTTTCGAGAGGATCAAGTCCATGGTCTATCGCATTTTCTACAAGCGGCTGTAAAATCAATTTGGGTGTCATGATCTGATAACAGCTTTCATCGATCTCCTCTTCAACCCGAAAACTATTATCATGCATAATTAATTGAATATTCAAATATGCCCTGATATTTCGGATTTCATTTTCAACCGTTGTCATTGTCTCACCACGATTCAAACTGGTTCGATAATACGTGGACAAATCCAAGGTCACTTTACTGATTTCATCCTCTTCTGCCTCTATTGCTTTCCAGTTAATAATAGACAGTGAATTATACAAAAAATGTGGATTGATCTGCGCCTGCAACGCCCTCATTTCCGTATGCTGAAGCTCGATTTTAGCCTCATACACTTCCGATATTAACTTATTTAATTCTTCCATCATTCGTTTGAAAGAACGAATCAGCGTTCCGACTTCATCTTTGGAATCGCTGTCTACTGTTACTTTACGAAATCCACGATGGACCTGATTCATATTCTCTGTCAATCGTTCCAGACAAGAAACCAGTCGTTTTGAAAATGCATACCCTAAAACAACCAGTAACACGATACAGAGTAAAATAATCGGAATATTACGCAACCCAAGTATATACGCTGACTTGGTAATGATTTTTTCAGGACGATACAAATAAAAATACCATCCCCTATTTTCCATCTCCTGCCCCATGCACACATAGTTCTTTTGTAAATACTCTAACGACTCCGGCGACTTTGGTCTAAATACTTCATCCATAGAATAACCGGAATATATCACATTTCCGTCTTCATCAAGAATAATCCCTCCTGTATTATTCTTCAGTAATGAAGTAAATGGTTCCAGCATTACAGAATAATCCAGCTTCATTGCAAGCACTGCCGTGATATCATCTTCGTCATAAAACTTTCTTGCAACAACGATTTTCTTATTAGCACCACGTTGTACAAACCATTCCAGTATTGAACTGTCAGTTAATTGCTCTGCCCATTCTTCTCCTTGTATTGCTTCCATTGGAACAAGAGATGAACCATGCTCCACATCAATATTTCCCGAATAAATTGTTATCCCCTGAATCTCTTTATGATATATCTGCGGCATTTCCAAAAGTGGATCTACTACATTTCTATACTGAACGTATTTTTCATAATCACTCTCTCCGGTCTGACTTAAAACATTTCTCAGATTCTGAGAATATGACAAATAATCAATTAGATTCTCATATATCTGAATCTGTCCTTCCATCGTATCTACAGCCTGATTCAATGAGTTCTGCATACTGCCTGTTTCCTGCTCTCTAAGAGATCTCAACACACCCATCTGCATATATATGACAATGAGTACTACCGGAAGCATCCCTGCCAGCACAATTATAAGTGTAGTCTTATAACGATATTTTAAATCTTTATACTTCTGCTTCAGTTTCCTTATCATCCATCTCTCCTTTTCGACATGACTCAGGTGTACTTCCAAAGAATTCTCTGAAACTTCGACAGAAATATGATGTATTTGAAAATCCTACTTCTCTTGCAATCTGTGTGATCTTCTTTGTCGAATTTTCCAACAACTCTTTTGCCTTGTTCATTCGCACCTCTCGTATAAATCGATTCAGGTTCATCCCCGTCGCTTCTTTAAAAATCGCACTTAAATATCCAGCCGACAAGTATACCTTTTCTGCCAGTATCTCAACATTCAATTCTTTTTCATAATTGTGATAAATATAACTCTTAACCTCTGTGATTTCGCTTCGGAACCCTTCATTTTGTTCTTGTAAATAATTCTCCAGCTCCTGTATCGCAGTGGATGTGATGGAACGCACATCCTGTATTGTCTTGCAATGATATAATTGATCTACTTTTTTTGATAATCCTTTTTCTTCCGATGAAGACATTGCTTCATAAACTTCCTTTAAAATGCTTGAAAAAACAAATTTTGCGTACATTTCCGAATAAGGTTTATCTGTCGTATATTTCTGCTCCAATCGATGGAAATCCTGCCATAAATGTGTAATATCTTTGAACTTAATATCCTCTGAAATATTATTTAATATCTCTGAGTCTTCAACAATAACATCTTCTGTTGACTCCACCTTTTTTCCATGTACAAATATATGTTGCTTCGGCTGATAAAATTTTTCTTCCAGCAACTGTTCTAACTGCTGAAATTCCTCTGGCATTTCTTGAATACCGCTTACTTCCCTGCTTACCGCAAAATAGCAGTTTGTATCATAGTGCTGTTGAAAAAAATGATTTAATTGATTTGCCAGTTCTTCATAATCTGCATATTTTTCTCTGAATAAAAACAGTGACTCATTTGAATTCAGATTCAGGTAAAAAAAGTCTCTTTTTAACTTTTCTTTTAAGCTTTCAACAAAATGTTCTTCCTCTGTTTCAAAGAAATGATTGGTACTGCTCGCTATTATCATTCTGATATATGGATTCTTCTCATCTGTCATTTCCTGTGCATACGCCTGGACCTGTTGGTAATCTTCAACATTTCCTTTGTAAAGATAATTTTGAAGAAAATATTTTTTCAGATAATCCCCCTGTCTTGTCTGTTTTTCTTCATCTTCAATCCTGCTTTGGATTTTTCCTTGCACACGTTCAAATGTCTTGTGAAATTCTTTCGGATTGACAGGCTTTAGCACATAATCAACCACCCCATAACGCAAAGCATCTCTTGCATAAGTAAAATCGTTATACCCGCTGAAAATAATAATCTCCAGATCCGGATATAACTCTCTCGCTTTTTCTGTAAGCTCAAGCCCATTCATATATGGCATTTTAATATCAGAAAACAGAATATCCACTTTCCGATCCATCAAAATCCCCAGTGCCACTTTTCCATTTTCAGCTTCCAGAATTTCACACTCTGCCCCTTCTCTTTTCAACAATAATTTTATTCCGTTGCGTTCCAGTTTTTCATCATCTGCAATTAATATTGTAACCATACCCACTATTCCTTTTTAACGTCCGAAAACAGCAGTATTTCTTATTCCCAAAAAAATACTGCTGTTATCATATAATAAAGTTTCTCTCTTTTATTTTAGTTTATCCATCTTCTTTTTACAAGGTTTAACCTTTAACTGCTCCTGCAACAACACCTTCGATAATGTATTTCTGACAGAATAAATAGAAGATAATAATTGGAACGATTGCGAGTACCAAAGTACCCATCATAGCTCCCATATCAACTGAACCATATCCACCTTTCAGATACTGAACAGCCATCGGAACTGTTTTATATTTTCTTGCATCCAGCACAAGTGATGGAAGCAGATAGTCATTCCAAATCCACATTGCCTGCAAAATTGTGATTGTCACACAAGTAGGTTTTGTAATTGGAAGTACAATTTTAAAGAATGTCTGGATTGGTGTGCAGCCATCAATCATAGCTGCTTCTTCAATTTCAAGCGGAATCGATTTCATGAATCCGGTAAACATAAATACCGACAATCCGGCTCCAAATCCCAGATAAATAATAATGATTCCCCAAGGATTTCCAAGCTTTAACATATTTGCAATTTTTGACAATGTATACATTTCCATCTGGAATGGTACTACCATTGCAAATAAGCACATTACATAAATTGCTTTTGTAACCTTTGTATGTACTCTGCTGATATACCATGCACACATAGAACAGCAAAGAATAATCACTGCCACTGAACCGATTGTGATAAACAAGCTCCATCCAAACGCCTGAATGAGACCTGTCTTCTCAATTCCTCGTGTATAGTTCTCCAGTCCGACAAACATCTTGTCAGTTGGAATTTTAAATGGAAATTTACTAATATATGCTTTCTTCTTGAAAGAGTTAATAAATACAAGTGCTATCGGATAAAGGTATGCCAGACTAATGATTGTGAAAATGATGGTCAACAGCCATCCGTGTTTTGCTTTTCTTGTTCCCATTACTGCTGCACCTCCTTCGATGTTGTCATCTTATTCTGAATGAGTGCAATAAGACCTACAATAATGAAGAATACAACTGCTTTTGCCTGTCCAACACCTTCATATCCTGTTCTTCCATAGAATGTATTATAAATGTTCAACGCAAGCATTTCTGACATTTTTGACGGAGCACCATTTGTCAGTGCCAAGTTCTGGTCGAACAGCTTAAATCCATTTGTCAAAGTTAAAAATGTACAAATTGTGATAGATGGCATTACCATCGGAATTGTTACACTTTTTAATATCTGACTTGGACTTGCCCCATCAATTTTTGCAGCCTCAATCAATTCTCCCGGGATATTCTGAATACCGGATACATAAATGATCATCATATAACCTATCTGCTGCCAGCACATCAGAATGACTAATCCCCAAAATCCATACACTGAAGAATATGTCAATGTTTTTCCAACAATTGCCAGAATACCATTTAACAGAAGCTGCCAGATATAACCAAGTACGATACCACCGATTAAGTTCGGCATGAAAAATACTGTTCTGAAAATATTTGTTCCTTTAATTCCCTTGGTCAATAACAATGCTACCGCAAATGCAATCACATTGATCAAAAGCACTGTCACAATTGTAAATAGTGCCGTATACCATGTGGCATGGAAAAATGTTGAGTCTTCTAAAATTTTCGTATAGTTTTTAAATCCCATAAATTTTGCATCCGTCACGGTTGTGAATTTACAAAAGGATAAATAGATTCCCAAAAGAAATGGTGCTATAAATCCAATTGTAAATGCAACCAATGTCGGGAGTACAAAAACCGGAAAATATTTTTTTATTGCTTTTTCCATAATTTTCTACTGCTCATTTTCTAATATTACTACCTATTCGTTTGCTGCTGCGTATTCTGTTGCCCAGCCATCTACGAATGCTTTCTGTACTGCATCCCACTGTCCTGTTCCCTGTGCATACTCAAGAAGTGCGCTTCCAAGGTCGTTTTTCCACTGTTCTGATGGCATTGTTGTGAAGTTCCAGCTTACAGGTGTTTTTCCTGCTTTTGTATATTCGCTGTTTGCTTCTACGAGTGGATTAGCTGGAAGATACTCATCAAATGTTGTAAATGGTGTTACAAATCCCATTTCATTTGCTATAGCATCTCTTCCTTCATCACTTTCTACTACCCACTGTAAGAAATCAAGTGTTGCCTGGATATCTTCTTCAGATGCGTTTTTATTTACACACCAGTAGTTCTCAGATCCTGTACAAAGTCCCTGATCTTCTTCTCCGTCTGCACCAATGTAGATTGGAAGCATTCCAAGATCCTCGTCAGCTACTTCATTATCTTTGATATCATTGTAAGCCCATGTACCATTCTGATAGAATACTGCTTCACCAAGTGCGAACTCAGATGCTGCATCATCACCTGTCTTAGATGAGATCATGCTTGGATCACAAGTAGAATCTTTCAGATACAGATCCCAGATCTGTTTGTAATTATCAAGGTAAGTTCCTTTGATTGCATCTGTTGATGAAATTCCTTCATCTTTGTATTCATAGTAAATTGGAAGGTTTGCAAGATGAGTTTTAAATCTCCAGTCAGAAGAAGAATCCATACCTGCTGATGTAAATGCTCCTTCTACTCCAAGGTCATCTTTATGTGCCTGGATTCCATCTGCAACTTTCTTCAATGCATCGAAGTTATTCAGATCATCAATTGATGTAATCTCTGCATCTGGTAACTCGAAATATTTATTCAATAATGCTTTGTTGTAAATCAGACCATATGTCTCGATTACGTATGCAATACCTTTTACTTCATCACCATCTTTAAGTGCATAATCATCGCTCTGGAGGTCTTTGTAAATTGCACTGTCTGATAAGTCATAGCAGTAATCTTTCCATGTAGCCAGTCCAACCGGTCCATTTACCTGGAACAGTGTAGGAGCTTCGTCTTTTGCCATCTCTGATTTCAACTGTGACTCATATGTTCCGGAAGCTGCTGTCTGTACATCTACCTGTACGCCTGTCTCTTCTGTATATTTTTCTGCCAGGTCTACCCACTGATCTGCCTGCTCTGGTTTGAAGTTCAAATAATAAACTTTTCCTTTTGCATCGCCTTTTGCACTTTTTGAACCTTCGTCGCTACTTCCTGTGCTTCCGCATCCTGCGACCATTCCACCAACCATTGCTGTACAAAGAAGCATAGCAATTATTTTTTTCTTTTTCATAGTTCTTGTCCTCCTTTTTTATCGCTTTCAATTTGATGATTACATTATAAAAAAAACTACACTTTTAAGATATGATAAAAATTCCAGAAACATGTTCAATTTTCATGAAAAAATTAAAAAACAGATAGGGA
>OGZF01001698.1_pt1 | contig 12612 bp, 10 predicted proteins | sample 1576771 | NCBI WGS metagenome assembly OGZF01 (sample SAMEA3541536, study PRJEB24748) | human gut metagenome | biome: human gut; feature: human-associated habitat; material: faeces | place: China | collected 2012
TCACTTTCGATGAAATCGCCGCCAAAGATGCCCCAGAGGGCAATGGTTCGGATTTGGGTTGCTTCGCTCCACCAAAAAAGTTCAACGTATGAAAGTGCGTTGAACTTTTTATTTTGCACAATTTTCCGGCGAACACAGCGGGTGGATGAGAACAGCATCGACCCGCCGAACAGTCCGGCGGGGAAAAAAGCCCCTGCGGGGCTTTTTTAGATGCGCGGCTTGCGTAGTCCACCCGCGCCCATAAAAAGACCGCCGACGTAGAGATACGCCGACGGTTTTCTGTTTGCAGAGGATGGCGTGGCTGCTCTCGGGGCGGGCAGGATGCCCTCTCGCTGGTTTGGCTGGGTTTTATCACGTCATTGTCCTGAAGTTAAGAGGGGAATTTCAATTTTCACTGTTTTTGAAGAACCATGTTTTTGATTTCGGAAAACTGCACAAAAAATGAAAAATATTAAACAAAATACTGTACTGATGTACTGAAAATGAGACTGAATATTGACATATCCATCTGATATATATATATATATATATCGCCATTTTTTGTGCGATTTTTGTTGAAAATGCAGAGAAAGGATTTTGGGATGAAACAATTGAAAAGACTTACCAGCGTTTTGCTGGTTCTGGGAATAGTTTTAGGGCTGATGCCCCTGTCTGCATTTGCGGCAGAGCCAGAGAACGCAGTGGCAACAACCTTTACGGTAACAGAACCGGTTACCGGCGGTGAGAATACTTATGCCTACAAGTTGCTTGATGATGGCACCGTGGAACTGACGGGTTTTTTGCCCGGAGTTTCGGTAGCGGATGTAGTGATTCCTTCGACCGTGACTTTGAACGGGAAGGATTATTCGGTGACTTCGATTGGAACTGGTGCATTTTACGAATGCACAGCGCTGCAAAGCGTTCAATTTGAAACACCCATTAAGTCGATTGGATTTATGGCATTTGCGCTTTGTACAGGTTTAACGAGTATTGCGCTTCCGGAAGGGCTGGAAACGATAGGACAAAGTGCTTTTGCTTACTGTACTGGTCTGGTGAGTGTCACGATTCCGCAAAGCATCCAAGTGATTAAATATGGGGCCTTTGACTATGGATACGGATCAACTAAAAAATTAGAGGAACTGCATTATACGGGAACGAAGGCACAATGGGAAGAATTGATGAAGAAAGAAATCTCGCATGCGGACGATGGACATGATTACGTGGGCGAGATTGGAAAGATGAACCCCATGTTGACTGGGATTGACCAGAAGAATTTTTATTGCGCCCATACTGTGAGCTTTGACTGTGGCGGTAAGGCAGAGGGAACCAGCAAAGTGGTGGAGTATGAAGGAATTGTCACCCCGCCCGATGATCCAACAGCGGACGGTTACCAGTTTAAAGGTTGGTATACGCAAGAAAATGACGGTGAATTGTTTGATTTCACCCTGCCAATTAAGGAAGATGTAACGGTTTACGCACATTGGAGCGTGAAGCCTAAGCCTGAGCCTGAGCCTAAGCCTAACCCTAATCCTAACCCTAATCCTGACCCTGAGCCTAACCCTGAGCCTAACCCTAATCCTAACCCTAACCCTAATCCTAACCCTAACCCTAATCCTAACCCTAATCCTAACCCTAATCCTGACCCTAACCCTGAGCCTAACCCTAACCCTAATCCTGACCCTGAGCCTAACCCTGAGCCTAACCCTACTCCTACTCCTACTCCTACTCCTACTCCTGACCCTGATACTGATACGGCCAAAGAGTATACTCTGACGGAAAAAGACGGTTCTCTTGTGTGTGTGACGGTTGAGAAAAATGGAACGACTGTGGATATCACGAAGAATGTGGTGCTGAAACAACAGGGTACGACCCAGATCGGAAAGATCCCTGCGGGCGCAATGGTTACGGTTAAGGCAAATGCGGCACCGGAAGGAATGGTCTTTGCGCAGTGGAACATCAGTGATCCGGCACTGATGGGAAACCCTGATGTAGCACACACCAGCCAGACCATGACCTTTCCCATGCCGGCGGCAGATGTGACCGTAGAGGCAATGTACGAAAGCGCGGAAAATGCCAGAGAAACCGAACTGCTGGGCGGTGCCGCAATGATCGGCGCAGTGGGAATTTCGACTGTTGTACTGGCCTATCAGGCGCATCAGCTGGGAACGGAGCTCTATCTGAAATATCTGCTGCCCAGTGGGGCGGCAATTCCCCAAAACAGGATCCAGCTGGCGGAACTGCTCTGGAGGAATGCAGGAGAGCCTGTACCGGATGTAAATGCAATGTATGAGGACATCGGCCTGAATGAGGAAGCGGCACAGCAGGCCGCACAGTGGGCCTTGGAAAACGAGCTGATGGAGCTGCCTGATGCAGAGCACACAGGGCAGTTCAAGCCGGATGAGCAAATCTCCTATGGAGAAGCCATTCGGGCATGGAAAAAAGCACAGCAACTGAAAACGGCAGAATAAAATAGCACAAAGCGGAATCGTTCTCTCAGACAAGGATGGAACGATTCCGCTTTTTCTTTCTATTACCCCGGCAGGAACAGCAGCGTGCCCCGGGCGGCCAGTACGGGCTGGAACAGGCAGCCCGCCAGCCCGGCGGTGAGCGCCACGACGAGAAACAGCAGTGCCAGAACCAGAACAAGCCGGGCCAGCCCGAAGCGGTGGTGCCCGGCGGGGACTTTTTTGCGCTGCATGGTCAAACCTCCCTTTGTATCAGAGCTCTGCGCCATCCTATGTCGGGCTGTGCCGATTGTGTGCGGGCGCAAAATGTGGTACACTGTTACCGACAAATCACGGAGGAACTGTTATGCTGACCATTACACTGCTGGGTACGGCGGCCACCATGCCCCTGCCGGACCGTGCCCTGACCGCCGCGCTGGCCGAATGCGGGGGCCATGCCCTGCTGTTTGACTGCGGCGAGGGCACGCAGGCAGCGGCCCGCCGCGCCGGGGTCAACCTGATGAAGCTGGATGCCATCTGCCTGACCCACTATCACGGCGACCATATCTTCGGCCTGCCGGGCCTGCTGCAGACGCTGGGCTGTCAGGGCCGGGAGCGCCCGCTGACTCTTTACGGCCCCGATGGGCTGGGGGAGGTCTGGCCCGCCCTGCGCACCCTGACCGGGCCGCTGCCGTATCCGGTCAGGGCTGTGCAGCTGGACACAGACCCCATCGACCTGACCACCCTCTCCTCCGGCTGGCCTGCGGGGGCGCAGCTTACGCCCTTCCGCACCCGGCATCGGGTGCCCAGCCGGGGCTACCGGCTCGACCTGCCCCGGGCGGGCCGCTTTGACCCTGCAAAGGCCCGGGCACTGAACGTTCCGGTGCCTGCATGGAAACTGCTCCAGCGGGGCCAGAGCATCCCGCTGGAAAACGGGGCGGTGGTCGCCCCTGCGGATGTGCTGGGCCCGGCACGCCGGGGTCTGCGGTTCGTGTTCTCGGGTGATACCGCTCCCTGCCCGGCGCTGGAACAGGCCGCGCAGAACGCCGACCTTTTCCTCTGCGATGCCACCTACCCCGACAACGAGCAGGAGGCGCAGGCGAAGCAGTGGGGGCACAGCACTTTTGCGCAGGGTGCGGCCATTGCAAAAAAGGCTGACGTGCGCCGGTTCTGGCTGATGCATTATTCGCCCATGATCCTTGAACCGGAAGCCGCCCTGCCCAATGCGCAGGCGGTATTCCCGGCGGCGGAGTGCGGCTTTGACGGCAAACAGATCATCCTGCAATATGACGAGGAAGCAACATGACAACGATCAAACTTGACCCGGGTGCAGCCCTGCTGCTGGATGCGCTCCATGGGGCGGGCCATGCGGCCTACGCTGTGGGCGGCTGTGTCCGGGACAGCCTGCTGGGGCTGGACCCCCACGATTGGGACCTCTGCACCAGCGCCCGCCCGGAGCAGGTGATGGCGCTGTTCGGAGAGGAAAAGTGCATCCCCACCGGCCTGCAGCACGGCACCGTGACGGTGAAGCAGGGCGGCAGGCTCTATGAGACAACGACCTTCCGCACCGAGGGGGCTTACTCCGATGGCCGCCACCCGGATGCCGTCTGCTTTGTGCCGGATGTGCGGGAGGATCTTGCCCGGCGGGATTTCACCATCAACGCTATGGCATACAGCGCCGAGGAAGGGCTCATCGACCCCTTTGGCGGGCGGGACGACCTTGCCGCCCATCTCGTGCGGGCGGTGGGGGAGCCGGAACGCCGCTTTGAGGAGGACGCGCTGCGCATCCTGCGGCTCTACCGGTTCGCGGCCCGGTTCGGCTTCGCCATCGACCCCGCCACCGGTGCTGCTGCCCGGGCGCTGGGGCCGCATCTGGACTGCGTTTCGGCGGAGCGCATCCAGGAAGAACTGCTCAAGCTGCTGGCGGCACCCCGGCCCGGAAGCTATCTGGAACCCGCCGTTCTGGCCGTTATCCTGCCGGAGCTGGAACCGGAAAAACAGCCGGAACGGTTTGCGGAACTCTGCCGTACCATCGACCGGATCGAACCAACGGCGGAGAACGTGCCCGCCCGGCTGGCGGCCCTTCTCTGGCCGCTGGGTGAAGCCGGTGCCCGCAAAGCTCTGCGCAAACTGAAATGCTCCAACGCGCTCACAGATGAGGTGACAGCGTTGGAAAGGGAAGCTGGAGGGGGTGCCGGGAGCTTTCTCCTCGGACACGAATCGGGCCATTCCATCGCCCGCCCTATTGCCTGCGGCAACAGGGTCCCACCCCAGCGGACGGTCCTTGGAGAAACTCCCGGCACCCCCAACACCACGCTGACCGTACAGGCCAAACGTCTTTTGGGCCGCTATGAATTGCCGACCATAAAACGCCTGACCGCCCTTTGCAGTGCCCGGCATCCGGAACAGGCCGAGGCCTTTGCTGCCCTGCGGGCCGAGGCAGAGCAGCTGACAGCAGAAAATGTCTGCTGCCGGGTGAGCCAGCTGGCCGTGAACGGCCGTGACCTGATGGCGGCGGGGGTCAGACCCGGCCCCGGTCTGCGGCAGGTGCTGAACGCCCTGCTGGAGGCTGTCATCACTGGGCAGACACCCAATGAAAAAGACGCGCTGCTGGCTGCGGCGGCTCAATTTTCTGCGTCTTGACAAGAGAAAAAAGCTGCGGTAGTATTATACTACTGTTTTAATATGTTATTGAATGAGGAACGATATGACAGAAGCACAGAACACGAAGCGTCCCGGGGCACTCATCGCCATGAGCGGCGGTGTGGACAGCTCGGTGGCGGCATGGCTGATGCAGCAGGCGGGGTACGACTGCACCGGCATCACCATGCGGCTCACCCGCAACGAAACGCTGGGGCAGTCCGGTTTCCACACCTGCTGCTCCGAAAAGGATATCGAGGATGCCGCCGAGGTGGCCTTTGCGATGGATATCCCCTATGAGGTGCTGGATTTCACCGCCGACTTCCGGGAGAAGATCATCGAAAAGTTCATCCGGGTGTACGAAATGGGCGGCACGCCCAACCCCTGCATCGACTGCAACCGGTATATGAAGTTCGACCACCTGCTCCGCTGGGCCGAGAGCCATGGCATGGAGTATGTGGTCACGGGCCATTACGCCCGGGTGGAGCAGGACGAGGCCACCGGCCGCTGGCTGCTGAAAAAGGGGCTGGACGAGGGCAAGGATCAGAGCTATGTGCTCTATAACCTGACCCAGGAGCAACTGGCCCATGTGCGCCTGCCGCTGGGGGCCATGCACAAGGCTGAAGTGCGAGAGATCGCGGAAAAGCAGCATTTCATCAACGCCCGCAAGCATGACAGCCAGGATATCTGCTTTGTGCCGGACGGCGATTACGCCCGCTTCATGGAGGACTTCACCGGCAAGCATTACCCGGCAGGTGATTTTCTGGACGAGAACGGCAAAAAGGTGGGCACCCACAACGGTGCGGTGCGGTATACCATCGGCCAGCGCAAGGGCCTTGGCCTTGCCATGGGCGCACCGGTGTATGTCTGTGCCAAGGATATGCAGGCCAACACCGTCACGGTGGGCCCGGAGGAGAACCTGTTTGAACGCATCGTCTATGCCGACGAGGTGAACTGGATCGCCATCCCGGAGCTGACCGCGCCCTTGCGGGTCACGGCCCGCACCCGCTACCACCAGACCGAGCAGGCGGCCACCGTCTACCCGGCAGGAGAGGGGCAGTTCCGGCTGGAATTTGACCAGCCCCAGCGTGCCCCCACGCCCGGCCAGGCCGTGGTGCTGTATCAGGGGGATGTTGTGCTGGGGGGCGGCACCATCGTTGCGGTGGAATAAACCGCTCAGGCACTTTGCAGGAAAGTGATAAAGCAAAACGGAAGCAGCTGTGCCGAACCGGTAAAATGAACGGCACAGTGTAAAATGGAGGAGCAAGTATCTATGCAGGATCAATATTCCCGCACCCAGCTGCTGCTGGGCAAGGAAGCAATGGAAAAGCTGCACAATTCCCGTGTGGCGGTGTTTGGCATTGGCGGCGTGGGCGGCTACACGGTGGAAGCGCTGGCACGCAGCGGTGTGGGTGCGCTGGACCTCATTGATGATGACAAGGTCTGCCTGACTAACCTGAACCGCCAAATCGTGGCCACCCGCAAGACCGTGGGCCAGTACAAGGTGGATGTGGCCGAACAGCGTATCCACGAGATCGACCCCAACATCAAGGTCACCACCTACAAGATCTTCTTCACCCCGGAAACGCAGGATCAGTTCGATTTCACCCAGTACGACTATGTGGTGGATGCCATTGACACCGTCACCGGCAAGATCGCGCTGGTGGTCAAGGCCAAGGAGGCCGGTACCCCCATCATCTGTGCCATGGGCGCAGGCAACAAGATGGACCCCACCCGCTTTGAGGTAACGGATATCTACAAGACCTCCGTCTGCCCGCTGGCCAAGGTGATGCGCACCGAGTGCCGCAAGCGCAAGATCAAGCACCTGAAGGTGGTCTACTCCAAGGAGCCTGTCATGACTCCCATCGAGGATGACTCCATCAGCTGCAAGGATCACTGCATCTGTCCCCCGGGCACCCAGCGCAAGTGCACCATCCGGCGCTCGGTCCCCGGCTCCAACGCCTTTGTGCCCTCGGTGGCCGGGCTGATCATCGGCGGCGAGGTCGTGAAGGATCTGGTCGGATTTGTGCCGATGAAAGGTTAAAAACGAGAACGCCCCTCTCCGGTCTCACAGATGCCGGAGAGGGGCGTTTTGGGTCAGGGAAAATCGCTCCCACGGCATGGGCACAGGTGGAGCGTGCAGCGGGCCGCAGGGCCGCCTGTCCGGGCGTAGCCATTGGCGGTCACCCCAGCAAACACAATGTTGAAATACGTTCATTTGACAAAATACTTTTGCTAATTTATACTGGGATGCATATTCACATGCAAAAATCAAGGATAGAAGATAGGAAGTATCGTCATGCTGACTCTGGATAAGATCTACCACGCCGCCTTTGTGCTCAAGGACGTTGCCCGCAGGACCGACCTGATTGAAGCGCCCAAGCTCTCCAAGGACTGCCGCCTCTACCTCAAGACCGAGAACCTGCAGGTGACCGGCAGCTTCAAGGTGCGGGGAGCCTATTATAAGATCAGCCAGCTCTCCAGGGAGGAGAGCGAAAAGGGCGTGATCGCCTGCTCTGCCGGCAACCACGCACAGGGCGTGGCTCTGGCCGCCACCCGCCGGGGCATCAGGAGCATCGTCTGTATGCCGGACGGTGCCCCCATTATGAAGGTGGAAAACACCAAGAGCCTGGGCGCGGAGGTCTGTCTGGTGCCCGGCACCTATGATGATGCCCACGACAAGGCCGTGGAGCTGCAGGCCGAGACCGGCATGACCTTCATCCACCCCTACGATGACGAACAGGTCATTGCAGGTCAGGGCACCATTGGTCTGGAGATCCTTGACCAGCTGCCCGATCTGGATGCCGTCATCGTGCCCGTGGGCGGTGGCGGTCTGATCTCCGGCGTGGCCTTTGCCATCAAGAGCCTGCGCCCCGAGGTCAAGGTCTACGGTGTGCAGGCCGAGGGTGCCCCCAGCATGTACCGCAGCCTGCATGAGCACAAGTATCAGACCCTGAAAAATGCGGCAACCTTCGCGGACGGCATTCAGGTCAAGACCCCCGGCGAGCTGACCTATCAGCTCTGCGAGGAATATGTGGACGACATCGTGACCGTCAGCGAGGACGAGACCGCCGCCGCCATCCTCTCCCTGATGGAGAACCAGAAGCTGGTGGCTGAGGGGGCCGGTGCGGTGCCTGTGGCAGCGGCGCTGTTCCACAAGCTGCCCATCGAGGGCAAAAAGGTGGTCTGCCTGATCTCCGGCGGCAACATCGATGTGAACATCCTCAACCGCGTCATCACCCGTGGTCTGGTGATGAGCGGCCGCAAGGCCAACCTGACCATTGCGCTGGAGGATAAGCCCGGCCAGCTGGAGCGGGTGGCTGCCATCGTTTCCCGCTGCGGCAGCAATGTGGTCTCTGTCCTGCACGACGGCTCTGACCCCAATATGCCCATCTCCAGCTGCTTCCTCAAGCTGGCACTGGAGACCCGCGACCATGCCCAGATCGAGCAGATCCGGCAGGAGCTCACCAAAGAGGGCTTCCAGCTGGTGGCCGAGCGCGTTTGATTTTCTGACCGCCTCATCTGCCGCCTGCGGCGGCAGTTCTCTTTCAAAACAGCAAAAAGCGCTGTGCAGTCATTTCACTGCACAGCGCTTTTTCTTATCCATAAAAACGAAAAAGCAAACATTATTTCTGCACGCCGCTCTCGCACTGTTCGATGAACTGTTTGGCCACGCGGGGGCTGCGTCCGCCGGCGCGGATGGCGAAAGCCTCGGCCTTGACCAGCAGCTCTTCCATGGGCATCTGGATGTGGTGCTGTTTTGCCAGCTCTTCCAGAATGGCGGCAAAGCGGGCTTTCTCGGGCCGCTGGAAGGTAACGGTCAGGCCGAACCGGGCGGAAAGGCTCATCAACTCCTGCCGGGTGTCGGCTTCGTGGATGTCGTCGCCGGTGCGGTCGGTCAGGGTCTCCTTGATGAGGTGGCGGCGGTTGGAGGTGGCGTACACCGCAATGTTCCGGGCTCGGCCGCCCACGCTGCCCTCAAGGATGGCTTTCAGGGCGGCAAAATTGTCGTCGTTGGAGGAGAAGCTCAGGTCATCGATGAAGAGGATGAACTTGAGGGGGTTGGCCGCCAGCTGATCCATCAGGTCGGGGATCTGGTAGAGCTGGTTCTTTTTGACCTCCACCAGCCGCAGGCCGTCGGCGGCATACTCATTGGCAATGGCCTTGACCGTGCTGGATTTGCCGGTGCCTGCATCGCCGTAGAGCAGGACATTGTTGGCGGGGGAACCGGCCAGCAGGGCGCGGGTGTTGGCAATGACCTTTTCCCGCTCCTTCTCGTAGCCCGGCAGCTCGCTGAGCTTCTGGGGGTCGGGGTACTTCACGGGCATCAGCTGGCCATTCTCCACCGTGAACACATGGTGCTTGGCAAACATGCCGTAGCCTTTCTTCCCGGCTTCCCGCATCCGCTGGTTGTAGGCGGCAGTCAGGTCGAGCTGCCTTGCCTCCCAGCGGGGCAGGAACGCCAGCTCCCGGTTCTGCCGGTCGGCAGCTTCCAGCAGCGTGTCCAGCGTCAGACCGCAGAGCTTCTGCAAAAAGTTCAGCTCACTGTTCAGGGCGGCCTCCATCACAGGGGAGAGCTGGCCTGCAGCAGCCTGCCGCACACAGACGGTCTCGGTCTCCAGCACGGCGTTGGAAAGATAATCGCCCAGATTGGTGGTGTGGGCAAACAGGGCGGCTTCAAAGGCGGCCACAGCATCGCACAGGGGGGCGATGCTGTCGTCAGCAGCTTCCAGCCGGTCGGTCAGCGCCGCCAGCTTTGCCACAACGGGGTCGCCCAGCAGGGCACGGAAAACAACAAGCCCGTGGAGCCGGGCGTTCCATTCACGAAGTTGCATAGGAAAATCCTCTCTTTTTAACGGCCTTGCCCTCTCAGGCGCGCCGCGCCAGCTCCCCCAAAGGGGGAGCCATTGGCAGGCCGGTCAGAAGGCTGTTTATTTTTATAACAGTGTAGAATTGATTATACTCTTGGAAAAGGCGCTTAGCAAGGGTGTGTTCAATTATCTTCATCTTTCGGCTGATTCACTTTACAAATCGTCGATTGACAAAGGCCCGATTTATAGTATAATTGACCCAACGTTCAAATCGGAATGCAAGATGCGAAAAATAACGTGTCTGAGGGAAATTTTGTTGAGAGTGTAAGAGGAAAAGGAACAGGAGCAACTTACCATGCAGTTGAATGGTTCGCAAATTTTTGTTGAAGTCCTCTGCGAACAGGGCGTGGACACCATCTTCGGCTATCCCGGCGGTGCTGTGCTGAACCTGTACGACGAGCTGTATAAGAATTCTGACCGCATCCACCATGTGCTGACCGCCCACGAGCAGGGCGCTTCTCATGCGGCCGATGGCTATGCCCGCGCAACGGGCCGCACCGGCGTGGTGCTGGCCACCAGCGGCCCGGGTGCCACCAATCTGGTCACCGGCATTGCCACTGCCTACATGGACTCCGTGCCCATGGTCGCCTTTACCGGCAATGTGCCGACCCCCGGTTTGGGCAAGGACAGCTTTCAGGAGGCGTACATCGAGGGCATCACGATGCCCATCACCAAGCACAACTTCACGGTGCGCAAGGTAGAAGAGCTGGCCGACACCATGCGTGCGGCGTTCCGCATTGCGCAGAGCGGCCGCAAGGGCCCGGTGCTGGTGGATATCCCCAAGGATGTCACTGCCGCTGTCTGCGAGTTCACCCCCAAGCAGCCGGAGCAGATCCGCACCGTGACCACCTACGACGAACAGCAGGTCAAGTGGGCCGCCGATATCATCAACGCGGCCAAGCGCCCGCTGGTCTATTTTGGCGGCGGCGTGCGGAGCGCGGCTTCCTGCCAGCCCCTGCGTGACCTGATCCACAAGGCGGAGATCCCCGCCACCTATACTCTGATGGCTGCAGGCGTTGTGCCCTACGGTGACCCGATGAACATCGGCATGGTCGGAATGCACGGCTGCTACACCTCCAACCGGGCGGTCGCGGACTGTGACGTGCTGATCGCACTGGGTACCCGCTTTTCTGACCGCGTGGCCCTGAACCCCAAGACCTTTGCCAAGAACGCCACCATCATCCAGATCGATATCGACCCCAGTGAGCTGGGCAAGAATGTGGATGTGGATCTTGCCATTGCCGGTGATGTCTGCTACGTCCTGAGCGGGATGCTCCCCCTCATTGAGGAGAAGAAGCACCCCGACTGGATGAAGATGATCCACGAGTGGCAGGCACAGGATTACCACCCTGTGTCCGACCCCACCCGCCTGATGCCCCATCAGGTCATCGGCGAGGTGTGCAGCCAGTGCGGCCCCGAGGCCGTGTATGTCACCGACGTGGGCCAGCACCAGATGTGGGCGGCCCAGTACATCCGCCACACCAAGAGCCGTGGCTTTATCACCAGCGGCGGCCTGGGCACCATGGGCTTTGGCTATGGCGCGGCCATCGGCGCGCAGATGGCGCTGGGCCGGGAGCAGCGGGTGGTCATGTTCACGGGCGACGGTTCCTTCCACATGAACCTCAACGAGGCCTGCACCGCTGTCAGCTATGAGCTGCCCATCATCACGGTCATCTTCAACAACTCTGTGCTGGGCATGGTGCGCCAGTGGCAGACCACTTTCTACGAAAAGCGCTACTCCCAGACCGACCCCCACCGCCGCACCGACTTTGTCAAGCTGGCGGACGGCTTTGGCCTGAAGGGCTACCGCTGCACCAACCTCCCCGAGTTCCAGGCCGCATTTGCCGATGCCCTCAAGCAGAAGGGCCCCACCTGGATCGAGTGCATCATCGACAAGGACGAAAAGGTCCTGCCCATGATCCCCGGCGGCGGCGACATCAACGACATCATCATGAAATAAGGAGGACACAGCGATATGGAATCCAATCAGCGCAGGGTCATCAGCCTGCTGGTGGACAACCAGAGCGGCGTTCTGGCCCGGGTGTCCAACCTGTTCTGCCGCCGCGGCTTCAACATCGACAGCCTGACGGTGTCCGCCACCAACGACCCGGCGGTCAGCCGCATCACCGTGACCATCACCAGCGATGAAAAGGCGCTGAGCCAGCTCATCCTCCAGACCGAGCGGCTGGAAGTGACCCGGCAGGTGTTCGTGCTGGACCACGAGAACTCGCTGGAACGGGAGCTGCTGCTGCTCAAGGTGGCTGCCGATGTCCACAACCGCAGTGAGCTGCGGGAGATCGCCAGCATCTACAAGGCAAAGATCATTGATTTTTCGCCCGACAGCATGGTGCTGGAGCTGACCGGCCGCCCCGAAAAGGTGGACGCGTTCCTCAAGATCCTGGCGGACTACAAGATCCTTGAGCAGTGCCGCACCGGTGTGACCGCGCTGGAGCGCGGCGGGATGCACCAGCACATGCAGAAGCCTCCGCAGGAGGTGCGGGCAGCCCAGCTGCCCCTGCCCGGGACCCATTGCCCGCAGTAAGGCATAACCTCTCAGTTTTCCATAAAAATCAAAATATAAAAATAAAACAGGAAAGAGTAAAAGGAGACTACTACCATGGCGATCAAGAAATACTACGATTCCGACTGCAACCTCGGCGTGCTGGACGGCAAGACCG
>OGZF01001705.1_pt1 | contig 12566 bp, 13 predicted proteins | sample 1576771 | NCBI WGS metagenome assembly OGZF01 (sample SAMEA3541536, study PRJEB24748) | human gut metagenome | biome: human gut; feature: human-associated habitat; material: faeces | place: China | collected 2012
TGCTGTTATCTTCATTCTGTGCCCCTTTGATTTTCGGTGTATCCTGTCGTTCCAAAGCATGGCGGACCGCGTTGGTTTTGTCCTTAGAGACCGGAACCGTACTGACTTCTGGCGTCCCTTCGATGTAGATATTGGCAATATCATCGAGGCTGGCCGATTCAAATTCGGGAACCGTCCGTTTCAAAATATAAGCCAGCACCTTTTTCTGCGATAAAACGCCTTTCGCTGCTTGATCGTAATCCAATGCCCCTGCCAGCTGTTCCTTTACATCCTGTATTATCTCTTCATTCATCGGCCACACCTCCTTTTGACCTCATTGTACCAAATTTCGTTTTTTTGTACAATCCACATCCCCCTTTATATTACATTATAATTATATTATGTCGATGGAATACAAAAAAGAAGTGCCGTATGAAACGACACTCCTAATGGCCCCTTTACATTTAAGATACCAAGTATTCCATAGCCGATTCTTTTATTCCTTGCAATTCATCGCTAATCTTATCCAAAGCTTCCACAGCTGCATCCTGCATACTCGGCATGACATGACTGTACGTATCAAGTGTGATTCTGGTCGAAGCATGTCCGGCTCGCTGTGAGATGACCTTTATGTTGACGCCCGCTTCTAGGAGCCACGTAATATGAGTGTGGCGCAAATCATGCACTCTAAATTCTGAGGTAATACCTGCTTGTTTCAAATATTTTTTAAAGGTTCTAGCCGAAAAATTACTGGGGTCTAATACATCTCCGTTCAATTTTGCAATTACGAAATCCTGATCGTGATATCCGGAAATCATCTTTTTCAAGTCAGCTTGCCACTGATGATACACTTCCAAATCACTGACCAACGAAGCAGAAATAGGGATGGTCCGATAACTTCCAGCCGTTTTCCCTGTCGATTGGACAATATTGGTATGGTTCGTATGAACAACAGTTTCACTGACCAAAATCTTCTTGTGTACTAAGTCGATGCGCTGCCATCGCAAGCCAAAAATTTCGCCTATACGCATACCAGTCCCCAAGGCAATGGCAATAATAATCCAAGAAATCATGTTATCAGATTTCGCAACTTGTGATAGTTTAGCTGCTTTCTTCTTCGTAAGGATATGCATTTCCGTTCTTTCTACTCGTAACGGCTTGGTTCCCAACATCGGATTCTTTTGCAACACATCAAAGTTCACGGCATCATTAAACGCCCCAATCAACAAACGCCGAACCCCATTGACAGTCCTCGGAGCCAACTTCCTATGAAGACGGGATGGCCGGTTTGCCAATGTAGTCAGATAATCTTGCAGCTTCATTGTCGTCAATGACTTTAAAGGAATCGTCCCAATATACGGTAGGATATGAGCATAGATGGTACACCGATATCGTTCATAAGTTTTGATTTTTACTTCTAGTTTTTTCGTTTTGAGCCAGTCCTCTAGCCACGTTTCTACAGTATACACTTGTGACTGTTTGGGGTTGCCATCTAAGAATTGTTGTATTTTTTTCTTTACCTCTTCACGGGAAGCTCCACGAAAATGTTTTCGAGCATACGTTCCGTCCTCTTTTTGATAGCGGACCTGCCCTTCGTAGTTTCGCCGCTGCTTATTGTAATTGATAGTGCCTTCGTGGCGGAATCGTTTTTTCATCTTTTATCTCCTTTCACAAATACAAGGGGAGGCGCAAATGCCTCCCCCATCGCCGAGTCTAGTTCGTTTTGCGCAATACCTCTTCGAGGTATGAAGTGGGAATGAAGACCCGGCCGCAGATTTTAACACTTGGAACTTGTCCGGTTCGGATGTACCGGTACAGTGTGGATTTCCCGACCGGCACCTGTGCAATAAATTCATCGGGCGTCAAGAGTTTTTTGTCCATGTTATTTTCCCCCTTTTATAATGCGATTCCTAAAGTTGATGCGACCTTCCATAGGCGGCATCTGATGGACAGGAACCCCTGATAACTGGCTGACTCCATTTCGAGCAAATTCCAGAGCTTCCTCGTAACTATCGAAAATATCGTCGTTATACGAAGTTTTTTTCCAATATGGCAGCGAATTTCTGTGCTTGGAAACGCTATCGTACACCCCATAGGCAACACTATCGTATGCACCCAAATACTGTTTGACCGGCTCAGACACGGCATCCTTTTCATCATCTTCATCATCGTAGCCATCGCTATCGGACGTAATATTCGCTGAGGTCTCAGATACAGTAGCTGTGTTTACTGCATAGGTCTGACCAGCATTAAATCCGTTCTGATATGCTTTTTCGATATGGCGAAAAAACATATCCGTAAACTCATTAATATTATCCATATTGCCGAAATCATTCATCATTTTTTGTTCCTCCCATCTTCAAATCCCTGCTTGTAAGCTGTCCAGAATTGTTGACCTATTTCGATCACGAAGCCAGTCGCTGCCTCAAACCTGCGGGCCTGCGCTAGACACAATGAAACATCGTCAGGCAGGGCCGGTGCAGTTTCTTCATAGGCTGTTGGCCGATTCACAGAGCAAGGTTGCGGTTGTACCACGTTGACCGGCGACGGCTGATAAATTTGTGGATTTACGCCGCCCATTGAATGGGGATCTTCCCAATTTACCGTCACCATATTGACTGGCAACGGCTGATACAATGGCAACAGCTCTTCATTGCGGTTTCCTGCTTCCAGTTTATCATTCGTAGTCATACTAGCTACTCCTCCCTTATTCTTGCATTCTTTCGGCGATTTGCGCAGCAACGGCATCTGAAATTCCGGCAGTGCTGCTATTTCGTCATAGCGAGTCCGCCAATCAGCCAGATTCTGTGGGCTCTGGGAGTATTTTTCCCCCGTCCAGATATCGGTCATGCCGATGATGGCATGACCGTGCAAACGCTGGGGGACATTGGTGTGTATGGAGAACGCCACCGGATGCCGTTCCCCAATCGATGCAAGAAACGCCGTCATGAAATCGTATGCCTTAGCTGCCGATAGTTCCGGATCGCCGAACGAACAGATCACATGCTTATAAAGCCTGGTATCATCGGGCTTTCTGTAACGTTCGTTGATGATTCGCAGGTCATCAACTTCATGACCCGGATTCAGATACCCGAGGTATTGGTATTTTCGGGGTGCTGCTTGAGGATTGTTAATATATCGAAGCGCCTTATCAAAGCCATCGTAAGATGTACGTTTGTAATTCACCCACCTCATGATTGCATTTTCATCATATCGCATAATCGATCAAGCTCCTTTCGAAATCGTTGACAAAAGAGGGCATCCAGAGACGATGACTCACTGACAAGCAATCGCATGAACGCTATTTCTGCGGCTACTCGCTCTTTATCAACTACGACTTTAACATCAGTTTGCTCTTCTTCCGCGTTCTGGAAGTACTGTTGCAGGATACCGACGAGCACGCTCGTCTCATTGGTATCCCGCGCCTTCGCCGTCCCTTCCAGCTGGATGGCCAGCTGGAAGGGCAGGTTAAAGGATTTTTTCTTTTTAGAATTTTGATTTTCATTTTCCATTTTATGGGTTCCTCCTAATGGCTGCCTGCAGGCAAGCGTGTCGGGTTACACCTCGCCCGTATTCTTGATTGCAAGTCCCATCACGCTGGACATCGGATTGGCTGTAGAGTATGGCCGTTTCTTGCGAAATTCATAGCCAAGCTGTCGAAGCTGAGCACGGAAATCCGGCTTTGACAAGGCATCGAGGCATTCATCGTCGCAAAAGTTGCAGTAGCTCTGATAAAAATCCGATAGGACTGTATATGTCTCCGATTGGCGGACACAACATTCATCGATAAACGTCAATACCGAGGTAGTGGACCGCCGGTAGTCAGCAGCGACTGTTTCTGCATCCGGGTCATCGGCAAACTTCAACGTTTTCGCGAAGTCTCCGAGTTCGTGGATTACGCAGGAGAAAATCGCATGCCTTTCCTCAATGAGTTTGCTCGTGAGCTCAATGTCCCAATCATCACGAGCAACGGAATGGGGAAAAGTGAGTAGCTGCAACCGCTCACTAAAGGCGTTTTGCCCATCATATTCTTTTAACGACGGAAGGGCATTGGCCGCGAAAACGCATTTTACATGCGGCGTGTATATTTCTGGTTGGATCCCCTTCTTCTCGACAATGATAGGTTCACCGCTGATAATCTTTTTCAACATATCCAAGTTACGCAGCCCTTTGCTGGCCAGTTCGTCATTTATAACCATAGACGTGTCCAGCAATAGCGAACTTCGGAAGCGGTTAGACAAGTCATCGAGAGAAATCGGGGTATACGAACCTTCGCCAATCACGAAACGTAGCAAATTAAGGATGACCGTCTTGCCCGCATTCGATGGGCCAATGAGGACAACCATTTTTTTAGCACCGTAGAGCTCCGAAATGGCATAGCCCAGAATCTGTACGAGCAACGATCGACGCTCTTTTTCTTTATTGGCGCATACTGCAAGTGGCTTTTGCAAGTCCACGTCCAGCGAGCTTTTAACGTAGCGGACAAAGGCTGGCGCCTGCGTCCATTTGGCATCGGCGATGAAATCGAAGTTAACGTGGCGATGCTCGAAATCCGACTTGGCGACAGCTTCCAGCTGGCCGTTGGCCAAATTCACTCTGCCATTATTAGCGAGAACGCATGCCCTTGAAGCCGTAGACACGGCGGGAAAATCAAAACGGGCGTCCAGCCGTATCGCCGCGAGGATATTTTTCACGTCCGAAACGGTTGCACGAGCCCCCAACGCATTGTACAAGTATCGGCCAGCTTCAGAATCAGTTCGAGTCTGCCAAAATCTGGTTCGGGGATCGTAGAGATAAAATTGACGCCCGTTGTAGCGGATGTCGGAATCTCCGGCATGTTCAGTTAGATAATGGGTTACAATGTTCATTTTCTTTCTCATATTCAGGCCCTCTTTCTGGAGTAATATTTGGGATTTGTTACGCCTCTAGTATATCGTGTGCTAGCCAATATGTATGCACCAGAAAACGCTGGAAAATCCAATGTTTTTCCGCGTATTCATTACTTTTTTATGTATTCATGAAAAATCCATTAAGTGTTATCAATTTATATTAAATATTTTAATATTATGCTTAAATGTTTTAACAACATATTCAAAAATTTCTCGGTATTATAATATATATATATCGATACATATCAGGAGAAGGTGATTCACATGACGAAACAATCTAAAACGAATGATGAAAAATTCATGCCTGATTGCCAGGAAGCTTTTACGCTAGCACAACAGATAATTTCTAATATTATGGAAGACATTAAAAGCAATCAGATTTATTCAACCGCTCTCGCAGCTCCGTGGTACACCAATCTAAAATCGTCCTATGTTTTTTTGGATGAAGATGACCACTACGACTTAAAATACGGTATTGAATTTGTAAAACATGAAAAAATCCATGAATTGTACAATAGGTTCACTGTGAACAGTGCTAACCTGTTGCGAATCATAAATTTGATAAAAGATAATTATGCAAATAAAGAATGGAGTAATGACTGGATTTATACCGCCACCTTTAAAGAAATCTGTAATACACCGATAGAGATTCCGGGACTTACCTGTCCCCCGATGGACAGTGCGCCTTTATCTGGGGTCTTTTTGTTATACTGTCTTTACGAAAACAAGTTCTATATTCCTGGACGCCCTCAATTCGATGATTCATTTCAGCAACGTCAATATAACAATTCTTTTTACAGCTCGTTTAACTATTTCGCTAAATCTATTCCAAAACTATTGGAATGGAAGTTTGTAGATAGTACAACTGATGTACTAACACCACTTTTAGCAGTCAGCAATAAACGTGCGGAAAAGCTATACTGGATTTTTTCTTTATGCAATAATCTTTCCAATGGCATGCTCCTGAAATCGACCTTGTCTAAAGATGATATATATTACACGGATATTACCAGCATCCATACGGGACCACAAAAACAATTCCTACTATTACAGACTTTATTATATATTCATCTACCTGCCCACAATCGCCACTATTTTCTAATGGAAGAATGGGAAATCTCACTCCAGTTGATCAAAGGGTCAGAACTCTGCCGGACTCTAGATGAATTCTATTTGCGAAGAAGCTACATAAATAAATTGGCTGCTGATGATAATCCGGATATTATCTCTTTGATATACCAGCGTATTGAGCTTTTGCAAAAAACGATATTCGTTCTTCACTATCAAGACTTTTTACGCGAAATTGCCGCTTTTGTTATAACAAATATTCCCAACGAATATATAAAAACATTAAATGCCATAAACAAGCCCCTTGGCTGGCCTAAAGTCGAATACCATTTCCACAAACTTACCAAACGCGAGATTTCTAATTCTGTTGCTTGCAGTTGGGAAAAATTTTATTCCAAAAACGAATATTTACTAAAAAGCACTTTTCCTAAGCTATCAGCGGAGCAATTAAAAGAACTTTGGGAGATAGCTCAAACGGTCTTCCTGGTAATAAATCATAAGAGATATGAGTTGAATCTGGATGAAATAGACAAACTTACAAATAACAACCGTGTAAATATAATCAAAAAATATAAATTTAACGCAAATACCTATATGCCAGAATTTTTATCTACTATGATAACTTGCCATATGCTCGAAGGAATCCCTGCTAAGAAATTACAAATCAGTAAATTCAGTGACCTTCATAAAAAGACAAGTGGCAGATGTATTACTAAAAACATTCAAACGTACGTAAAGGAATCGCCCTGCCTAATACCATTAATAGACTTTTTTATAAAATGGACCAATAACATCCTTTTGCTTCCTTTTCTCCTAGACAATGGCACTAAGCCTTCAGAGCCGATTTCAAGGGCATATTATCAACGATAAAGTGAAAGTCTTAGAGAATTCAAGAATTAGTTCTGCCCCGATATAGGAATCGAGGCAGAACCTTATTTTCTGGAACAATTGGAACACTTGGAACAGTAGAAATTACAGAACTCATTATCCAACAGCTTTTCGTTCATTCTGCTGACAGCGCATACAAAGCGGTCGCCCATACTGCTTCATTGAATAATCGCTCACTTTGTCACTGATAGCAGCTCCACAATCAGCGCAGCATCTTACCTGCTGCGCTCTCTTTTTACTTGCAATAGGAACTGCCCGTCTGGGCGGTTCAGCTGGGCCGGATTGTTCTGTCGGTCTTGCGATAGAAGTATGAACATCTGTTTTTACATCTGCTTCCGGATCATCACCCGTACTGATATTCAGGGTCAGCATGTAAGCATACTTTATAGCAGCTGTTTCAGCCTTCATGACAGCCTTATCTCCGGCATCCTGTCCAGAACCGATGCCTACGATTTCGAAGGTTTCGCCGGTTTCGACGTCCATCAAGGTGATCGTCATCTGGATGGTAGCCAGCTTTTCGATATTCCCTTTAAGGGTCGTCACATCGGTCAGGTCGAAGAGTTCCGGCTTGGCCAATGAGATGATGCCATGCTTGACGAAGGACTGGTTCACCTTTTCCAATACATCGGCACTGGTGGCATACTTATATCCGTGGAACTGATTCTTCCCATTCTTTTGGACGTAGCTGCATTCGTGCATGACATCCAGTAGCTTGGCAGCGAGTTTCTTCATAGACACATCGGCTCCTTTCTTAAGCTATTCCAGATGAGATGGTACAGCGCTTCTGCGTCCTTCCCATCCGGGTAATACCAATCCGTTTCGCAGCCATTGAAGAAATGAAGGTCTCCCACGTTGAAGCAGTCTTCATCAGCCCAGAGTAGCCGGAAATCATCATCCCGGAAGGCTTTGGACAAGGCTTGGACGGCTTTTATGGGAGCTGCTTTACGGGTTACAAACTGAAATACAAGGAAACCATCTTCATAATGGGAAATACAAGGCTGTCCGAAAGGGGCAGCCTTTGTGATTTCCTTGGGATGCGTGGTAATGATTTCCAAGATGTTCCCTATTTGATTGGCCATCGTATCACCTCATCGGAATCTTGTCTTTCGACACATCGAAGCACAGCTCTTTCTTTTCCAGATTCAAGCTGGCTTTATACAGCTCACCGTTGAAGGCGATGATACATTTGAAGTCCGGGAACCGGGCGATGACCTTCACGTTCTCCGTATGTATTGCGATTTCCATGTTTTCCAACCTCCTTTTCACATGGCTGCCTTTTCCCTTGCCAATCTTTTGGCATAGGGACAATTCGCTCTGGCATCACAATAGCCTTCACATTTCCGGTCGTTCCAGCGCTCTTTCGTAGAGCAGATTGGCGGCAGCTTCTTTTCCTTCATACATTCATGGAATATTTCTGCCTTGTGATGGAAGTAGCGGAGTATCCAGCGGTCGCTGATCCGGTTAATGGGGATGACGTAGATGGATTGCGTGATTCCCCGCTCAGCCGCTATCCGCAGGTTATTGTCCCGGCACATGGCCTGTATGTACATTTCCTGCACCGGGAACCCTTCCTGTTCCAGCAGGATACGGTAATAGTTGAGCTGGATGGCCCAATCGAGGACATGATGAGCCCCGTCATAGCGGAGCTCGTTCCGGTACTTCGGCTGTCCTTTCCGGGGACCGGTCTTATAGACTTCACCTGTCGGGACCCGTTCCTTATATATCCCCAAAGCTTTCATGAGTTTGTAGGAACTAGTGACTTTCAGGTCCCCCAGGACACCATCGTTGTTGTTCAGGATGTTGCCATAGAGGTCGAACTTCCCACTGGTCAGCATATCGCTGAGCCGGACTTCACTGAGCATGTCCCCATCGGTGAAATTCTCATTGATGGTATGGACAGCCTGACCATGCAGGGCATATAAGACATCCTGCGGGTCCACGGCATAGTCTGTCGTGCGCTTCAGATAGGTTTCCCGTACACCGGCAATCAGCTCGGTCACGGTAGGCTCCTTGATTCCCCGATGAAGCGATTTGGCGATGGCCCTCAAGGTAGGCAGGAACATACATCTCTTCCCATGAGGGCACTGGATGAGACATTCATTGATGGGTACTTCCTGTCCGTTCGGACAGATGAATCGGGTTGCGGGCATGACAATCTCTCCTTTCTAAATCAATCATCCCAATAATGTGGGTGCTGTTCCCGGATGGACTTGTCTCCATATTTACCGATGATGACATGGTCCAATAAGGGGATATGCAATAGTTCGCCGGCTGAAATCAGGTTCCGTGTCACAGCCAGGTCTTCCCCGCTGGGTTCGGCATCCCCGGAAGGATGATTGTGTGCGACAATGATGGATGTCGCTAAATGCTGCAGGGCAGCTGAGAATACTTCCCTAGGCTGGGCCAAGGATGAATCCACTGTCCCGATAGTGATGCACCGGCATCCCAAGGGCTGGTTCTTGGTATTCAGGAAGACGGCCCAGAATTCTTCCACTGGCTTATCTTCGAGTAACTTGAAATACTGCATGGCTGCATACGGGGAATTCAATCCCCGTGGGACCTTAACCTTCTGCAAGGCGATCCGGCTCACCATTTCACGCAGGCATTGCATCTTATGGAGCTTGGCTTCCCCAATCCCCTGATAAGACTTTAATTGTTCATCTGACGCCATCCGGAAGACGTTATATAAGTTGGAATAATCGTGGAGAAGCCCTTTGGCACTGGCTTCAGGGATGAAAACAGACAACAACTGTTCGTCACTGACTTGTTTCAGGTTTTCCATACTAAGACCTCCTTAAAAAAAGGCCCCGATCCATGATGGACCGGGGCTTGCTCTGTATCGAATCATTTTTCCGCCAACACCAAGGCTGGGATGTCTGGAGTGACGTTCTTCATAGGCCTCATGTTCTTGGCTTTCAGCGCCTTATTGTCGACGGGAGCCATGAGGAACTCACCGCCGATACGTTCCATATCCGTCGCCCTTTCATAGCTTGCCGCCAGCTTACTGGCATCGGTGATGGCATTCATCATTCCATAGCGGCTCAGGTCCCGTCCCATGAACAGGGACCGCAGGACATTGCCCCGTTCGCTCTGGTTCAGCTGATACGTATCGGCCAGCAGTTCGACTTCCTGCACCGGATCATGGGTCAGCGGGATGTGCATGGCTTCCTTCATCTTATCGACCGTCATGAGGAACCGGCTTTCATCGACGGCACAGCGGACGATATCCTGTACCTTCATGAAGAAAACCTTATCATCGGCCCGCAGGGTTTCATCTGAATACAGCTCATAGGCTTCATCAGCATCCATATCGACCTGTTTGCCTACATGGTACTTCTTCTGGCTGTAATCCTTGCAGATGAGACCATTCTTGCAGACAAGGCGGAAAATAAGCGGTTCGACCTTCAGGCTGCCAAGGCCGACTTCACTATTGGAGATGACGAAGCCAGCCTGTACGACGTCGCCGACAGCGACTTCTGCTTTCAACTTCTTGTTGACGACCTTGATATACATGTGGGATTCCGTCACTTCACAGCTTTCGATGTCGGCCCCTTTCATTTCATGGATGATCGGCAGGACAGCGGCACAGAGTTCAAGGTTATCCAGCCGGCGATACCGTGCCGATAAGAAGGCACGCATCCGGCCATCGAGGGTACGGAGCATCCGGCGTTCCGGCTCTTTATGGAGCCAGCCGTTGACGTTCTCATCCAGCAGGGCCGGATAGTCTTTCTGCATCTTCAGATAGTAGCGGAAGGGGATTCCCAAGCGGGTAGCCAACTGCTGATGTGCGATGTCGCCCACCCGGTACGTTTCCATTTCATGGCCATTCTCGAACTGGACGATAGACTTACCATCCTGGGTCTTCATCGATAAAGCACTGGTATTGACCAGATAATCCTTGCGGGCATTGCGCTGACGTTCCAATTCAGCACCTAATTCAGTTAATGTTCTTCCTTGTTTCATGATATTCTCCTCCTATTTCTTGATAGCACTCTTGCTAAGAATAATTAAGATACCGGTTGCGACAGCTTCTAAAATCTTCAACCACGGCATAGGAACCTCTCCTTCCATCTAAAAAAGACACAAAAAAGCCCTCAGTCCGGGAATGGACTGAGGGAAATAATGATATATTATCATCAAAAGTATAGTATATGATTGTAATTCGCTGTATTTACATCAACATCAAAATTACCGGAACGGTTGGAACAGCTGGAACGGCCAAGATTATTTCATCTTGGCTTCAAGGGCAGCCAGTCGTTTCATCAATTCTTCATTAGTATCATTAGACTGTTTCAGTTCTTTTTCTACCTTGTCCAAACGTTCAGCTAAGGCTTTGTTGAGAGCCTGTGTTTCTTTCAGGACTTTATTCGTATCCGGAATGGAGTGAACACTGCCTGTACCGCTGCCGATACGGAAGGAAACGCCGGCATTCAGCATCGTATCGCCGTTGCCAACCGTGCTTGCCATCGAAAAGGCTACATCGCGGTTCGGATAGTAACGAAGGCCTACAGCACCGGCATTCTTGCCGCGATAATGGCCATAACCAGCACCACCGACCAGTTTGGAACCGTCTTCATAGGGCAGATACTGTAAAGCAGCTAATGCGGCTGCACCGGCACCGACACGGTCCGTATCTTCCCGCTGACGATTGAATTCATCAATGACGGAATGACCTCCAATGATGGCGTCATCAGCGACTACCTGTTTGGCTGCAATCGTATTGCCGACGACTAAGTTCTGAGCCACTGTTGCATTGCCACCTACGGCAAGATTCTGGGAAATATAAGTATTTCCCTGGACAGCTAACTGTTTATTAATGGTCGTCTGACCTAAAGTGGTATAGCCATTGACAGTCAGGTTCTTATTGACCGTCGTATTCTGAAGGTCCGTATCTCCGCTGACTGTCAGGTTCTTGTTGACCGTCGTATTCTGAAGGTCCGTATCACCGTTGACCGTCAACTTCTTGTTGACCGTTGTATTCTGAAGATCCGTATCGCCATTGACAGTCAGTGTCTTATTGACAGTCGTATTCTGCAAATCCGTATCGCCCTTGACCGTCAGTGTCTTATTGACAGTCGTATTCTGCAAGTCCGTATCACCAGCAACAGTCAGTTTCTTGTTAACAGTTGTATTCTGGAGATTTGTATCCCCCTTAATGGTTGTATCTCCATTAACAATAAAGTTCTTATTAACTACAGAATTGCCCTTGTCATCAACTTCGACGCCACCATTAGCATGATCTTTAACGTATTTATAAACGTCTCCACCATTTACAGCGTCAGTGCTACCATCTTTGATACTGCCAGAACCAAGATTTTGGATTTTCGCGTTATTTAAATCAACATTTTTCTTAGTGCTATCGGTATATTTTACATTCAATCCATCACTGTCTTGCAAATCTTGAATTGAATTGTTGATATTGGAAACTTGATTATCTGTATACTGCTTCGACTGATTAAGAACATCTGTCTTAGCCGTGCTGATGCTCGTATCGGTATAAGATTTGGCTGTATTGATGGCTTCTGCCTTCGCACTGTCGGTATACGTTTTAGCCGTGTTAATAGCTTCCGTCTTAGCGGTGCTGACCGTCGAATCGGTATAGGATTTAGCTGTATTGATGGCTTCTGCCTTCGCACTGTCGGTATACGTTTTAGCCGTGTTAATAGCTTCCGTCTTAGCGGTGCTGACCGTCGAATCGGTATAGGATTTAGCTGTATTGATGGCTTCTGCCTTCGCACTGTC
>OGZF01001716.1_pt1 | contig 12475 bp, 6 predicted proteins | sample 1576771 | NCBI WGS metagenome assembly OGZF01 (sample SAMEA3541536, study PRJEB24748) | human gut metagenome | biome: human gut; feature: human-associated habitat; material: faeces | place: China | collected 2012
TATCTGCGCTTTTGGCTTAGCAGCTGCCGCACCTCGCTCGCCGTATCGGCACTTAAAATTATGCGGTATTGCCTTTACAATTAAAAAGATCTATACTATAATGAAACAACAGCAAGTTGTATAAGACGAACTTAAGTTGTAAATGAACGACCAACAACAGGGGAGGTCCGCTATGCCGGAGCAACAGGAAAATCAAACCGAGGTGTTCCACCTCAAAGCACCGTTCAAACCGACTGGCGACCAGCCCCAGGCTATTGAAGCGCTGGTGCAGGGCCTGAAAGCAGGGGATAAAGGTCAAACTTTGCTGGGCGTTACCGGCTCCGGCAAAACCTTTACGATGGCCAATATCATTGCACAGTGCAACCGCCCCACACTGATTCTGGAACCAAACAAAACCCTGGCCAGTCAGATCTGCACCGAGATGCGCGGATTTTTCCCCGATGATGCGGTGGAATATTTTGTGAGCTATTACGACTATTACCAGCCGGAAGCCTACATCCCCTCCACCGATACCTATATTGAAAAAGACAGCGCCATCAATGATGAGATCGACCGCCTGCGCCATTCGGCCACGGCGGCACTGTCGGAGCAACGCAATGTTATCATTGTGGCGTCGGTTTCCTGCATTTATTCCTTGGGCGACCCTATCGATTACCGCAGCATGGTCATCAGCCTGCGCCCCGGTATGCAGATGGAGCGGGACGAGCTCTGCCGCCGCCTGGTCAAGCTGCAATATGAACGCAACGATATGAACTTTATCCGCAATAAGTTCCGCGTTCACGGCGATATTGTGGATATCCACCTTGCTTATAATGATGAATACGCCATCCGCGTCGAATTCTTCGGCGATGAAATCGACCGCATTTCCGAGTTTGATCCCCTGACCGGCGAGCGCAAAAATATTGTGCGCCATGTGGCCATTTTCCCCGCCAGCCACTATATCGTCGGCCCTGAAAAAATGAAAGAAGGTCTCGCCAAGATCCAGACCGAGATGGAACAGCAGGTGCAGGCCTTTACTGCAGAGGGCAAACTGCTGGAAGCCCAGCGCATCCAGCAGCGCACCCAGTACGATATGGAGATGCTACAGGAAGTTGGCATGTGCAAGGGCATCGAGAACTACTCTGCCGTGCTGTCCGGCCGTGCCCCCGGCTCCACCCCCACCACGCTGCTGGACTACTTCCCCAAAGATTTTATCCTGATGGTGGATGAAAGCCATGTGATGCTGCCGCAGGTCCGCGGCATGTTCGGCGGGGACTACAGCCGCAAAAAAACGCTGGTGGAATATGGCTTCCGCCTGCCCTCGGCGTTTGACAACCGCCCGCTGAAATTTGAGGAATTTGAATCCAAGGTCGGCCAGACGATCTTTGTCAGCGCTACCCCTGGCCCCTATGAACGGGAACATTCCAGCCGCGTGGCCGAGCAGGTCATCCGCCCCACCGGTCTGCTGGACCCCGTCATCATGGTGCGCCCAGTGGAAGGCCAGATCGAGAATCTGCTGGGCGAAATTTTGCAGCGCATCGACCGCGGCGAGCGTGCCCTGGTTACCACCCTGACTGTCAAAATGGCCGAGGACCTGACCGACTACCTGGAAGAACACGGCGTGCACACCAAGTATATGCACCACGAGGTGGATACCTTTGAGCGCATGGAGATCATCAAGGACCTGCGCACCGGTGCCATTGATGTGATTGTCGGCATCAACCTTCTGCGCGAGGGCCTGGACCTGCCGGAAGTTTCGCTGATCGCCATTCTGGATGCCGACAAAGAGGGCTTCCTGCGCAGCGAAACCAGCCTGATTCAGACCATTGGCCGCGCGGCCCGCAACGCAAACGGCGTGGTGCTGATGTACGCCGATGAAGTAACCCCCAGCATGGAGCGCGCCATCATGGAAACCGAGCGCCGCCGTGCCATCCAGGATGCCTACAACAAAGAACACGGCATTACACCAAAAACTATCGTGAAAGCCATCGGCGACGGGCTGGAAATCAGCATGAGCGAAGAAAACAAAAAGATGCGCCAGCACCGTATGAGCCGCGCTGAACGCGAACAGACCATTACCCGCCTGACCCGCGAGATGAAAGAAGCCGCCCGCCTGCTGCAGTTTGAGCACGCCGCATTCCTGCGTGATGAGATTGAAAAGCTGCAGCGCGGGGAGGACCCTACCGCCGATACCAGCACCCGCCGCGCCGCTGAAAAACAGCGCAAAACAGGCAAGGGGAGAAGGAGCTATAAAAAGTGAGCAACATTCAAATTGATGCCAACAACCGCATTACGATCAAGGGCGCGCGGGAGCATAACCTGAAAAACGTCAACCTGGTTCTGCCGCGCAACAAGCTGATTGTTATGACGGGCCTTTCCGGCTCCGGCAAGTCCAGCCTGGCCTTTGATACCATCTTTGCGGACGGCCAGCGCCGCTATATGGAAAGCCTTTCCAGCTATGCCCGCATGTTCCTGGGCCAGATGGAAAAGCCCGATGTGGACGAAATCACCGGCCTTTCCCCGGCGGTTTCCATTGACCAGAAAACCACCAGCCACAACCCGCGTTCCACCGTGGGCACCGTGACGGAAATTTATGATTATCTCCGTTTGATGTATGCCCGCATCGGCGTTCCGCACTGCCCGGTCTGCGGACGCGTCATCAGCCAGCAAACGGTGGACGAGATGGTAGACGAGGTGCTTAAACTGCCGGAACGCACCCGCTTCCAGGTGCTGGCCCCTGTTGTGCGGGGCCGCAAAGGCACCCAGGCCAAGGAGCTGGACGCTGCCCGCCGCGGCGGTTACGCCCGCGTGCGCATTGACGGCAACATGTATGATCTGGACGAAGAGATCAAGCTGGAAAAGAATATCAAGCATACCGTTGAAATCGTCGTGGACCGCCTGTCCATCAATGATACGGTGCGCGGCCGCCTGGCCGATTCTATTGAGACTGCCGTTGCCCTGACCGGCGGCCTTGTCATCATTGATGTTATCGGCGGCGAACCGATGGAGTTCAGCCAGAACTATGCCTGCCCGGAGCACGGTGTTTCCATTGACGAACTTTCCCCCCGCATGTTCAGCTTTAACAATCCCTTTGGCGCCTGTGAAACCTGCACCGGCCTGGGCACCTTTATGAAGGTGGACCTGGCCCGCGTGATTCCGGATCCGCACAAGTCCATCCGCGAAAGTGCCATCAAGGCCAGCGGCTGGTATTATGCGGAGGGATCCATCTCTGAAATGTATTACAAAGCGCTGGGCAAGCGCTATGGCTTTACGCTGGATACCCCCATCCAGGAGATGAGCAAAGAAGCCGTGCACGCCATCCTGTATGGCACCGGAACTGAAAAAATCGAGATGCAGCGCGAGAATATGTTTGGATCCGGCACCTATATGAACACGTTTGAGGGCATTATCCCCAACCTGGAGCGCCGCTTCCGTGAAACAGGCAGCGAGTGGGTCAAGGAGGAAATCGCCCTTGTCATGTCCAGCGAGGAGTGCCCCACCTGCCACGGCCAACGCCTGAAGCCCACCAGCCTCGCCGTCACGGTGGGCGGCATCAACATTGCCCAGTTCTGCGATATGAGCGTGAACGAGGAGCTGGAATTTATTCAGACGGCAAAAGTGTCCGAGCGGGATGAAGTCATCGCTGCCTCCATCTTCAAAGAGGTCAAAGAGCGTCTGGGCTTTTTGAAGAGCGTGGGTCTGGGGTACTTGACCCTGTCTCGCGGCGCATCGTCCCTTTCCGGCGGCGAAAGCCAGCGCATCCGCCTGGCGACCCAGATCGGCAGCGCACTGACCGGCGTGCTGTATGTGCTGGATGAACCCAGCATCGGCCTGCACCAGCGCGATAACGATAAGCTGATTGCCACCATGAAGCGCCTGCGCGACCTGGGCAACACCCTGATTGTAGTAGAGCACGACGAGGACACCATGCGCCAGGCGGACTATATTGTGGATGTCGGCCCCGGTGCCGGTGTGCATGGCGGCGAGATCGTGGCCGCCGGCAGTGTGGAGGACATCTGCAATGCTCCACGCAGTGTGACCGGCGAGTACCTTTCCGGCCGCAAATTTGTGGAAGTTCCCACCGCCCACCGCTCCGGTAACGGTAAAATGCTCACGGTGGTCAAAGCGCGGGAAAACAACCTGCAAAACATTACCGTGGATTTTCCCCTTGGCAAAGTGATCTGCGTGACCGGTGTTTCCGGTTCCGGCAAGTCCACGCTGGTCAATGAAATTTTGTATAAGTCGCTGGCTGCAGCGCTCAACGGCGCCCGCAGCCGCCCCGGCCAGTGTGACGAAGTTCAGGGTATGGAATGGATCGATAAGGTCATCGGCATTGACCAGTCGCCCATTGGCCGCACCCCGCGCTCCAACCCGGCCACCTACACCGGTGTGTTCGGCGATATCCGCACCCTCTTCTCCAACACCCAGGATGCCAAACAGCGCGGTTACGGCCCCGGCCGGTTCAGCTTCAACGTCAAGGGCGGCCGCTGCGAAGCCTGCGAGGGCGGCGGCATTGTGCAGATCGAAATGCACTTTCTGCCGGATATTTACGTCCCCTGCGATGTCTGCAAGGGCAAGCGCTATAACCGCGAAACGCTGGAAGTAAAATATAAAGACAAAAACATCTCCGATGTGCTGGATATGACGGTGGAGGAAGCCTGCAATTTCTTTGCCAACCAGCCCAAAATTGCGCGCAAACTGCAAACCCTGCAGGAAGTCGGCCTTGGCTATGTGCAGCTGGGCCAGTCGGCCACCACACTTTCCGGCGGCGAAGCCCAGCGTGTCAAGCTGGCCAACGAGCTTGCCCGCCGCGATACCGGCAAAACCGTCTATATTCTGGACGAGCCTACCACCGGCCTGCACATTGCCGATGTGCACCGCCTGGTCAAGGTGCTGGATAAGCTGGCCGATGCGGGCAACACCGTGATCGTGATCGAGCATAACCTGGATGTGATCAAGCGTGCCGACTATATCATCGACCTGGGGCCGGAGGGCGGCAGCGGCGGCGGTACCATTGTGGCAACCGGTACGCCGGAACAGGTGGCCCAGAACCCGAACTCCTTCACCGGCCAGTACCTGAAACCCGTGCTGGAGCGCGCCTGGAAACTGCAGGGCACAGCTCCGGCCCCCGTGCCGGAAGAGCCGGGACGCCCGGCACCCGCAGAGGAAAAAGCCTCCGCCCAGCCGCCGCGCAAACGCAAAAAAGCAGACAAAAAATAACCACAACAGGGAACTTTGTGCAGCAAAAACGCAAAATTGGATTTGACAATTCCTGTCAACCTGTGGTTTAATTATCTTTACGCGCCTGAAAAAGCAAAATTCTGCGCGCACAGGGGTACGCAGCAGCGTGATTCCCTGCATCCAAAAACGGGAGGGAACTGCCGAATGGCAAAAAAGAAGGAAGAATACGGCAACGAAAGCATCAAGAGCTTAAAAGGTGCAGACCGTGTGCGCAAGCGCCCGGCCGTTATCTTTGGCTCTGACGGTGTGGAAGGCTGTGCCCATTCCATTTTTGAGATCGTATCCAACTCCATCGACGAAGCGCGTGACGGCCACGGCAACAAAATCAACGTTACCCTTTACCCGGATCACTCTGTGGAAGTAGAGGACTTTGGCCGCGGTATCCCCGTCGATTACAATAAAGCTGAAGAACGCTGGAACTGGGATCTTGTGTTCTGCGAACTGTACGCGGGAGGCAAATATGGCGAGGGTAGCGGCAACTATGACTTCTCCCTTGGCCTGAACGGCCTTGGCCTTTGCGCCACCCAGTATTCCAGCGAATGGATGACTGCGGATATTTACCGCGATGGCATGCACTATCACCTGGATTTCAAAAAAGGTGAGAATGTCGGCGGGCTGAAAAAAGAGCCGTTCACCGGCCGCCGCACCGGCTCCGTCATCCGCTGGAAACCGGACACCGATGTGTTTACCGACATCAATGTTCCGGCGGATACCTTCAAGGATATGCTGCGCCGCCAGGCCGTTGTCAATGACGGTGTGACTCTCGTGTTCAACGACCGCACGGGCGAACGTGCCGAAAAAATCGAATATTTCTATGAGCATGGCATTCAGGACTATGCCAATGAGATCGCCGGTGAGGGAACCCTGACCCCGGTGCATTTCTGCTCCGGTTCCGCAATCGGCCGTGACCGTGATGATCAGCCGGAATATCAGGTCAAAATGAACGTGGCGTTCTGCTTTTCCAACGCGGTGCAAACGCTGGAATACTATCACAACTCTTCGTGGCTGGAGCACGGCGGCAGCCCGGACCGCGCTGTCCGCCTGGCCTTTGTCAACCAGATCAACAACTGGCTGAAAAATAAGGGTCTGTACAAGAAAAACGAAAGCTCCATCACCTTCAACGATGTGCAGGACTGCCTGATTCTGGTTTCCTCCAGCTTCTCCACCCGCACCAGCTACGAAAACCAGACCAAAAAGGCCATCACCAACAAGTTTGTGGCCCAGGCCATGACGGAGTTCCTCAAGCACCAGCTGGAAGTCTACTTTGTGGAGCACCCGGACGAAGCCGAAAAAGCCTGCAAGCAGGTGCTAATCAATAAGCAAAGCCGCGAGCACGCCGAAAAAGCGCGTGTGTCCATCAAAAAAACAATGACCCAGCAGATGGACCTGGCCAACCGCGTGCAGAAATTTGTGGATTGCCGCACCAAGGATGCCACCCGCCGCGAACTGTACATCGTGGAGGGCGATTCCGCTATGGGCGCGGTCAAACAGAGCCGCGATTCGGAGTTCCAGGCTATCATGCCCATTCGCGGCAAGATCCTGAACTGCCTGAAGGCCGATTACGCCCGCATTTTCAAGTCTGACATTATCACAGACTTGATCCGCGTGATGGGCTGCGGCGTGGAGCTGGGCGGCAGCCACAATAAGGACCTGGCTACCTTTAATCTGGACAACCTGCGCTTTAACAAGATCGTCATCTGTACCGATGCTGATGTAGACGGTTATCAGATCCGCACCTTGGTGCTGACGATGCTCTACCGCCTGACCCCCACCCTCATCAATCAGGGGTATGTGTATATCGCGGAATCCCCGCTGTATGAGATCAACACCAAAAATAAGACCTACTTTGCCTATACCGAGCCGGAAAAGGCCGATATCATGAAGCGGATCGACGGCCAGAAGTTTACGATCCAGCGATCCAAAGGTCTGGGCGAAAACGACCCCGAAATGATGTGGCTGACCACCATGAGCCCCGAAAGCCGCCGCTTAATTAAAGTTCTGCCCACCGATGTTCAGCGCACGGCGGAGGTGTTTGACCTGCTCCTGGGCGATAATCTGCAGGGCCGTAAGGAGCACATTGCGGAGCACGGCGCTGAATATCTGGACGATCTGGATGTATCTTAATCAGGGGAGGAGAGAGCAAAATGGCAAAAAAAGCAACCAAAAAGAAAGCCGCCCCTGCCCGCCCGCAGCTGGGCGATAACGTCGAGATCCTCTCTGCCGGTGAGGTCATCGAAAGCCCCATTACCGATACGCTGGAAACAAACTACATGCCTTACGCCATGAGCGTTATTGTTTCCCGCGCGCTGCCGGAAATTGACGGCTTCAAGCCCGCCCACCGCAAACTGCTGTATACCATGTACGGCATGGGCCTGCTGAAAGGCGCCCGCACCAAAAGCGCCAACATCGTGGGCAGCACCATGCACCTGAACCCCCACGGCGATGCCGCCATTTACGACACCATGGTGCGTATGGGCCGTTCCAACGAAAGCCTGCTGGTGCCCTTTGTGGACTCCAAGGGTAACTTTGGCAAGGCGTACAGCCGCGATATGGCTTACGCCGCCGCTCGTTACACCGAGGCAAAGCTGGAACCCGTGTGTGAAGAGCTGTTCCGCGATATCGACAAGGATACCGTGGATTTTGTGCCCAACTATGACGGCACCACCACCGAACCGACGATGCTGCCGGTCACCTTCCCGACCATTCTGGCCAACAACACACTGGGCATTGCGGTCGGTATGGCGTCCAACATCTGTTCCTTCAACCTGGTGGAGCTCTGCAATGCAACCATCGCCCTGATGAAAGACGACCAGGCGGACCTGGCCCAGCTGATGCCCGCGCCGGATTTTGTCGGCGGCGGTTCCATCCTGTATGATGCCGCCGAGATGCAGAATGTGCTGGAAAAAGGCCGCGGCAGCATCCGCGTGCGCGCCCAGTGGGCTTACGATAAAGAGAACAACTGCATTGACATCACCCGCATTCCACCGACCACAACGGTGGAAGCCATCATGGATAAGATCACCGAGCTGGTCAAACTGGGCAAGATCCGTGAGATCAGCGATATGCGTGATGAAACCGACCTGAACGGCTTGAAGCTGACCATCGACCTCAAGCGCGGCCAGGACCCGGACAAGCTGATGGCGCGTCTGTTCAAGGCAACCCCGCTGGAGGACAGTTTTGCCTGCAACTTCAATGTGCTGATCGGCGGCCAGCCCCGCGTGTTGGGCGTGCGCCAGATTTTGTTGGAGTGGATCGCATTCCGCTCCGAATGCGTGCGCCGCCGCACCTACTATGATCTGCAGGGCAAGCAAAAGCGTCTGCACCTGCTGCGCGGCCTGGAAGCTATCCTGCTGGATATTGATAAGGCAATTGAAATTGTGCGCAACACTGCGGAAGAATCCGAGGTTGTGCCCAACTTGATGATCGGTTTTGGCATTGACGAAGTGCAGGCTGAGTATGTGGCGGAAATCAAGCTGCGCCACCTCAACCGTGAGTATATCCTCAAACGCACCGAGGAAATTGAGGAACTGGAAAAGGCGATCGCAGACTTGGAAGATGTTCTCAAACGCCCCGCCCGCATCCGCAAGATCATTATGACTGAGCTGGGCGATGTTGCCAAAAAGTATGGCAGCCCCCGCAAAACGGAAATTCTGTACGACCTGCCGGACGATTCTGCTGCCGATGAGCAGAACGAGATCCCGGATTACCCAGTCACGGTGTTCTTTACGCGGGAAGGCTACTTCAAAAAAATTACCCCGCAGAGCCTGCGCATGTCTGGCGAGCAGAAGCTGAAAGACGGCGACGAGGTGGTTTATACCAAAGAGACCACCAACAGCGCCGAGCTGCTCTTCTTTACCAACCATGCCCAGGTGTACAAATCCCGCGCATCGGAATTTGCCGATACCAAGGCCAGCGTGCTGGGTGATTATGTCGCTTCCAAGCTGGAAATGGAAGAGGGCGAAGTGCCGCTGTTCATGACGGTCACAGTCGATTACCGTGGTTACATGCTGTTCTTCTACCAGAACGGCAAGTGTGCAAAGATCCCGCTGGCCAGCTATATGACCAAGCAGAACCGCCGCAAGCTGCTGAAAGCCTATAGCGATAAGGAAGAACTTGCCGCAATGCTGCACATTGAGGAAGAAACCGAGCTGGCCGTCTTCACCAGCGGCGGCACCGGTGGTCCACGCTTGATCCTGGTCGGCAGTGCGCTGATTCCCGAAAAGGCTACCCGCGATACCGCCGGTATCAACATGGTAACGCTGAAAAAGAACGCCCGAATCGCCAAAGTGCGCCCGGCGGCGGGGCTGGAACTGAAAGACCCGCACCGCTACCGCGTGCGCACCCTGCCCGCAGCCGGCGCGCTGCTCCGCCAGGAGGACACGACCGAGCAGATGAGCCTGTAAGGAGCAAAAAAAGGCAATGCAATCTTTTTCTGCACAAGGCAGGGTAAAGTTCTTGCATTTTGCTTTTTGGTATGTTATATTATAACCTGTATGAGAGTTAGGGCAGGCCGAAACATCCGTTTTGGCTGTGGCCTGAAAAGGAGTTGCTGTTAATCCATGACCGCTTATGAAATCGCGTTCGGCGTTGTGCTGATCATTGTTTCGGTTCTGATCGTTGTGTTCACTTTGTCCCAGACCCAGAAAGGGCAGGGCCTGTCTGCTGCCATTATGGGTGATAGCAGCTTTATGGCTGCCGGCCGCGAGCGTGGCCTGGATGCCAAGCTGGCCAAAGTGACCAAAATCTGCGGCGCTGTTTTCTTTGTAGCTACGCTGCTGGTTGGTGTGCTGAGTGCCCGCTTGTAATTGAATGAAAGGAGAACGGTCTGGCCAATTTTGTTGGCGTTCCGCTTTCCCTTATTCAGGAACCGTCAACGACCCGCCCAATACCGCGGGTCGTTTTTTATGGGAAAAATAAAAAGGTCACAATGGTGCAGGTGCTGCCGCGAAACCAAAGGCCACGCCTGCTATGGAAGGACCTTGCCGGGTGGCAGGGTGACGTAAACGAGGAGTAAAAACAAAGGCATGGGCCGCTGCCTGTGCCCAACCCAAAGGAGAAAACATGACACCATTACAGAAAAATATTCTTGCGGCGTGCAAGCACCGCCCCCAGACCCTGCGTGAACTGCAGAATGCTTTGCAGGTGGATAATTCCCGCCTGCGCAACACCGTAACCGGCATGGTAGCTACCGGTATGCTGTCCGCCCGCAACGGTACCTATGTTCCGGGCTTTGCCGTGATGGAAAATACCGATGCTCCCGCTGGCATTCCCTGCACACTGGTCAAGCTGGCGGCTCGCTTCGGCTTTGCGTCCCGCGATGACGGCACCGGCGATATCTTTATTCCCGGCCGCGCCCTGCATGGTGCTATGCCGCAGGATAAAATCATCATCAAACTGTTCGACCACCCCCGTGTGGAGGGCAGCGCCGAGGGTGAAGTGGTGGAGGTGACCACCCCGCACAACACCTTTGCCGGTACCATTGTGCTGACTGAGGACGGCCGCCTTGCCGTGGAGCCGGACGGCTGCCGTGATGTGCGCATTGTGCTGGATAAAAAAGGCGTCAACGGCGCACAGCTGGGGGATAAGGTCGGTGCTATCCTGACCAACCGCGGCCAGCGCCATATGGACCACCGCTGCGCTGTTGCCGAGCGCTTCGGCACTTCCGACCGCGCAGCAGAGTGCGCCAAGGCTGTGCTGTATGGCCGTGATGTCCGCCAGGAATTCCCGGAGGAGGTATTGGCCGAAGCTCACGCATATGATAACGCTCTCATTGACCCCGCCGAAGCTGCCCACCGCGCCGACCTGCGCGGTCTGCCGATCTTTACCATCGACTCTGCCGAGACCAAGGATATCGACGACGCCATCAGCCTGATGAAGACCCAGAACGGCGGCTATGAGCTGGGCGTTCATATTGCGGATGTCAGCCACTATGTCCGCCCGGACACCGCGCTGGATAAGGAAGCTTATGAGCGCGCAACTTCCATCTATTACGCGGATAAAGTCATCCCCATGCTGCCCACCCAGCTTTCCAACGGCATCTGCAGCCTCAATGAAGGGGAGGAGCGCCTGGCGTTCTCCTGCCTGATGCAGCTGGATGAAAGCGGCAATATCCATAGCTATCAGTTCGTCAAGAGCGTCATCCGCAGCCGTGTCAAGGGCGTTTATAAAGAAATTAACGCTCTGTTGGACGGCTCCAATGACCCGGCTCTGGTGACGAAATATAAAGACGTTATGGCTCAGCTGCCTGCGATGACCGAGCTGTACGAAAAGCGCCTGGCTCTGCGTAAAGCACGCGGCGCGATGGACATCGAATCCGACGAAGCCAAGTTGGTCATGGACGAGGAAGGCCGCTGCGTGGATATCGTCAAGCGCACCCGCGGTGTGTCGGAGTGCATGATCGAAGAGTTCATGCTGCTGGCCAACCAGTGCGCTGCCAATGCGGGCCGCACCCATCATGTGCCGTTTGTGTACCGTATCCATGAAGCCCCCGATGCCGAGCGCATGGAAAAGCTGAGCAACACCCTGAAAGCCTGCGGCCTGAACGTCCACTTTGCCGGGGAAGTGCCCACCCAGCTGGAGCTTTCTGCCATTCTGGACGAAACCCGCGGCCAGCCCATCCAGATCCCGGTCCACACCGGTATCCTGCGCAGCATGCAGAAAGCTCGCTACTCTCCGGAGCCGAAAGGCCATTACGGCCTGGTGCTGGCAGACTATGCCCACTTTACCAGCCCCATTCGCCGTTACCCGGACCTTGCCATCCATCGCATCCTGACGGATATGCTGGTGGGGAAGCCGGAGCAGGAGCTCATCAAGGATTATACCGGTTTTGCCACCCACGCCAGCGAGCAGTCCAGCCGCCAGGAAGTTTCCGCCGTGCGCATTGAGCGCGATGTGGAGGACCTGTACAAGGCCGAGTATATGCACAACCACCTGGGCGAAGTCTACACCGGTACCGTGGCAGGTGTAACACCGCGCGGCATTTTTGTGGCGCTGGAAAACACCGTAGAGGGCTTTGTGCCTGCCGCACAGCTCTGCAAGGGCGAAGCCACTGTGGTGGAGGGCGTCAGCATTCTGGACCCGCTGACCGGAAAACGCTGGATGCTGGGCGACCCCGTCAAAGTGCAGGTGGCCGGTGCCAACGTTGCCCTTGGCCGCATTGATTTTGACTATATGCCGCTGTAATCATAGGCAACACCGCATAATTCCCGCCTTGCGGCTTAAGCACCGCTCCGGCGGCTGCGGCACGGCATCTGCG
>OGZF01001721.1_pt1 | contig 12448 bp, 10 predicted proteins | sample 1576771 | NCBI WGS metagenome assembly OGZF01 (sample SAMEA3541536, study PRJEB24748) | human gut metagenome | biome: human gut; feature: human-associated habitat; material: faeces | place: China | collected 2012
TGAATTTGACGAGTCGTATTGCACGCGATCCGCTCACTGGCGAAAATTATAAGGTTGACGGAAGTATGACGTTTGACGAATGGAAAAACAGTTTGTCGGACGAACAGAAAAATGCGTTAAAATATGTTGCAAATGCCGAAAAACGTGGTATAATAAATACAGGTAGTATAAGTGGTGCTTTAAATCCGTATAGTAAAAGGGCAGAGGGACACGCTGTTAGGTATTATGAATCTGTAAGGTATATGACAACTGATGTTGCCAGAATAGCATCTAATACAGGATACTCTACAAATGAAATACAAAGAATAAAAAACTTTATATTTATGGAGAAACATGATTTAGGTAGAGGAAAATTAGAAGATTTTGACGCAAGTTATGAAATGGCTCAATCATGGCAAAGATTAATAGATGGTAAAAACATTCAACAACATGATTTAATATTACTTAAACATGAAATTATGGAAAACAAACTTGTAGATTTAGGGATACCTCAAAGTGAGGCACATATAATGACATCTAAAGAATATAATTATTCGAGGGAGGCAAGAAAATATTATGATACGATTGAAAAACATAAAAAAAGATAATGAAACTATTTCTTGTGTAGCTTATCCTGAGGATTGTACAATAGGTATAAATATGTTCGTAAATATGACTAGTGAAGAATTAACACATGATGTGTTGCCAACAGAATATGCTTACTGTAAGACTCATATGCACATGGCAAAGCGTAAGTTAATAAATATGGCAGAAAGGAATGAGCTGACATCTGAATGCTTAATAATGTGGTATTGATAAAAAGCGGAACAGATGAGAAAAACGAAAGAGCAAATCAGAGAATGATTGACTGATTGACAGAAGAAAAGAAAGAATCAATGTCAGATAAACACGCATATATTGATGAAGATTAAAAGCACGTTTGCAGACGTGCTTTTTTGATATTCAAATTTATTGAAAGGCGGTGATAGTGTGAGAGTAGGCACAATAATAAAAAAATCAACAAAAATTTGAAAAATATTGACAATAGGTAACAATATGTAGTAATATAAATACAAGGTAAGGAAATGAACCTAAGTATTAAAGAAGGGAGTGCAAGACCGATGCTTGATATAATCGAAAAAAGATCAGCCTATTGTTTAAACTAACCAAAAAGTAACCGTAGGAGAGGGTGAAACCGCTCTGTACCGTGTTATTATATATCAAGTAGGATTATGCAACAGATTTATGCAAATTTTAACGTTAATTATCAGTATTATTGCTATTATCATTAGTATTGCTGCATTGGTAAATGTGTGTAAAAAATAATGCACGAAAAACAAGAAAGTATGAGGAAGTGTCTGTCAAAACACTAATTTCACTTTGACAATTTAGTCCAAGCACGCGAATATAATAAAAGAAACGGAGTACAAAAAACTGTACTCCGTTTAGTCTGTATCACTAAGGGACAAAGCTGTTTTAATCAAGCGATATATCTTTCCATTTCAACATCTGTGCGGCTTTGCGTAAATTGCGTAGCCTTAGTCCAATATTATAGCTCATAGCATTCACCAATTTGTATTTTATAGTATAGAATTTTTCTTTTCAAACTATTATAGTATATATTTTTTTAAAATAACTATTGTTTATATATTGTGTAAAATTTATAGAAATAAAAGTAAGCTGAGCGCTATTATTGCCATACCGAGTATGACGCCTATAATAGTGACTTTGCTTTTTTCATATTCACGTGCCATCGGTAAAAGTTCTTCTATTGAAATAAATACCATAATTCCGGCAATTATTCCGAATAAAATACCGAATACGACATCGTTGAAAAACGGACGTAAAATTAAATAACCGATTATAGCACCTAAAGGTTCCGTAATACCCGAAAAAAACGATACTATAAATGCTCTTTTTCTGCTGCCTGTTGAGTAGTATATCGGTACAGACGTAGCAATTCCTTCCGGAATATTATGGATTGCTATGGCGACAGCTATGGCAAGCCCAAGATGGGGGTCTTTTAGGGCGGAGGTGAAGGTTGCGAGGCCTTCGGGGAAGTTATGTATGCCGATTGCGAGGGCGGTCATAAATCCCATACGTTTTAGGGCAATCGAGCGGGTTTCGTTTTCGGTCAGATTACCTATATCACCCTCTGTTGACGGCACAAAGTAGTCTATAAGTCCGATAAGAAGTATTCCGACAAAGAATGATACTACCGCGATATAATATCCCACAGTGTCATTTGTAGCTGACGCGATATATGTGCGTGACTTCTGAAAAATTTCAATCATTGAAACGTATATCATTACTCCGGCTGAAAATCCGAGCGAGCCGGCGAGAAATTTTGTATTTGTGGTTTTTGCAAACAATGCTATTATACTGCCGATTCCGGTTGCAAGTCCTGCCATAACCGTCAGCGATAGCGCGAACAGTACATTTGTTTCCACTAAAATCATCTCCTTAAAAGTTCTTATGGTATAATACGTTGCACGAAATTTTTTTGTTACTTAAATTAATTGTTGCCAATTTCAAAAAAAGGGTATATAATTAGTTGAAAATACTTATATAGAATAGATAAGGAAATGATTTATGTTAGAGATTACTTCTTCATCAAACAATAAATGTAAATATGTAAAATCACTGTCGCAGAAAAAATCAAGGCAGAAATACGGTGAGTATACAATAGAAGGAATAAAATCGGTATCGGATGCATTAAATTCCGAAAGGAAGATAACCGCATTATATGTATCGGACAGTTTTTTTGAAAACGAAAAATTCAAATATCCGAAAGATATTTCATTATATAAGGTACAAGACGACGTATTTATGAAAATGTGCGATACAAAAGCACCGCAGGGCATACTTGCGGTTGTGAAAATCGAAGATGAAACCGATTTTACACCCGACACGGAAAAATCGTACATATATTGCGACTGTATAAATGACCCGGGTAATCTCGGAACGATAATCAGAACGGCTGATGCGGCAGGATTTGACGGAGTGTTGTTGTCGGATGGGTGCGTTGATTTATACAGTCCGAAAACGGTGCGTTCAAGTATGGGTTCGTTTTTCAATATGAGAGTTGTGACAGGTGTGTCATATGAAAAACTCAGCGAATACAAAAACAGCGGTTTTCAGCTTATCGGCGGTGTACTTGGTGACAATACAATAGATTACCGCAGTGCGAATATGAAAAAACCTACTATTATAATAGTAGGAAACGAGGCAAACGGAATATCGGAAGATGTTCAGAAAATGTGTCAATGCGTTAAAATTCCGATTTTGGGAAAAGCCGAATCGCTAAATGCGGGAGTTGCGGCGGCAATATTAATGTACGAACTTGTTCGCCAAAGGTCTTGACAATTTTTGAGATTTGTAGTAATGTAACAGATGTATTTTAGGTGGTGGATTGATGGAACATATACTTTATTGGTTATGGCTTACAACTAAATACGGTGTTACGCCATCAAAAATTAAAGTACTTTTAGAGTATTTTAAAACTGTTGAAGAAATATATTTTTCAAAAAACTTCAATAATATATACGGTTTGAGTGACAAAATAAAATCAAGTCTTGCAGACAAGGATTTATCCAAAGCAGAAAAAATACTTGAACAAACCGCAAAATTAAATCAGAAAATATTGGTTTACGACAGTGAAAGCTATCCGCAAATATTAAAGAATATATCAAGTCCGCCGTATGTCTTGTATGTACAGGGCAAGGTGTTGGAGCTTGATAAGGTGCTTACAATAGGCGTTGTGGGTACACGAAATTCGTCGGAATACGGACGTGTTGTGACGGACAGGATATGCCGCGAATTGGCACAATACGGTGCGGTGACTGTCGGCGGACTGGCAAGAGGTATTGATACGGTCGGTGCGTGGGCAACACTTGATGTCGGCGGAGTGGCGGTCGGTGTTGTCGGCAGCGGACTTGATATAGTGTATCCGTCGGAAAATGTTGAACTTGTCAAAGCAATTACCGAAAAAGGTTGTATAATATCAGAATACGCACCCGGTACACCGCCTGTAAGAAATCATTTTCCTGCAAGGAACAGAATTATAGCCGGACTGTCACGCGGAATACTCGTAACGGAAGCACCGGAAAAGAGCGGCGCGCTTATAACAGCAAAATATGCACTTGAAAATGACAGAGATGTATTTGCGGTACCGAGAAATATTACAGATACAAATTCCTTGGGAACTAACAAAATCATTCAACAGGGTGCAAAACTGATAAACGGCGCAGCGGATATAATAAGCGAATATCCGTATGCCGAAAAAGTTATACCTAAAAAGGTAAAAAGTGAGCCGATACAAAAAACTGTTGATGACAGTAAATACAGCAAACTAAATGAATTTGAAAAACAGATAATAGATATATTAAAGAAAAGCGATATGCAGATAGATGAACTTTCAAGGGAACTGAAAAGAAACGTAAGCGAGATAAATACAAAGCTTATAATGCTTGAAGTCAAGGGATTGGTTAAGAAACTTCCCGGAAGTAAATATCAACTGAAATTATAGATACGGAGGAAATTATATGGCAACGAAAAAGCTGTTAATAGTGGAGTCACCGGCAAAAGCGGGGACAATAAAAAAATATCTTGGCAAGGACTATACAGTTATGGCGTCTATGGGGCATATAATCGACCTTCCGAAAAGTCAAATGGGTATAGACTTTGAAAATGATTACACACCGAAATATATAACAATACGCGGTAAAGGACAGCTGCTTACACAACTGAAAAAAGAGGCTAAAAAAGCAGATGTAGTTTATCTCGCAACTGACCCGGACCGCGAGGGCGAGGCAATAAGCTGGCATTTGGCGGAGGCACTTAAAATAGACCCTGAGTCAAATTGCCGTGTAACGTTTAACGAAATTACAAAAACAGCCGTTAAGGCGGCAATAAAACAGCCGAGAAAGATTGATATGGATCTTGTTGACGCACAACAGGCAAGACGTGTGCTTGACAGGATTGTGGGTTATACAATCAGTCCTATTCTTTGGGAAAAGGTTAAAAGAGGACTTAGTGCCGGTCGTGTACAGTCTGTTGCGACAAAGCTTATATGTGACAGGGAAGAAGAAATCGAAAACTTTACTCCTCAGGAATATTGGTCAATCGAAACGGTTTTGAATGATCCGAAAAGTAAAAAGGATTTTAATGCAAAATATTACGGTGAAAAGGGCAAAGAAGTAAAGCTAAACAATGCCGAAGAAACAAAGAAAGTTTCGGACGCAATAGCAAATGCCGATTTTCTTATAGAAAAGGTTAAAAGAGGTCAGCAAAAGCGTAATCCTCAACCGCCGTTTACGACAAGTACTCTGCAGCAGGACGCGTCAAGAAAGTATAATTTCCAAGCGGCAAAAACAATGCAGATTGCACAAACTCTTTACGAAGGTATTAACCTCGGCGGAAAGATAGGAACAATAGGTCTTATAACGTATATGAGAACAGATTCGCTAAGAATTGCCGACGACGCACAGAAAGAGGCGGTTGCATATTTGACCGAAAATTACGGAAGCGAATATGTAAAGGCAAAGCAATACAAGACAAAAAAGAATGCACAGGACGCCCATGAGGCTATCAGACCGACTTCAATAAACATAAAGCCGATTGATATTAAGGATAAACTTACAAACGACCAATACAGACTTTATAAGCTTATTTGGGAACGATTTGCCGCAAGTCAGATGACAAGTGCGGTATATGACACAATGCAGGTAACTATTGACGCAAACGGTCATACATTTAAGGCAAGCGGTTCAAACATAAAGTTTAAGGGTTATATGACGGTGTACGTTGAGTCAACGGACAACAAGGAAAAGAAAGAAAAAATGCTTCCTAACCTTGAAGAAAATCAAACCGTTACACTTAAAAGTTCGGAGGAAAAGCAACACTTTACTCAACCTCCCGCAAGATATTCGGACGCTACGCTTATCAAGGAGCTTGAAGAAAACGGCATAGGCAGACCGTCAACGTACGCACCGACTATTTCAACAATCGTGTCAAGAGGATATGTCGTAAGAAGTAAGAAACAGCTTGTTCCGACAGAGCTTGGATTTGTTACGTCGGAAATTATGAAAAATAACTTTTCGGATATTGTGGACGTTGAATTTACGGCTGATATGGAAAAAGAGCTTGACAGCGTTGAAGAAGGCGAATTGAATTGGAAAAAGCTGATTAACGATTTTTATCCGTCATTTAAGGATACACTTGAAAAGGCACAGAAGAACATCGAAAAAATTCAGATTAAAGACGAAGAATCGGATGTCGTATGTGAAAAGTGCGGAAGAAAAATGGTGTACAAGCTGAGTAAATTCGGTAAATTCTTGGCTTGTCCGGGTTATCCCGAATGTAAAAATACAAAGGCTATCCGTGAAGAAACAGGTGCGAAATGCCCTAAGTGCGGCGGTGAAATACTTGTTAAAAAGTCAAGGAAAGGTAAAGTTTACTACGGTTGTGAACATTCGCCGAAGTGTGACTTTATGGTATGGGATATGCCTGTTAAGGACGAGGCTTGTCCGCAGTGTGGCGGTTTGCTCCTTAAAAAGCAAGGCAGAAACGGTAAGATTTTCTGCTATAATGAAGATTGTAAATATGAGAGAAAGTTAAAGGACGAAAAGAAGTGAAAGTAAAAGTTATAGGAGCCGGACTTGCCGGTTGTGAGGCGGTATGGCAGCTTGTAAAGCATGGGATTGACGTTGACCTTTATGAAATGAAACCCGCAAAGTATTCACCGGCACATTCAAATGAAAATTTTGCGGAACTTGTGTGTTCAAACTCTTTGAAGGCTGACAGAATTGAAAACGCGTGCGGTCTTTTAAAAGAAGAAATGCGTATGTTTGATTCGGTTATGATGGATGCGGCTGATATAAGCCGTGTACCCGCGGGCGGTGCTTTGGCGGTTGACAGAGATGTTTTTGCAAAGCATATAACGGAAAAAATTAAAAATCATCCGCGTGTAACCGTATTTAATGAAGAAGTTACGGAAATCAATCCCGATGAATATACAATAATCGCAACAGGTCCGCTTACTTCGGACGGACTTGCCGATGAAATAAAGAAAATTACAGGTTCGGACGAATTGTACTTTTATGACGCAGCCGCACCGATTGTGACGGAAGAAAGTATTGATAAAGACAAAGTTTTCAAAGCGGCAAGATACGATAAAGGTACTGCCGATTATATCAACTGTCCGATGACAAAAGAGGAATACACCGCTTTTTATAACGAGCTTATCACGGCTGAAACAGCACCGCTTAAAGAATTTGAAAATCAAAAGGTTTTCGAGGGATGTATGCCTGTTGAGGTTATGGCAAAAAGAGGTGAACAGACGCTTGTGTTCGGACCGCTAAAACCTGTCGGTCTTGTCAATCCGAAGACGGGCAAGGACGACGCATATGCGGTTGTTCAGCTAAGACAGGATAATAAAGAGGGTACGCTCTATAACCTTGTCGGTTTTCAGACGAATTTGAAATGGGGAGAGCAAAAACGCGTGTTCTCAATGATTCCGGGACTTGAAAATGCCGAATTTGTGCGTTACGGAGTTATGCACAGAAACACTTATATAAATTCTCCGACGCTTTTAAATAAGTATTATCAAATGGAGAAGTACCCGAAAGTATTTTTTGCGGGACAGATAACGGGTGTCGAAGGTTATGTTGAGTCGGCGTCAAGCGGAATACTTGCCGGATATAATATGGCGGCTATGCTTAACGGAAAAGATATGTTTGAACCGGATTCAAAAACTTGTATCGGTGCATTACCGCTTTATATTTCAAATTCTGCAAATACAAAGTTCCAGCCTATGAATGCGAATTTCGGCATTATAGACGGACTTAACGAAAGAATAAGAAATAAAGCCGAACGCTATAATAAAATAGCAAATCGTGCTTTAGATATAATGAAAGATAAATTGAAAGGTGAGAATGATGATGAGTAAAAAGAAAATTATAGCATTGGCAATGTCAGCCGTTATGGCAGTCGGAATGATTGCAGGTTGCGGAAGTACAAAAGATTCAGGCACAGACACAGCACAAACAGAAAGCACAGAAAAGGTAACTCCTACATTTATGTACTTTGTGGCAAATGCGGACGATAACTTTGACGCAACAAACACAATGTACACTGAACTTGAAAACGAATATAAGGACAAAATCAACTTCCAACTTGTAAATGTTGACGAAAATCCCGAGGCACTTGAAAACTTCTCATTGGTAAAAGACCAAACTCCGGCACTTATTATGCTTGATACATCAAACAATATCTCGGCTATTGAATTTAAGTGCAGTGACAAGGATAAACTAAAAACAGACATAGACAATGCACTTGGCAAATAATCGAAAAGATGAGCGATACAACCGTATCGCTCTTTTTTGTATAATAATCTCTGTTTTTTCAAAAGATAGATGAAAAAAGGAGATTGTATAAATGCAGAATATAAGAACAGACTTGGCGGTGGAGGCACACGAACTCAGCAGACGTGAGGCGAAAAATGCAACGGAAATAGACGGTGTTATATCCGATGTGCGTACAGAGGACGGAATAACCGTTACGAATATAGAAATAACAAACGAAAACGGAAGTAAGGCACTCGGCAAGGCGATAGGCAATTATATAACGATTGAGTCGCCGAATTTGAAATACAGTATTGATATATACGAAAGGGTATGCACTCTTATTTCGGAGGAAATTCGTAAAATGGCCGATATAAAAAGTGACAGCCTTACACTTGTCGTAGGACTCGGAAACCGTGACATAACGCCTGACGCACTCGGTACGGAAGTGGTGTCAAGGCTGTTGGTGACACATCATATAAAACAGAATATGAAAGATTTTTTTGATGATAATATAAGCGGTGTATGTGCGTTGATACCCGGAGTTCTCGGAACGACAGGCATTGAGACTGCTGAGATTATCAAGGCGGTAAGCGAAAAGGTGAAACCGAATCTTATTATCGCCGTTGACGCAATGGCGGCGGCGGATATAAGACGTGTTTCGACCACTGTACAAATATCGGATACGGGTATTCAACCGGGTGCCGGTGTGGGAAATAACAGAGAATGTCTTAATGAAGAAACGATTGGTGCAAAGGTGATTGCGATAGGTGTACCGACCGTTATAGACGCCGCAACAATATCAAAGGTTGAAATACCAAAAGAGCTTGCACCGCTTATGGTTACGACAAAGGACATTGACCTTGTAATCGAAAGAACGGCTAAAACCGTTGCAAACGGAATTAATCTTGCACTGCACCGAGATATGACATTAAGGGATATAGAAAGCTATGTCTAAGTCCGTTGACAGTTCTAAAAATCACATCATAGATGTAATTTTTGAGGATTTTCGATGATTGACATATGGTTTGTTTTGGGGTAAAATATATTAAAAACAGTAAAGGAGAAACGGAATGGAAAGTATTAATATAAATTCAAATATAAATCTGTATTATATACCTATGACGAAATTGAAAACAACTACGATTGACGTATATATTCACAGAGATTTAAACGAAGAAGAATCGTCGCTTAACGCACTTTTGCCTTATGTGCTTAAAAGAGGCTGCAAACTTTGCAGTGACAGTGAGGCAATTTCAAAGTATCTTGAGAATCTGTACGGTGCCGGAGTCGGCGTCGGAGTTTTAAAACGCGGTGACGATCATATTTTGCACGTTGCATTTGAAACAATTTCCGATAAATATGCACCGAACGGTGAAAAACTTTGTGACAGCGTTATTGACCTTATGCTGTCAATAATGTTTGAATCAACTTCATTCAGCGATGAAATTGTCGAACAGGAAAAGAAAAACGCAAAAGACAGAATAATGGCAATGATGAACGATAAGCGTCAGTATGCTGTAGAACGCTGTATCGAAACAATGTTTGAGGGTGAAAATTATGCAATTTCAAAACTCGGTACACAAGAGGGTATTGATAAAATAACTGCCGACAATTTGAAAAAGCATTATGAAAATATTATTACATCATCTGTTATTGATATTTATATATGCGGTGATGCGGACGCAAATGCACTTGCCGAAAAAATAAAGAAATACACAGGCAAAATTGCGTTTAAGAATGCGGATATTCCTAAGACGGAAATATATGTTCCGAAGAACGAAGTTAAAAACGTTACTGATAAAATGGACGTTGTACAAGGCAAACTTTGTATGGGATTTTCAACAGGCATAAAGCCTACAGACAGTGATTATCCCGCATTGATGGTTGCAAACAGTATATTCGGCGGCGGCGCTCACTCGAAGTTGTTTAACAATGTGCGTGAAAAGCTTAGCTTGTGCTATTATGCCTCGGGCAGTCTTGACAAAAACAAAGGCGCTTTGTTTGTAAACGCAGGTATTGAATTTAAGAATTTCCAAAAGGCATATGATGAAATACTTGTTCAGCTTGAGAATGTTAAAAACGGCGAAATATCACAGCTTGAATATGAGTCAAGCATTAATGCAATTATAAATTCGCTTGAATCATACAAGGACGACCAAGATATGTTGCAGTCATTCTATTTGGGACAGAAAATAGTCGGAACTGATTATGATATAGACACGCTTAAAGAAAAGATAAGCAAGATAACGATGGAGGACGCTGCAAGAGTGTTTAAAAACGTTAAACTTGAAACAGTGTATTTCTTAACGGGAAAGGAGGATGCGTAATGGAATTGCAGTACAGAAAAAATGACAAAACAGGTGAGGAACTGTATTACACAACACATTCTTCAGGACTCGGAATATATATAATTCCTAAAAAAGATTACAGCAAAACGTATGCAATATTCGGTACAAGATACGGCTCTGTCGATTCAAAGTTTGTTGTACCGGGTGAGAGTGAGCTTACTGAAGTGCCTGACGGTATAGCACATTATCTTGAACATAAAATGTTCGACCAGCCGGACGGCAGTAATGTATTTGATAAATTTTCAAAGTACGGCGGCAATGCAAATGCGTTTACATCATTTAATATAACGGCGTATCTGTTCTCGGCAACGTCTAATATCGAAGAAAATATCGAAACGCTTATGGACTATGTTCAAAGTCCGTATTTTACGGAGGAAAGCGTACAAAAGGAACAGGGTATTATCGGACAGGAAATAAGAATGTATGACGACAGCGGAAGCTGGAAGTTGTTCTTTAATTTTCTGAACTGCCTGTACAAAGAACACCCTGTTAAAAAAGAAATTGCAGGTACGGTTGAAAGTATAAGCCATATAACGCCTGAATATTTGTATAAGTGCTACGATACATTTTATAACTTGTCAAATATGTCGATAGTTGTTGTCGGAAATGTTGACCCTGTTAAGATTTCTAAGGTTATTGAAAACGGTGTAAAGAAGAATGAGCCGTTTGAAGAGAAGATTAAAAAGGTATATCCGACAGAGCCTGATGAAGTGGCAAAACATTACGCAGAACAAAGTTTGAGCGTTGCAATGCCGTTGTTTATGACAGGTTTTAAAGATACAAATAACGGTTTCGGCGGTGATGAGCTTTTAAAGAAAAGTATAGAAACGAATATTATTTTAAAAATGCTTTTCGGAAGAAGTTCAAAGTTTTATAAGAGCCTTTACGAAAAAGGACTTATAAACAACAGATTTTCACTTGAATACACAATGCAGCCTGATTATGCGTATTCATCAATAGACGGTGAAAGCAGTGACCCTAAGGCAGTGTATGAGGCGGTTATAAACGAAGTTGAAGAAACAAGAAAGAACGGTCTTTCAAAAGAAGATTTTGAGAGAATTAAAAAGGTTGTTTGGGGCGAATATATCCGTTCACAGAATGATGTAGAAGATTATGCAGTGACATTTTTACAGATGTTGTTTATGGATATTGATTATTTCAATTTCTATGATGTGTATAAGACAATAACTTTTGAAGATGTTCAAAAACGTTTTGAAGAACATTTCGTCAAAGAACATTCGGCATTGTCGGTAATCAATCCTGTATAAAAAATATCGGTGACAAACAAAAATACACCTATGTTAAGAGGTGTATTTTTTTGTGCATAAAATTAAGTATTTTTACGAAAACTAACAAACAAGGAGATGATAATATGAATAACAGACTCGGACGGCAGACTGTTACGTTTGACAATCCGCCGATAATAATAGAAACCGCCTCGACAGTGGGTCAAAAAGAGGGAAAAGGACCGCTTAAAAGTACATTTGACGTAATACTTGACGATGATACTTTAGGTGAAAAGTCGTGGGAAAAATCGGAGAGTATGCTCCAAAAAAAGACCGCACTTTTAGCACTTGAAAAAGCAAAATTACAACAAAGCGATATAGATTACATTCTTGCAGGTGATTTGTTAAATCAGTGCGTGGGCGCACATTACAGCGTCAGAGATTTTGATATACCGTTTTTGGGATTGTACGGTGCGTGTTCAACTATGACTGAGAGTATGTCAATCGGAAGTATGATTGTCAGTGCCGGATTTGCGGATTATGCAATGTG
>OGZF01001726.1_pt1 | contig 12435 bp, 12 predicted proteins | sample 1576771 | NCBI WGS metagenome assembly OGZF01 (sample SAMEA3541536, study PRJEB24748) | human gut metagenome | biome: human gut; feature: human-associated habitat; material: faeces | place: China | collected 2012
CCCTTTTACGTAGCTAGTGGCTAGCCGTTAGTGGTTAGCGGATGGCTTTAAATTTTAACGCTAACTGCTAACTGCTGACTGCTAACCCCTAGCCCCTAGCCCCTAACTGCTGACGGCTTAAAAGAGCTAGTGTTTCGACGACGAACGATAAACGATGAACGATGAACGACTTGCGTTTACTTTTTATCAAGTATATATGCGAGATAGGTACGATTAGACGTAACTCTCATCCTTCTCATTTGCCTAGGGTATGTTAAAATAGGAACGTACTGTCTCATACTTATTTATTCCTATAGTAAAAGGAGGAATTTTATGAAAGACCAAGTCTTTTCCATCTTGCAGGCTGTCGGCCGCAGTTTCATGCTGCCTGTCGCCATCCTGCCGATTGCCGGCTTACTCCTCGGTATCGGGGCTTCTTTCACGAATGCTACGACCATCCAGACCTATGGATTGGAAAGCATCCTCGGAAACGGCACGATACTCCATTCACTGCTCACCATCATGAGCGATGCCGGCAACATCATTTTCGGTAACCTGCCCATCATATTCGCCGTCGGCGTCGCCATCGGCATGGCCAAGCAGGAAAAGGAAGTCGCCGCCTTATCGGCCATGATCGCCTTTTTCGTCATGCACGCCTCGACCAACGCCGTCCTCAAACTGACTGGCAAAGTATTGGCCAATAACACCGTATCTCCCGATGTCCTGGAAGGTACGATTGCCAATGTCTGCGGCATCATGTCCCTCCAGGAAGGCGTCTTCGGCGGTATCATCGTCGGCATCGGCGTCGCCTACCTGCACAACCGCTATCATAAAATCGTACTGCCCAACGCTCTGTCCTTCTTCGGCGGGTCGCGCTTCATCCCCATCATTTCCACCGTCGTCTACATGTTCGTCGGCATTGCCATGTATTTCGTCTGGCCTGTCGTCCAGAGCGGCATCTTCGCCCTCGGCGGCCTGGTCACGGGGACGGGCTACATCGGCACCTTGATTTTCGGCATCATCAAGCGGGCCCTCATCCCCTTCGGCCTGCATCACGTCTTCTACCTGCCCTTCTGGCAGACCGGCGTCGGCGGTTCGATGATGATCGACGGCAACCTCGTCCAGGGCGGCCAGAACATCTTCTTCGCCCAGCTCGCTTCGCCTAACGTCACTCACTTCAGTGCCGATGCAACCCGGTATTTCTCGGGCGAATTCATCTTCATGATCTTCGGTCTGCCCGGCGCCGCCCTGGCCATGTACCGCACGGCGAAACCGGAAAAACGCAAAGTCGCCGGCGGCCTGCTCTTATCGGCAGCCCTGACGTCCATGTTCACGGGCATCACGGAACCGATTGAATTCTCCTTCCTCTTCGTCGCACCGATGCTCTTCTACGTCCAGGTCGTCCTGGCCGGTGCCGCTTACATGATCGCCCACATGCTGAACATCGCCGTCGGCCTGACCTTCTCTGGCGGCCTGTTGGACCTGTTCATCTTCGGCATCCTGCAGGGTGAAGCCAAGACCAACTGGATGTACATCATCCCGGTCGGCATCATCTACTTCTTCCTCTACTACTTCATCTTCACGTTCCTCATCAAGAAGTTCGACCTCAAGACACCGGGCCGTGAAGACGACGATGTGGAAACGAAACTCTACACCAAAGCCGACGTCAAGGCCCGTGACGCCGCAGCCAAAGCCGGCGACGGCGATGCTGCCACGGACGTCGTCAGCCAGGCCATCACCCGCGCCCTGGGTGGTACCAAGAACATCACTTCCGTCGACTGCTGCGCTACGCGCCTGCGCTGCTCCGTAGCCGATTCGGCCTTGGTCAATGATGCAGCCCTGAAAGCCACTGGCGCTGTAGGCGTCATCAAGAAAGGCCAGGGCGTCCAGGTCGTCTACGGCCCGCAAGTCGCCGTCATCAAGGCTAACCTGGAAAGCTATCTGGCAACCAACCCGGCAGACGGGCCTATCGAAGCCGCACCGGCAGCGGAAACGGCTCCGGCTGAAGAAGCGCCGAAAGCCCAGGAAACACCGGCTGAACCGGAAACAGCTGCTGAAAAGCATTACTTCAATTCGCCCTTCACCGGCAGCCTCCATCCCATTACGGAAGCCCCGGATGAAGCCTTTGCCGGCAAAATGACAGGCGACGGCTTCTTCGTCTATCCGACAGACGGTACGGTCTATGCGCCGGAAGACGGAACAGTCACCTTCGTCTTCGATACGAAACACGCTATCGGCATGACCACGGCAGACGGCGTAGAATACCTCCTGCACATCGGCATCGATACGGTCAAGCTCGAAGGTAAAGGCTTCAACGTCTTCGTCGAAAACGGCCAGGAAGTCAAGAAAGGCGATAAACTGATGGAATTCGACGACGAATTCATCAAGGCCAACGCCCCGTCTGACGCCTGCCTGTGCATCTTCACCGACCTCGAAGACGGTCAGGAAGTCCACCTGGCAGCCGACGGCAACGTAAAAGCCGGCGACCAGGCCGTCTGGTTCTAATGTGTAAAACCGCATTCGCGGTTCGCAGGCCGCAGGCAAGCCTCTCCTGATAGGAGAGGTGGCCCGCAGGGCCGGAGAGGTTGAACCCCTCAGTCAGCTGCGCTGCCTGCGCTCCTCATAAGAGAGCCAACGGGCCGTGAGCCACGAGCCCTTACAAAAAAAGGGGCTGTCGCACGAAGGCTTCTACCATCATGCGAGGTCCTGTTCACTTTATAGTTTGTAGTGCGGAGTTTATAGTTTGTAGAAGAGGTCCTTAAATTTAAAAACCTTCGCTAAAAACTAAAAAATACAAACTTAAAACTCAAAAAGAGGCTGTCTTAATGCGACAGCCTCTTTTTCCGTTTCCAGGGAAAATCTTTGTGCAACGGCCTCTTTCATGATATAATGAACGTTAGTCTATTTATTTCTATTTTATGGTATGTATGGAAGACAAGGGAGGCAGTGAAGATGCGGGCAATGGGAATCGACCCGGGGACGGCTATCTGCGGTTTTGGTGTCATCGACGCCGACGGCAGCCGCCTGAAGCCGGTGACGTATGGGACCATCCAGACGACGCCGGACCATACCGATGCCGAACGGCTGGTCATGCTCTTTGACGGCCTCAATGAACTCTATCGGAAATATAAGCCCGACGTCATCGGCGTCGAGCAGCTCTTTTTTAACCGCAACGTCACGACGGCCATTACCGTCGGCCAGGCGCGGGGCATCATCCTCCTGACGGCCCAGCAGGCGGGCATCCCTATCCTGGAATTTTCACCGCTCCAGGTCAAGCAGGGTGTCACCGGCTACGGCCGGGCGACGAAGGAACAGGTCATCGATATGACCATGCGCCTTCTCGGCATCCGCCAGAAAATCAAGCCCGACGATGCGGCCGACGGCCTGGCCATGGCCATTTACGCGATTTATTCCAGTCATTCTATGAGTCTGAAAAGGAAGGTGCAGTTATGATCGGTTATCTGAAAGGCGTGATCAGCCACATCTTCGTCAATTCCTGTTTCATCGACGTCCACGGCGTCGGCTACCGGACCTATGCACCGGCTTCGACGCTGGACACGCTCTGTGTCGGTCAGGAAGCCATGCTCTATACTTATATGAGCGTCCGCGAAGACGCCATCGTCTTGTATGGCTTTGCCACGCAGGATGAATACGATTTGTTCATGCTCCTCATCGGCGTCAACGGCGTCGGCCCCAAAGTGGCCCTGGGTATCCTCAGCGCCGGCACGGCCGACAGTTTCCGCCTGGCCGTCCATCAAAAGGACATCAAGGGCCTGACCAAGATGCCCGGTATCGGCAAGAAAACGGCTGAACGCATCGTCCTGGAATTGCAGGATAAAATCGGCCCCGTCGCCAGTGAAGACGCCGGGGCTGCGGACCTGGGAAATTCGGCCGCGCCGGGCCTGTCGGGCATCCTGGCAGAAACCCTGGCGGCCCTGACCAGTCTCGGCTACAGCGAACAGGAAGTCCTGCCCGTCGCCGAATCGCACCTGGCCGGCTGTACGACCGTAGAACAGCTGCTGAAGGAGACGCTGAAGGCCTTGGGGAGCGGGAGGTAAGTCATGGAAGAAAATCGGATCATCGAGACGACAGACCTGCCGGGCGATTCCTGGCAGTACAGCCTGCGTCCTCATTATTTACGCGAATATATTGGACAGGATAAGGTCAAAGACAATCTGGAAGTCTTCATCAAGGCGGCGAAACTGCGCAAGGAAGCGCTGGACCACGTCCTCTTGTACGGGCCGCCGGGCCTGGGCAAGACGACCATGGCCGGCATCATCGCCAATGAACTGGGCGTCAACCTGCGCATCACGTCCGGTCCGGCTATCGAACGGCCTGGCGACCTGGCCGCCCTCCTGACGAATCTTCAGGAACGGGACCTGTTGTTCATCGACGAAATCCACCGCCTGTCGCACAGTGTCGAAGAAGTCCTCTATGCGGCCATGGAAGACTATGCCCTGGATATCGTCATCGGCAAGGGCCCCAGTGCCCGGTCGGTGCGCATCGACCTGCCGCCGTTCACCCTGGTCGGGGCGACGACCCAGGTCGGCCGCCTGGCACCGCCTCTGCGCGACCGCTTCGGCGTCATCTGCCGCCTGGAATTCTATAAACCGGAAGACCTGGTCCTCATCATCAAGCGGACGGCGGATATCCTCGACATGGCCATCGATGACGACGGCGCCCTGGAAATCGCCCGCCGCTCGCGGGGGACACCGCGTATTGCCAACCGTCTCCTGAAGCGCGTCCGCGACTTCGCTCAGGTCGCCGAAGCCGCGACGATTACGGCGTCCCTGGCCAATGATGCCCTGAACCGGCTGGAAGTCGATTCGTGCGGCCTCGACCGGACGGACCGCCGGGTCCTGCAGGTCATTATCGATAAATTCGGCGGCGGCCCCGTCGGCCTCGACACCATTGCCGCCGCCATCAGCGAATCCGTCGATGCCGTCGAAGACGTGTACGAACCGTTCCTGATGCAGCAGGGCTTTTTGAACCGCACGCCCCGGGGCCGCGTCGTCACCGACGCCGCCTACCGCCATCTGGGCCTGCCTGTGCCATCAGAAGGATAGGAGGGACGATTATGGCGAAATTACTCATCCTTACGGGTCTCTTTTTCATCGTCGCCGGTCTCTTATGGATGGCCGGTGATTCCCTGGGACTGGGGAATTTCCTGGGCCATCTGCCTGGCGATATTTCCTTTACCAAAGGCAACACGTCCTTCCATTTTCCCATCGTGACCTGCCTCATCATCAGTGCAGTCCTTACAATTGTCCTCAATCTCTTCTTTCGCCTGTGAGGAGGATTTTTATGTATAAAAAGAAGATAGCCCGCCTGGCCCTCTGCACGGCCCTCTGTGCCCTGGTGACGACGAGTGTCTTTGCGTCGCCGACCAAGGCCAAAAGCCATCCCCGCCAGCCCGTCAAAGCGGTGCGGCAGACGGCCAAGGCGCCGGCTGGATATACACATAAACAAGCCGTCCACGATAGCGCTACCCTGCGCATCGGCATCCGCGAAGGCCGGGGCAGTGTGGCCGTCACCGGGCCGCAGGGCCTGGGCGTCTATCGCGGCGACATGCTCTGGAAGAAAGCGGCGGCCAACGTGCCCGTCACCATTGCCCTGTCGGGGACGAACCTGACCGTCAACGGCGACGTCAGTACCGTGCCGGTCCAGGTCCGCTCCCTGGTCCACGGCGGCTCCGTCAAGATCACTGACGGTTACGCCTACCGCGGCGCCCTGGAAATGATAAAATCTCCCGGCCGCTGGGGCCTGACCGTCGTCAACGTCCTGCCAGTGGAACAGTATCTCTACGGCGTCGTCGGCAAGGAAATGTCGCCGTCGTGGAGCGAAGAGGCCCTGAAGGCCCAGGCCGTCGCCGCCCGGACCTATGCCATTGCCCATAAGAGCCGCTTCAGCCAGCGCGGCTTCGACCTTACCGACGATACGTCGAGCCAGGTCTATGCCGGCATCAATGGCGAATCGCCGTCGATCATCAAGGCCGTCAACGCGACAAAAGGGGAGATAATCACTTATCAGGGCCGGCCTATCGACGCCTTTTTCTGCTCCACTGCCGGCGGCTGGACGGAAAACAGTGAAAATGTCTGGGGCTCCCATATCCCGTATCTGCGCGGTGTCAGCGATGCCAGCGATGAGATGCCGGGCTATCGCTGGGCCGTGACGACGACGCCGGAACAGATGGCGGCCAAACTGAGCGCTGCCGGCAAGGGCGTCGGCCGCATCCAGGCCATCGAGTTGTCGCCCCTGGCCAAGCGGCCCATGACGACGGCCGACCGCGGCGTTTCCGGCCGGGTCCAGTCCATGGTCGTCAAGGGGACGAAGGGCAGCGTCACTGTCAAGGGGGCGGCCTTCCAGTCCATCTTTGGCCTGCGCAGTACGCTCTTCGATTTTTACAGCGGCCGCGGTACGGCGCCGGATCCCGATTCCGGAGCTGTCGCCCGCAAGGCCGATTTCAAGGTCAAAGCCGGCCAGCCCGTGACGATTTACGGTTTCGGCTGGGGCCACGGCCTGGGCATGAGCCAGTACGGCGCCTATCAGATGGCGCGCAGCCATGCCAGTGAAAAGGATTATTACCGCAACATCCTGACCCATTACTATACGGGGACGAAGATTGAAAAATTATATTAAGCTAAAAAGAGGAAGATTATTTTGAAACTGACAGATTTTTACTACGATTTACCGAAAGAACTCATTGCCCAGCATCCGGCTGAACCGCGGGACCACGCCCGCCTCATGCTCTATGACCGTCAGACCGGCGCCGTGGAACACAAGTATTTCTACGACCTCGTCGACGAACTGCACCAAGGCGACGTCCTGGTCTTCAATGATTCCCGCGTCATCCCGGCCCGGCTCCATGGCAAACGGGTGCCGACTGGCGGCAAGGTCGAAGTCCTGCTCTTGACGCCTGTCGGTGACGACCGCTGGGAAGTCCTGGTCAAGCCGGGCAAGAAGGCCCTGCCGGGGACGACGATCGAGTTTCCCGAAGGCCTGACGGGGACCGTCGAAGACCGGACCGATTTCGGCGGCCGTATCATCAAGTTCGCCTACCAGGGCAATTTCGACGACATCATCGACAAGATCGGTGAAATGCCGCTTCCGCCGTATATCCACGAAAAAATGGAAGACCCCAATGAATACCAGACGGTCTATGCCAACGAACGCGGCAGCGCAGCGGCTCCGACGGCAGGCCTGCACTTTACGGAAGAACTGCTCCAGAAGATCCGCGATAAAGGCGTGGAAGAAGTCTTCGTCACCCTCCACGTCGGCCTGGGGACGTTCCGGCCGGTCGAAGAAGAAAACATCGAAGACCACCAGATGCACAGCGAATTCTACAGCATCACGCCTGAAGCGGCTGCCAAGATCAACAAGGCCAAGGCCGAAGGCCGCCGGGTCATCGCCGTCGGCACGACGAGCATCCGCACCCTGGAAAGCGCCGGGACGACAGGGACCCTGCAGGCCGGTTCGGGCTGGACGAATATCTTCATCTATCCGGGCTTCACCTTCCATATCGTCGACGCCCTGGTCACTAATTTCCATCTTCCCGAATCGACGCTGCTCATGCTCATCAGCGCCTTGTCGACGCGGGAAAAAATCTTGAAAGCCTATGAAATCGCCGTCCAGGAAAAATACCGTTTCTTCAGTTTCGGCGACGCCATGTTCATTCACTAAGGGAGGAAAAGCTATATGGTCATTACCTACGAACAGCAGGCCGAATGTGACGGCGCCCGCGCCGGGATACTGCGCACGCCGCACGGCACCTTCAAGACGCCCATGTTCATGCCTGTCGGCACGCAGGCGACGGTCAAGACGCTGACGCCGGAAGAACTCTACGATATGGGCGCCCAGGTCATTCTCAGCAATACGTACCACTTGTTCCTGCGGCCCGGCCACGACCTGGTCCAGGAAGCGGGGGGCCTGCATAAATTCATGAACTGGAAACAGGCCATCCTGACCGACAGCGGCGGCTTCCAGGTCTTCAGCCTGGGCCAGATGCGCAAGATCACCGAAGAAGGCGTCACCTTCCGGTCCCACCTGGACGGGTCGAAGAAATTCCTGTCGCCGGAAGTTTCCATGGATATCCAGATGGCCCTCGATTCGGACATCGCCATGGCCTTCGACGAATGTATCCCTTACCCGTCGGACTATGAATACACCCAGATGTCGACGGAACGGACCAGCCGCTGGGCTGCGCGCTGCCTGGACCACCATCACAGCGATACGCAGGGCCTGTTCGGCATCGTCCAGGGCGGCATGTACAAGGACCTGCGCAAGCAGAGCTGCCAGGACCTGGTCGACATGGATTTCGACGGCTATGGTATTGGCGGCTTGAGTGTTGGCGAATCTAAGGATATAATGTATGATATATTAGAGCATACGACACCGTATCTGCCGAAGGATAAAGCCCGCTACCTCATGGGCGTCGGCACGCCGGACTGCCTGCTCGAAGGCGTCGCTCGCGGCGTCGATATGTTTGACTGCGTCTTCCCGACGCGCGTTGCCCGCAACGGCATGGCCATGACCCATACGGGCCGCCTGACCGTGCGCAACGCCAAGTATGCCCACGATTTCCATCCCATTGAAGAAGGCTGTCAATGTTATACGTGCCGCAACTATTCGCGCGCCTATATCCGCCATCTCTTCAAGGCCGAAGAACTCCTGGCATACCGCCTGGTCAGCATCCACAACCTGTACTTCCTGCTGCAGTTCATGCGGGATATGCGCCAGTCCATCTTCGACGGCACGTTCCGCCAGTTCCGCCAGGATTTCTGGAAACGTTATCAAGACGCGTAAGCGCTTGCATATAGACTATTTTTTATTTCACGGAGGTGTAAGACATGGATATTATGGAACAGCTCAATGCTTTTTGGCCCATTATCCTCATGGTCGTCATTTTCTACTTTCTCTTATGGCGTCCGCAGAAGAAACAGCAGAAAAAACGGCAGGAAATGCTGGAAAGCCTGAAGCCCGGTGCTAAGATCGTCACCGTCGGCGGTGTCATGGGGAATATCGTTTCCCTGCACGACGATTACCTCGTCGTCCGCATTGCTGACCGCGTCGAAATCAAGATCACCCGCGCTGCTGTAGCCCAGGTCCTGGGCAAGGCCGAAGGCAAGAAAGCGGCCAAGAAAGCGGAAAAGGCTGAAAAAGCTGCCGAAAAAGCGGAAGAAAAAGCCGCTGAAACCAAGGCAGAAGCTCCGGCTGAAGCCAAGAGCGAAGCCGCTGGCGAAACAAAAGAAGCAGAGGTCAAAGATGGCCAGTAAAAAAGAACTGCGCAAAGCCATGGATGCCCGCCTCCACGGGCTGACGGCGGAAGAAAAGGCAGCGGCCAGTGCCGCTGTCTGCGCCCGTCTGGCCGCCCTGCCGCAGTACCGCCAGGCCAGCAGTATCATGGCTTTTCTCCATATGCCCGACGAAGTCAGCCTCGATGCCCTGATCAAGGACGCCCTGGCTGCCGGCAAGGAAGTCTACGTCCCTGTCTGCGTCGATAAACAGCATATCGAAGGGCGGCGCCTGTATACGCTGGAACAGGCTGTCTGCGGCGCCTACGGCATCCGGACGGCACCGCCGGACAATCCGCGCATCGAAGCCGATGAGCTCGATGTCATTTTCGTGCCCGGCCTGGCCTTTGACGCCAAGGGCCATCGCCTGGGCCATGGGGCAGCCTATTATGACCGCTTCCTGGCCGGAAAAGGCGGGGCAGCCGCGATTGCGGCGGCCTGGGATGTCCAGATCATCCCCGACGTGCCCGTCGAAGCCCATGACGTCATCATGACCGATATCGTCACGGACAAACAGCATCTCATTATCCATCCATAAAAAACTATTGAAGATTACCCAGAGGGGGGGAGTATTGTTGCGGACTCGTAACATGATAAAATTTTTCGGGGCAGTCATCATCATCCTGGCCGCCTTTGTTACCTTGATTTATCCGCTTGCCAACTCCATCAAACAGGGCCTGGACTTACAGGGCGGTACGCATATCGTCCTGGAAGCCGAAGATACGCCGGACGCTCCGGTCACGGAAGACTCCTTGAGCCGTGCCGTCACCATCGTCGAACGCCGTATCAATGAAATGGGCCTGACCGAACCGCTTGTCCAGAAGGAAGGCGCCCGCCGTATCATCGTCGAGCTGCCCGGTGAAAAGAATCCGGAAAAAGCCATCGAGACAATCGGGAAAACGGCTGTCATGGAGTTCAAGGATGAAAGCGGCACGACCCGTATGACCGGGAATGATCTGAAGACTGCCAAGGAACAGATCGACCAGGGCCATAAGAATGTCGTCGCCATTGAATTTACCGACGAAGGGGCGAAGAAATTCGCCGATCTGACAGCGTCCAATGTAGGCCATAAAATCGGCATCTACCTCGACGGCGACTTGCTGACCAATCCTGTCGTCAACGAACCGATTACCGGCGGCAAAGCTGTCATCACGGGCAGCCAGACCCTGGAAGACGCCAAGAACCTGGCTATCCTCCTGCGTTCCGGTGCCCTGCCTGTCAAATTGAAAGTCATGGAAGTCCGCACCATCGGCCCGAGCCTGGGCCTCGACTCCAAGATCAAGAGTGAAAAGGCCTTTGCCATCGGCATCATCCTGATCATGATCTTCTTGATCGTCATTTACCGTATGTCCGGCGTCGTAGCCAACATCGCCCTGCTGGTCTACGTCCTCATCCTGCTGGGCATCCTGAAATACCTCGACGCGACACTGACCCTGCCGGGCATTGCCGGTATCATCTTGTCCATGGGTTTCGCCGTCGATGCCAACATCCTTATCTTTGAACGGTTCAAGGAAGAAGTCCTCGTCGGCAAGAGCCTGAGGACGTCTATGGAAGCCGGTTTCCGCCGGGCCTTTAACACCATCCTCGATGCCAACGTGTCGGTCATGATCGCCGCCATCGTCCTCATCGTCATGGGCAGCGGCACGGTCAAAGGCTTTGCCGTCAACCTGGCCTTGGGCCTTGTGGTCAGCATGTTCACGGCCATCGTCGTCAGCCGGTCCCTGCTCACGTGGTTCATCAATACGGGCCTCATCACCAATCCCTGGTTCTACGGCCTGAACCGCAAACCGCCTGAACATATGTTGAAAAAGGGGGGACAGAAATGAGTTTTGATATTGTCAAACATCGCGTATGGTGGTTCACCTTATCGTCTGTCCTCGTCATTGCCAGCTTGATCTCTATCTTCATCAACGGCTTCAACTTCGGCATCGACTACACGGGCGGCACGATCCTCGATATGCAGTTCAATAAAGCCGTCACCGTTTCCGAAGTCCGCCAGGTCATCGACAATGCCGACATGGACCTGGGCAACACGGTCATCCAGCTGACGGGCGTCACCGACCAGGATTCGTCGACTGACGTCATGCTGCGCATGCGCAACCTGTCCAGTGACGAAAGCAAGGCCGTCTCGGATAAACTGAGCGGGGCTTTAGGCGGGGCTGAAATCAAGCGGACCGAATCGGTCGGCGCCGTCATCGGCTCGGAAGTCACGAAAAATGCCGTCACCAGCCTGGCTGTGGCCTTCATTGCCCTGGCTGCGTACATTTCCTTCCGCTTTGAATATAAGATCGCTATTTCGGCCTTAGTGTCGATCCTGCACGACTTGATCATGGTCCTGGGCTTCTTCTCGTTCTTCCATCTGGAAATCGATGCGTCCTTCCTGGCGGCCATCCTGACGGTCGTCGGCTACTCCATGAACGAAGCCGTCGTCATCTTCGACCGCGTCCGTGAAAACACGCGGACCCACCGCCGGACGGACTCGTATGAAAAACTGGCCCATGACAGTATCGCCCAGAGTATCCATCGCAGTATCTATACCCTGACGACAGTGCTCTTCGCCTGCGGTGCCCTGCACTTCTTTGGCGGCGATTCGACGAAGAACTTCTCCCTGGTCATGCTCATCGGCTTCATTAGTGGTGCCTACAGCTCCATTTGTGTCGATACGTCCCTCTGGGTTGTATGGAAGAACCACAGCAAGAACAGCCGCCGTGGTCCTAAAGCTGAAAAAGAAATAGAAGAAGACACGGATGCAGAAACGGCGACGGAACAAGCGTGATTTTCCGCTACTGCCAGCTGCTTTCTTATAACACAAACACCCCTGTTTCCATTGGAATGCAGGGGTGTTTTTAGTATTCATGTGTGGTTCAGCGGGCAGCACGGTCCGTTTCCTGGGCTAGCCAGCTCTTTGGCGTCGGTACGAGGAACGCGAAGATGCAACCGATGATGGCGCAAATCCAAAGAATCTGCAGGGCCGTCTGGACACCGTAGAGATCAGCGCCCCAGCCGACGATAGGCGAAAGAAGACCACCTACGGTCGTGCTCAGGCCGAGTGTAATACCCGATGCAAAGCCTACATTTTTACCGAGGAAGGTCTGACCTAATACGACGATAGGGCTGTATGGGGCAAAGAGAGAGAACGCGACAGGAATCAGAAGCAGCGTAGCGA
>OGZF01001728.1_pt1 | contig 12431 bp, 8 predicted proteins | sample 1576771 | NCBI WGS metagenome assembly OGZF01 (sample SAMEA3541536, study PRJEB24748) | human gut metagenome | biome: human gut; feature: human-associated habitat; material: faeces | place: China | collected 2012
TTGTTTTAAAGAAAGTATTTAAAAAGACTAACGGTGAAAACGCAAGTGGCAATATGTTAAAGGTTAAGTTTTCATTATATCAAGCAACTGCAAGTGGTGAAATTGATTTAAACGCTCGTATATCTGAAAATATCACACCTGGTATAGATGGTCTTATTTCTTTAAAGAATTTACAAGACGGAAAGACATATTACCTTGTAGAAACCGCAACCAGTACAGGATTTATCTTAAAATCTGAACCAATAAAAATAACGATCAGATATGATAACTCACAGTTAAAATATACGATTGAAACAAGTTCAGATTTGTACGGTGTAACAAATCCATATGTAATAATCAACTATGCGGGAGTCATTCTACCAGATACCGGTGGTTCCGGTCTTGATCAGATCCGCCGTGTTGGATGGTCTGTAATTATCACATCCGTGTTATATGCAGGCATACAGTTAAGTCTGACATTGAAACGCAAGCGTGAAGAATAATACTTCACAGTAAAAACAATAGTAATAAACACTGCGGGGCACCCCGCTCCGCAGCGTATAAAAAATAATAAAAAATTAATTATCCAAAAGGGGAATTTTTCTAAAAAGAAAGGAAAGATGATTATGAAAAAGATGAGAAAAGTAGCGGGAATGTTAATGGCAGCAACAGTAGCAATGGCAATGCCTATGTCAGCAATGGCAGCAAGTATCACTGTAAATGGTGCATTTGAAAATGAAACTTACAAAGCGTATAAGATTTTTGATTATACTTCAAGTGGTGACTCTTATGCGTATACAATGTCTGCCGACAGTGCATGGAAATCTGTTGTTGAAGGATATGAATATGCATCTGGACAGAAATTATTCACTTTGACTCCAAGTGCTAATGATGCAAAAGTATTAGTTGTAACAACTACAACAACCATGACAGAGGTAATGGCTGGAGATTTTGCAGCCTACTTATCAGAAAACAGCACTGGCAAGAGCGCAGATGAGACAGTAACTGCTTCTAAAGTTAACGGTGAAGTTGTAGCATCTTTTGATAGTTTAGGTGCAGGATATTATTTTGTAAATACTACAACAGGATCTGTTTGCTCTTTGGTAAATAAAGACTCATCACAGACATTACGTGAGAAGAACGATCTTCCTTCCATTGTTAAAAAGATTGTTACAACAGCAGAGGGGGTTGAAACTTTAGTTGATGCAACAACAGCATCTATTGGAGATAAAGTTACTTATAAGATTAAAGTGACTGATGGAAAAGGTACTGATAAAGAAATTGCAGTACATGATACCATGGATGCTCAGTTAACTCTGGATGCCGCTTCTATTAAAGTAGAGCAGAATGGAAACGCTGTTGATAGCAGTAAGTATACAATTTCAACCTCAGGTTTAGAGACAGGTTGCACATTTGAAGTTAAGTTATCTGCTGATTTTGTAAAAGCGTTAGATCAGAATGACGAAGTTGAAATTATTTATGATGCAACATTAAGTGCGGATACAGTTGTCGGATCAGAAGGCAATCAGAATAGCGCCCATATTACTTATTCTGAGAGCTATATTCCTGGAAATGAAGTAAGTGTATATGCATATAAATTTGGTCTTGTAAAAACAGATACCAATAATAAAGTAATTTCTGGCGATAAATTTGCTAAATTTAGATTATATGAAGATGCAGCAAAAAACAAAGAAATTCCAGTAGTTAAATTAACAGATGGTACATACCGTCTTGCTGTAGAAGGCGAAACTGGTGTAGAAATTGAAGCTGGTGTTACTGAAATCAAAGGTCTTGGAAATGGAACTTACTATTTAGTGGAAACAGTAGCTCCACAGGGTTATAATTTATTAACTACTCCAACAGAAGTTGTAGTTGCAGATGCAGATAACAATGCAACCTTGAATACTGATGGAACAGAGTATGTAAGCGGTGGTGTACAGGTTATCAACTCTACCGGTACAATCCTTCCATCCACCGGTGGCATCGGTACAACAATCTTCTACGCAGCAGGTATCGTAGTAATGGCAGGCGCTGTATTCTTCGTAGTACGCAGCAGAAAGCATGACTAATTGACACGTAAATCCTATTCACGTATAATGGATTTATAAAAGACATTGTGAAAAAAGTTTTATGAAGTAACCATAAACCCAGGAGGTGCGGAAAGACCGGATGAGAAAACGAATTTCAACTATCATATTTGTGATCATTTTCCTGATCGGTCTTTCCATTCTCCTTTATCCTGCGGTCAGTGAGTATGTGAATGAGAGACATTCCTCACGGGCGATAGCTTCTTACGACAAGTTAGTAGAGGAACTTCCGGAGGCGGATTATTCCAAAGAACTGCAGGACGCACAGGCTTACAACGAATATCTTGCTCAGTTTGGCAATCTCAGTGAAGCAGCCAGTACAGAAAAAGACCGGGAAGACAGTCCTTATGAAGACCTTTTAAACACTGGTGGTTCAGGGATCATGAGTATCATCAATATACCGGGAATTGCAGTAGAACTTCCTGTATATCATGGTACGGATGAAGGCGTCTTACAGGTAGCAGCAGGACATTATGAAGGTTCCTCCCTTCCAATAGGCGGTGAAAGCACTCATGCGATCATCACCGGACACAGAGGACTTCCTTCAGCAAAGCTGTTTACAGATCTGGACCGCCTGGAAACAGGAGATGTGTTCTATCTGAAAACATTAGGAGAGATCCTGGAATATCAGATCGATCAGATCGTTACTGTACTTCCTTCTGAGGTAGACGGACTTTCCATTGAACCGGGAAAAGATTATGTGACACTGGTCACCTGTACTCCTTATGGTATCAACAGTCACCGGCTTCTGATCCGCGGAACACGGATCCCATATGACGGAAAATACGCGGAAAAGGTTCCATTAAAACCGGCACCGGCAGTCAGTGACAGACCGGCGGAAGAGCAGGGACGCAAACTGGGTACAAGACAATGGATTCTATTTGCCATAGCTGCATTTGGAGTGGCAATCTTACTTGGAATCCTGGCACCTTCCGGAAAGAAGAAGGGAAAAGCCAGCAGCAAAACGGAAGAAACCGCTGACCAAAGAAACAAGGAACTCTCTCAGAACAGCAAAGCAGAGAAGAAAGAAGGAAGCCATGAAAAGAATGAAGAAGAAAAATAAAATGGCAGCTTTTCTGGCGGCAGTGATATTGATGACCATGAGCGTATGCCAGGGTGCATTCGCAGGCGAAACAGCAGGTATCGACACGGCCAGACCGGTATCTCTGACCATTGATCTGGAAGCGGAAAGTAAAAAAGCAACTATCTCCATTTACAAAGTAGGTGAATGGAATGGTGCAGAAGGAGCATATGCTCTGTCTCAGGAGTTTACCGGTTCCGGAGCTGATATAGGAGACCATACTGCTACCGGCGTGCTGTCAGCTGCACAAACTCTGGAACAATTCATAAAAAATAATCAGATCGGAGCGTTGTCTACACAGGCAACTGCTTCCGGAAAGATCCAGTTTACAGGACTTTCATCCGGTTTGTATCTGGTATGCCAGTTCAAGGCTTCCGGTGATAATGTAACTGTAAGCCCGTATCTGACTACACTCCCGGTATTAAACGAAGAAACGAATACCTGGGTATATGATGTGAGATCCCTTCCGAAGTATGAAGCAGACTCCACTGGAGGCGGTGGCCACAGTGGTGGCGGCGGAGGCGGCGGTGGTTCCAGTACCACAGGACGTCACGCAGCCCAGACAAATGAGTCTGTAGACGTACCGGACAATGATGTTCCAAAAGCTGAAAATCCGATTGTGAAAGCAATTGAGGATGTATTGGTTCCATTAGGAATTCTCCCAAAAACCGGTGATAATTCTACTTCCATCGAGATCATGTTAGGGATCACCGTAATGAGTGCGGCACTCCTGGTATTGCTCATCGCAAAACGCAGGAGAAAAGATGCATAACAATAAAAACAGCGGTTGCCAGATAATTTGAGGCAGCCGCTATTTTTATGTCATGACTGAACTGTAACATTCTTATTCAGAACTTATTCCAAAACCACTTGCAAAACCAAAAACTATATGGTAAAATGAATTTCGTTGTGAAGAAATGCCGGCGTGTCGGAATGGCAGACGATGCAGACTCAAAATCTGTTGCGGGTAACCGCGTGCGGGTTCAAGTCCCGCCGCCGGCATTACACCCTTGGCAGGGAGAAACCTTAGAAATAGCGTGAATACGTTGTTCCTAAGGTTTTTTTCTTTTTAGAAAATATTTTAAAAAATATTTAAGCATTTTTCTATACATTGAAAACCGCTCCGTTTTAGTGTATGATGATATCTGAATTATGTTTTATTTCGTACAGCAGTTTTGCTGCAAAAGGAGGTGACTGCCATGACCTGCAGAGAGGCAGAGCGTCTGGTTATGCCTTATATCAATGGCAGTATAACAGATGAGGAACTGAAAGCATTTGTAGAACATATTGATCATTGCCCGGATTGCCGGGAGGAACTTGAGATATACTTTACAGTAGATGTGGGTATCAGGCAGCTGGATGAAGGTACCGGAAGCTACAACATCAAAGGTGCGTTGGAAACTGCACTGGAGCTTTCCCGCCAGCGGATCCACACGCTGAAACTTCTGCAAAATGCGATTTATGCAGTAAATACCCTTTGTTTCTGGTCTGTATTTGTGATACTGATCGTCCAGATCCGTATCTGGAGCCAGACTGGATTTTAAGAATAAATTATTGAAAAGGATTTTATATTATGGACAATAAACTGGTACTGATCGATGGACACAGTATTTTAAACCGGGCTTTTTATGGGGTTCCGGATCTGACCAATGCAGAAGGACTTCATACCAATGCAGTCTATGGCTTTTTAAATATCATGTTTAAGATATTGGAAGAAGAAAATGCAGACCATCTGGCGGTAGCCTTTGACCTGTCTGCGCCTACGTTCCGCCATAAGATGTATGATGCATACAAAGGCACCAGAAAACCGATGCCGGAAGAACTGCGGGAACAGGTACCTCTGATGAAGGAGGCACTGCAGACCATGAATATCCCTATCCTTACAATGGAGGGATATGAAGCGGACGATATCCTGGGAACTGTGGCAAAAAGATGTCAGGCGGAAGGAATCGAAGTATCTGTTGTTTCCGGCGACCGGGATCTTTTGCAGTTAGCGGATACCCACATTAAGATCCGTATCCCCAAGACCAGCAAAGGCAGCACACAGATCTATGATTATTATCCGGAAGATGTAAAAGAACAATACCAGGTAACACCAACGGAATTTATTGATGTAAAAGCTCTTATGGGAGATACTTCTGATAATATCCCAGGTGTGCCTTCTATTGGCGAGAAGACAGCGACTAATCTGATCGTATCCTATGGTTCTATTGAAAATGCCTATGCCCATGTAGATGAGATCAAGCCTCCAAGAGCCCAGAAAGCCCTTTCTGAGTATTATGACATGGCCCAGATGAGCAAGGAACTGGCAACGATCTGCATCACCTGTCCCATCCCATTTTCCTATGAAGAGGCTCTGATCGGCAATCTTTATACACCGGAAGCTTTTAAGTTTATGAAACGGATGGAATTTAAGTCCATCTTAAACCGTTTTGACTCTGCTTCCATGGAAGATAAGGAAAATGGTCCACAGAAGTCATTTAAGGAAGTTACAGATAAAAAAGAGGCGGAAAAGATCTTTAAGGCAGCGGAAAAAGCCGCTGTTACAGGTCTGCAGCTGATCACCGGAAGCAGGGCAAAGGTTTCGGAGGAAGCAGAACAGCTGACCTTCTCTTTTGATACGGATGGAACAGTCCATTCCGGCAAAAAGGCAAAATCTGCCTTTCTTCCTGTAACAGCCCTTGCGATCTGCACAGGTCCGGAAGAAATCTACTGTATCCGTGTGTCCGAGTCTCAGATCACAGACAGCTGGCTGACAGAAAAAGTACAAAACCTCTGTAAAAATGACACCGTTCATTCTGTCTGGGTCCTGGATCTTAAATCCATGCTGCCTCTGTTAAATCTTACAGACGAAGCACCGGTTTATGACGCAGGCGTTGCCGGTTATCTTTTAAATCCTTTAAAAGATACCTATGGTTATGATGATCTGGCAAGAGATTATCTTTCCATGACCATTCCTTCTAAAAGCGACCTGATCGGAAAAGAAAACCTGGGCGATCTGTTAGAAACAGGGGATGAAAAGGCGGTAACCTGTGCCTGCTATATGGGCTATATTGCCTGGAAAGCTGCAGAGCCTTTAAAGAGCCGCTTGGAGCAGGAAGAAATGTATAAGCTGTATACAGAGATCGAGATGCCTCTGATCTACAGCTTGTGGCATATGGAACAGGAAGGTGTCCTTGTAAAAAGGGACAAGTTAAAAGAATATGGAGATACCCTAAAAGTAGGGATCAAAAAACTGGAAACAGAGATCTATGCTGAAACAGGAAAAGAATTTAATATCAATTCCCCGAAACAGCTGGGAGAGATCCTGTTTGGTGAAATGCAGCTTCCAGGTGGAAAGAAGACCAAGACAGGTTATTCTACAGCAGCGGAAGTTCTGGAAAAACTGGCTCCGGAGCATCCGGTGGTACAGAAGATCCTGGATTACCGCCAGCTGACCAAGTTAAATTCTACCTATGCAGAAGGCCTTGCAGCTTATATCAGCGAAGACGGCCGTATCCATGGAAAATTTAACCAAACTATAACAGCTACGGGCCGTATCAGCAGTACAGAGCCAAACCTGCAGAACATTCCGGTGCGTATGGAACTGGGACGTCAGATACGAAAGGTATTTGTCCCGAAAGAGGGCTATATTTTTACAGATGCCGATTATTCCCAGATCGAACTGCGTATTTTGGCCCATATGTCCGGGGATGAGCGCCTGATCGAGGCTTACAGGGAGTCCAGGGATATCCATGCCACTACAGCATCCCAGGTATTCCATGTGCCTTTAGAGGAAGTAACCCCTCTTCAGAGAAGAAATGCAAAGGCAGTAAACTTTGGTATTGTATACGGCATCAGTGCTTTCGGCCTCAGTGAGGATTTGAGTATTTCCAGAAAAGAGGCAAAGGAATATATTGAACGGTATTTTGAGACTTATCCGAAAGTAAAGGAATTTCTGGACAGTTTGGTAAAGCAGGGAAAAGAGCAGGGATATGTGACGACTCTTTATGGCAGACGCCGTCCGATCCCGGAATTTAAGTCCTCTAATTTTATGCAGCGCCAGTTTGGGGAACGTGTGGCAATGAATTCCCCGATCCAGGGAACAGCAGCTGATATTATGAAGATCGCCATGATCGCAGTAGACAGGGAACTGCGAAAGAGAGGGCTTTCCTCCCGCATTGTTTTACAGATCCACGATGAACTTCTGATCGAGACTGCAGAAAATGAAGTGGAAGAGGTAAAAGAGATCCTTACAGACAAGATGAAACATGCTGCAAATTTAAAGGTTTCACTGGAAGTTGACGCGAAAACAGGAGCATCCTGGTTTGACGCAAAATAGATCATAAGCGTATAGGATACGATTAAGGAGCAGATCAGAACTATGTGCCAGGACAGAACAGATGATATGTTAGAGACACATTTTACATGTAAAGGAAAAAAATACCCGGTGATCGGTCTCACCGGGGGCGTAGGAGCCGGAAAAAGTACGGTGTTGTCCATTCTTCAGGAAAAATATGGTTTTCATGTGATCCAGGCAGATCTTGTTGCAAGAGCTCTTATGGAACCGGGAAAAGAGGCTTATGAGGCGGTATGCGCCTTTTTAGGCCCGAAGATCCTGTTAGAGGACGGACAGATCAACCGCAGCGCCATGGCAGAGATCATTTTTAAAGATCCTTCCAAAAGAGCAAAGGTAGACAGTCTGACCCATCCCCTTGTGTGGAAGGCAGTGAAAAAAGAGGCAGAGGAATATAACAGACAGTCGGTGGTCATAGAAGCTGCTATTCCTTCAAAAGAATTTCGTGACATCTGCGACGAAATGTGGTATCTTTATACATCAAGAGAAGAACGTATCAGACGCCTGAAAGAAAGCCGGGGATATTCTGACGAAAAGATCGCAGGGATCATGGCAAATCAGGCATCGGAAGAAGAATTCAGAAACTTTACAGACTGTGAGATCAACAACAGCGGAACGGAAGAAGAAACTTCTTTACAGATACAGAAACTTCTTTGCGGGAAGGATAACGAAACAGCATGAGAATGGTAAGCATAGCAAGCGGCAGCAGCGGCAATTGCATTTACATAGGTTCTGACAACACCCATCTGTTAGTAGATGCAGGTATCAGCAACAAGCGGATCCAGGAAGGGTTAAATGACATCGGACTGACCGGTTCTGATGTAACAGGTATTCTGGTGACACATGAACATTCCGACCATATTAAAGGGTTGGGAGTCCTTTCAAGAAAATATCATCTTCCTATTTACGGGACAAAAGAGACTTTAGACGAGATCGCAGCCTGCAAGACATTGGGAACCTTTGATACCGGTTTATTGTCCCCTATAGAGCCGGATGTGGATTTTCAGATAGGGGATCTGACTGTAAAGCCCTTTAAGATCGATCATGACGCAGTAAATCCTGTAGCTTACCGGGTGGAAAATGGTTCCAAAGCTGTGGCTGTAGCTACGGATATGGGACATTTTGATCAGTATGTGATCGACCACCTTCAGAAACTGGATGCCATTTTATTGGAGTCCAACCATGATGTGCGCATGCTGGAGACCGGCCCTTATCCGTACTATTTAAAACGCCGTATCCTTGGGGATCACGGTCATTTGTCCAATGAAAATGCAGGGAGATTGTTAAATAATATCCTTCATGATAATCTGAAAAAAATCTTCTTAGGCCATTTAAGCAAGGAAAATAATTACGCGGAACTGGCTTATGAGACAGTCCGTCTGGAAATTGACGAGGGGGACTGCCCGTATGGAGCATCGGATTTCTCCATTTCCGTTGCCTCCAGAGATAAAATGAGTGAAGTAGTTTGCTTGTAACGAACGAACTGCCTGCGTAAGCAGGCGGTAAAGCGCAAAAACGCGGGTTCGTGAGTATAAAAAAAGAAGAGGAGAATGAAAAATGAGTAAGGCAATTATCACAGTAGTAGGAAAAGACACAGTGGGAATTATCGCAAAGGTATGTACTTATCTGGCAGAGAACCATGTAAACATCCTGGATATCTCCCAGACCATTGTACAGGGTTATTTTAACATGATGATGATCGTAGATGTGTCTGCTATCGAAAAGACCTTCGGAGAGGTTGCAGATGAGCTGGAAAAAGTGGGAGAAGAGATCGGTGTAACCGTAAAGATCCAGAGAGAAGAGATCTTTACAAAGATGCACAGAATTTAAATACATACGTCACCAGGTGGTGATATCCCCATACGAATAAAGCCGATAAACATCTGAAAGGAAAAACAGGTCATGATTAATATCTACGAAGTAAATGAAACCAACAATATGATCGAACACGAAAAGCTGGATGTGCGTACCATTACCATGGGTATCAGTCTTCTTGACTGCGCAGACAGTGATCTGGATACTGTCAACGAAAAGATCTACAAAAAGATCACCACTCTGGCAAAAAATCTGGTTTCCACCGGAAAAGATATTGAAAGGGATTTTGGTATTCCCATTGTAAATAAAAGAATTTCTGTTACTCCTATTGCATTAGTAGGTGGTTCTGCCTGCAAAAAGCCGGAAGATTTTGTTACCATTGCTAAGACTCTGGACAAGGCAGCAAAGGAAGTAGGCGTCAACTTTATTGGCGGTTATTCTGCTCTTGTAAGCAAGGGAATGACTACAGCTGATAAAAACCTGATCCTTTCTATCCCGGAAGCTTTGGCAACTACAGACCGTGTATGCAGCTCTATTAACGTAGGTTCTACCAAAACAGGTCTTAACATGGACGCTGTAGAATTAATGGGCCGCATTGTAACAGAAACTGCCCAGGCTACAAAGGATAACGACTCCTTAGGCTGCGCAAAGCTGGTTGTATTCTGCAATGCACCAGATGATAACCCATTTATGGCAGGTGCTTTCCATGGTGTAACAGAAGCTGATGCAATTATTAACGTAGGTGTATCAGGACCTGGTGTTGTAAGACACGCATTAAAGAAAGTAAGAGGAGAAAACTTTGAAGTTCTCTGTGACACGATTAAAAAAACCGCATTTAAGGTTACAAGAGTTGGTCAGCTTGTTGCTGAAGAAGCAAGCAGAAGATTAAATGTTCCTTTTGGTATAGTTGACTTATCATTGGCACCAACACCTGCAATTGGTGACAGCGTAGCTGATATTTTGCAGGAAATCGGTCTTGAAAGAACAGGTGCACCTGGAACAACAGCAGCACTTGCACTTTTAAATGATCAGGTTAAGAAAGGTGGAGTAATGGCTTCATCATATGTTGGTGGTTTAAGTGGTGCATTTATTCCTGTAAGTGAAGATCAAGGAATGATTAATGCGGTAGAAAATGGAGCATTAACACTTGAAAAATTAGAAGCAATGACATGTGTATGTAGTGTCGGATTAGATATGATTGCTATTCCTGGTAAAACATCATCAGCTACTATTTCTGGTATTATTGCTGATGAAATGGCTATTGGTATGATCAATCAAAAAACAACAGCTGTAAGAATCATTCCAGTAAGTGGAAAAGATGTAGGTGAAACGGTTGAATTTGGAGGATTATTAGGTTATGCTCCTATTATGCCTGTTAATGAATTTGATTGTTCAGAATTTATAAATCGTGGTGGAAGAATACCAGCACCAATTCATAGTTTTAAAAATTAGAGGAAACTCTAATTTTTTAATATATAAAAAATATTGACGATAATAAATTTGCATTATACAATATTTACGTCACGGGGGTATTATATGGATTATATGGATAGAGAATTACACGAAGAATGTGGTGTTTTTGGGATAATTGGTCATCAAGATGCATCACAAATATGTTATTATGGATTACATAGCTTACAACATAGAGGTCAAGAAGCTGCTGGTATCTGTTGTGAAAACAATGGTAAAATGATTTTTCATAAAGGCGAAGGACTTGTTACAGAAGCATCAACGGGGACTGCGATTGCATCGTTAAGTGGAGCAGCAGCCACAAATGCCACACTTGCAGCGCTTGGAGGTGGAGCACTTTCAGCTGGTGGAGGTGGAATTGCTAATGTTCAACCATTTGTATTTAGAACTATGCAAGGATCTATGAGTATATGTCACAATGGAAACTTAGTTAATGCAAATATTCTAAAACAAGAATTAGAAGAACAAGGAAGCATTTTCTCCTCAACTTCTGATACTGAAGTATTAGGGCATCTTATTAAAAGACAAAGTGGGCATATGATTGATAGAATATGTACTTCTTTAGATAAATTAGATGGTGCATTTGCATTTTTAATCATGGTTGATAATAGAATTTATGCTGCAAGGGACAAATATGGATTACGACCTTTATCAATTGGAATTTTACCAAATGGTGCTTATGTGTTTGCATCAGAAACATGCGCATTAGATGTCGTTGGAGCAAAATTTGTAAGAGATGTTGAACCAGGTGAAATTGTTAGGGTAAAAGATGGAAAATTATTAAGTAAGATTTATACAAAAGATCCATTACAAGATAAAATATGTGCTATGGAGTATATTTATTTTTCAAGACCTGATAGTAATTTAGATGGTATAAACGTTCATACAACAAGAAAATTAGCAGGTAAGCAATTATATTATGAAAATCCTATCGATGCAGACGTTGTTATTGGTGTTCCAGATTCATCGATTTCAGCAGCAATTGGATATTCAGAAGCATCAGGAATTCCTTATGAAATGGGATTGGTAAAAAATAAATATGTGGGTAGAACATTTATACAACCAACTCAAGAAATGAGAGAACAAGGTGTACGAATGAAGCTGTCTGCAGTATCGGCAATTGTCAGTGGAAAAAAAGTAGTTATGATTGATGATTCAATTGTACGAGGAACAACTTCGAAAAGAATCGTAAGACATTTAAAAGATGCTGGTGCAACAGAAGTACATGTTAGAATTGCTTCTCCAGCTATTAAATTTCCATGTTTTTATGGTGTAGATACATCTACATTAGAAGAATTAATTTCTAATAAAATGAATGTTGAAGAATTATGTAAATATATTGAAGCGGATAGCCTTGCGTTTATTAGTGAAGAAGGATTAAAAAAATCTATTCATTTTTCAAAAGAACATACATGTGGGTTATGTATGTCGTGCTTTAATGGAAATTATGTAACTAATCTATATGATTCATTTGATAAAGCAAATAAATTTGAAAAATAATTTATTTTGATATTATTCAACAATTCAACAATTATTGACATATTTATTGAAATATTTCAATTTTTACTGTATTCTTTAGATGTTGGTAGTAGGATCATCTTAAAATTAGAGATATCCTAAAAGAGCAATATTTATTTTTAATATTGCTTTTTATTTTAACAAC
>OGZF01001740.1_pt1 | contig 12349 bp, 9 predicted proteins | sample 1576771 | NCBI WGS metagenome assembly OGZF01 (sample SAMEA3541536, study PRJEB24748) | human gut metagenome | biome: human gut; feature: human-associated habitat; material: faeces | place: China | collected 2012
CTTCGCGGGTCAGGGCGATTTCGGCGTCGCCCAGCGGCGCGCCGTGGGAGTCGTGGGTACCGGCTTTGTTCGGCGAACCGAAACCGATGATGGTTTTGCACATCAGCAGGGAAGGTTTGTCAGTCACTGCGCGCGCTTCTTCTACTGCGCGTTTGATAGATGCCGCGTCATGACCGTCGATGTCGCGAATAACGTGCCAGCCGTAAGCTTCGAAACGCATTGCGGTGTCGTCGGTGAACCAGCCTTCAACGTGACCATCGATAGAAATACCGTTGTCATCGTAGAATGCAATCAGTTTACCCAGCTTCAGCGTACCCGCCAGAGAGCAAACTTCGTGGGAGATGCCTTCCATCATGCAGCCGTCGCCCATGAAGGCGTAGGTGTAGTGGTCGACAATGTCGTGGCCCGGACGGTTAAACTGCGCCGCCAGCGTTTTTTCTGCAATCGCCATACCGACTGCGTTGGCAATACCCTGACCCAGCGGACCGGTGGTGGTTTCCACACCAGCGGTGTAACCCACTTCCGGGTGACCCGGAGTTTTAGAGTGCAGCTGACGGAAGTTTTTCAGTTCTTCCATCGGCAGATCGTAACCGGTGAGGTGCAGCAGGCTGTAGATCAGCATGGAGCCGTGGCCGTTGGACAGCACGAAGCGGTCACGGTCAGCCCAGGACGGATTCTGCGGGTTGTGTTTCAGGAAATCACGCCACAGGACTTCGGCAATGTCAGCCATACCCATAGGGGCACCCGGGTGACCGGATTTGGCTTTCTGTACTGCGTCCATGCTCAGCGCACGAATAGCATTGGCAAGCTCTTTACGTGAGGACATTTTGACTCCAGATCGGATGATGAAGGGCACGCCCTTAACGACTTGACGACAGCGCGTTTTGGGCTACGCCGGAAAATTTGCCAACAATTTACCGCAAGCCGCGCGTCATGTACATGGAACATCCTTTTGCCGCTTCAGAAATCTCTGGATCATGCTCGCATGTTGCGCAATCTACTCGCCCGTCCGCTGCGCTTTTCCTTATACTGAGACTGAGCGTCGATTCACCTGCAAACGGCGCATTTTTAGAATAATCCTGACCTTGTGCGGAAGAGAAAACATGAAAATTCGCGCCTTATTGGTAGCAATGAGCGTGGCAACGGTACTGACTGGTTGCCAGAATATGGACTCCAACGGACTGCTCTCATCAGGAGCGGAAGCTTTTCAGGCTTACAGTTTGAGTGATGCGCAGGTGAAAACCCTGAGCGATCAGGCATGTCAGGAGATGGACAGCAAGGCGACGATTGCGCCAGCCAATAGCGAATACGCTAAACGTCTGACAACTATTGCCAATGCGCTAGGCAACAATATCAACGGTCAGCCGGTAAATTACAAAGTGTATATGGCGAAGGATGTGAACGCCTTTGCAATGGCTAACGGCTGTATCCGCGTCTATAGCGGGCTGATGGATATGATGACGGATAACGAAGTCGAAGCGGTGATCGGTCACGAAATGGGGCACGTGGCGTTAGGCCATGTGAAAAAAGGAATGCAGGTGGCACTTGGTACAAATGCCGTGCGAGTAGCTGCGGCCTCTGCGGGCGGGATTGTCGGAAGTTTATCTCAATCACAACTTGGTAATCTGGGCGAGAAATTAGTCAATTCGCAATTCTCCCAGCGCCAGGAAGCAGAAGCCGATGATTATTCTTACGATCTTCTGCGCCAACGCGGCATCAGCCCGGCAGGTCTTGCCACCAGCTTTGAAAAACTGGTAAAACTGGAAGAAGGTCGCCAAAGCTCAATGTTTGACGACCATCCTGCATCCGCCGAACGCGCCCAGCATATTCGCGATCGCATGAGCGCGGATGGGATTAAGTAAAGCCTGGTGGTGTCGAACGTAGGTCAGATAAGGCGTTCACGCCGCATCTGACATGAATGGCACATTTGTTACCTTGTGCGCATTGCCGGATGCGATGCTGGCGCATCTTATCCGGCCTACGGGTGCCGAACGTAGGTCGGATAAGGCGTTCACGCCGCATCCGACATTAATGGCACGTTTTACCCGTGCGCATCGCATCTGGTGCTTACTCGCCCTTTTTCGCCGCCTGAATATACAGCATTTCCAGCGCCAGCGTTGCCGCTGCCAGAGCAGTGATTTCCGACTGATCGTATGCCGGAGCCACTTCCACTACGTCCATCCCAACAATGTTGAGATCTTTCAGGCCGCGTACCAGTTTAATAGCGCGATCGGAGGTCAGGCCGCCAATCACTGGCGTACCGGTGCCTGGTGCAAAAGCAGGATCCAGGCAGTCGATATCAAAAGTCAGGTAAACCGGCATATCACCCACAATCTGTTTCACTTGGGCGATAACGTCATCCACGCTGCGATCGTTCACCTGGCAGGCGTCCAGCACGGTAAAGCCGTTGTCTTTATCAAACTCGGTACGAATACCAATCTGCACGGAATGATTCGGGTCGATCAGACCTTCTTTCGGCGCGGTATAGAACATAGTGCCGTGGTCAAATTCACAACCGTTCGCATAGGTATCGGTGTGGGCGTCAAAGTGTACCAGCGCCATTTTGCCGAAATGCTTCGCATGAGCACGCAGCAGCGGCAGCGTAACAAAGTGGTCACCACCGAAAGAGAGCATACGCTTACCGGCAGCCAGCAGCTTCTCGGCGTGCGCCTGCAGCTTTTCGCTCACGGGCATCGCCAAAGGCATATACCAGATCGCCGCAGTCCACGACGTTCAGACGCTCACGCATGTCGAAATTCCACGGGAAGCGGTTGTGTTCCCAGGCCAGATTCGTCGAAACCTGACGGATCGCTGCCGGACCGTGGCGACCACCCGCACGACCAGAAGTGGCCATATCGAACGGCACGCCAGTAATCACCCAGTCTGCATCGCTGTCATACGGCTGGAAGTTCATCGGCAGGCGTAAAAAACCAAAGGCATTGGAAACCAGTGAGTTATCGTATTGATGACCTAAGGTGCTCATGGATGGACTCCTATTACAAAGTCGATATAAAAAAACCCTTCCGCGTCGTTAGGCCCGACGAGGAAGGGTTGGATTTGTCACAATAAATTGTGGCGGATTATCACCGCTAAATTAAGCGGATTCAAGTAACACAGGACTTACTCATCTTCAAGATAAGTATAACCGTACAAACCTGCCTCGAACTCTTCAAGGAACTGTTGTTGCAGTTCAGCATCAAGATCGGTTTTCTTCACTTGATCGCGGAACTGGGTTAACAGCGTTTTCGGATCGAGCTGTACATATTGCAGCATGTCCGCCACGGTATCGCCTTCGTCAGACAGTTCTACTTCTACGCTACCGTCAGGGAAGACGAACACGTCAACCGCTTCGGTATCACCGAACAGGTTGTGCATGTTGCCGAGGATCTCCTGATATGCGCCGACCATAAAGAAACCGAGCATCGGCGGATTCTCTGGATCGTACTCCGGCATTGGCATTGTCGTGGCAATACCGTCACCATCAATATAGTGGTCGATAGCACCGTCAGAGTCACAGGTAATATCCAGCAGCACAGCGCGACGTTCCGGCACTTGATCCAGCCCTTCCAGCGGCAGAACCGGGAACAACTGGTCGATCCCCCATGCGTCCGGCATCGACTGGAACAGCGAGAAGTTGACGTACATTTTGTCCGCCATACGTTCCTGCAGCTCGTCGATAATCGGACGATGAGCACGGTTTTGCGGATCCAGCTGCTTTTGCACTTCATGGCACATGCTCAAATAAAGCTGCTCAGCCCATGCACGTTCTTGCAGGCTAAAGATGCCGGAAGAGTAGCCGATATGAATGTCGTGCAGATCCATCTGACTGTCGTGTAACCATTCACGCAGAGAACGGCGAGTTCCCGGTTCGTGCATCTCCTGCCAGGTTTCCCACATGCTTTGCAGCGCGCGCAGCGCATCTTCTGCAGGCGCGGTCGGCACCGTGTATTCGTTACGTTCCACGCCGATGATATTAGACACCAGCACGGTGTGATGCGCAGTCACCGCACGACCCGATTCGGTGATTACCGTCGGATGCGGCAGACCGTTTTCTTCACACGCATCGCCAATCGCCCAGATAATGTTGTTGGCGTATTCATTGAGGCCGTAGTTCACCGAACAGTCGGACTGCGAACGAGTACCTTCATAATCCACGCCCAGACCGCCGCCGACGTCGAAGCACTGAATATTGACGCCCAGCTTGTGCAGTTCCACATAGAAACGCGCGGATTCACGAACGCCTGTCGCGATATCGCGAATATTCGCCATCTGCGAACCGAGGTGGAAGTGCAGTAGTTGCAGGCTGTCGAGACGCCCGGCTTCACGCAGGGTTTCAACCAGTTGCAGTACCTGAGTCGCAGCCAGGCCGAACTTCGATTTTTCCCCGCCGGAGGACTGCCATTTACCCGAACCCTGCGAAGCCAGACGTGCACGCACGCCCAGACGAGGAACGACATTCAGACGTTCTGCTTCATCCAGCACAATGGCGATTTCTGACATCTTCTCAATGACCAGATAGACCTTGTGCCCCATCTTCTCGCCAATTAATGCCAGGCGGATATATTCGCGGTCTTTATAACCGTTGCAGACGATGACGCTACGGGTCATGCCAGCATGTGCCAGTACTGCCATCAACTCGGCTTTGGAACCGGCTTCCAGACCCAGCGGTTCGCCCGAATGAATCAGGGACTCAATCACGCGGCGGTGCTGGTTAACTTTGATCGGATAAACAAGGAAGTAATCGCCGTTATAGCCGTAGGATTCCCGCGCACGTTTGAACGCGGCGTTAATGGAACGCAAACGGTGCTGCAGGATCTGTGGGAAACAGAACAGTGCAGGCAGACGCTGGCCCTGTGCTTCACGAGTTTTCACTAACTGCGCGAGATCGACGCGAGCTTCCGGGACGTCCGGGTCCGGGCACACGCTAATGTGGCCCAGCTCGTTAACGTCATAGTAGTTATTGCCCCACCAGGCAATATTGTAAGTACGCAGCATCTTGCTGGCTTCCTGGGAGCTCATTGCAACCTCCTGCATGGAGCGTAGTACACCGTGTTCGCCCGCTGACGAAGGCAAACCCATAGACATGTCGTCAGACATAGCGAACCTCAAATTATTTTATTAAGTGTAAAACAGTTAACGACTATCGCAGCCTGGAACTGCGATAACAACCCATAAGCACATGGATTTTCCAGCAGTGAATGCTGACGCTCCAACTGCGCAACCGGTTTCTTTTTCATAACATTATTAAGCACATAACCGAACGTAAGTGTGACAGTTCGGCGAAACCACGAGAAAACTCTTGTTTTTACAAGAGCGCCCTTGTTCAGTCCTCAGTAACTGTAACCAGCTCTTGAATCCTGAGAAGCGCCGAGATGGGTATAACATCGGCAGGTATGCAAAGCAGAGATGCAGAGTGCGGGGAACGAATCTTCACCAGAACGGTGAGACAGGTTAAGCAGCAGACAACGGTTCATTATTTCGTATCACCTCCACGGCCGCCTGTTTAGACGAACCCACAAGCCAAAACTCTGATTTCAACCCGGCTGGAAGTGGCAACACGAAAGAAACGTCGTGTGCTTTTTATTTAAGCCGCGCGCCGCGTTTTATACCCCACAATGGCAGAAAATTGCAAAAGATAAATACGCAGAATGCCGGCATTGTCAGGAAAAATTTCCAGCCACGTTTTTAACAGAATGAGACACGATTCAAAAAAAAGTGGAAATCGGGTGAAGAATTGACCTAAAATAGCCATCCAGATGTTAATCCATCCATACCGATTAACACTCAGACTGCCAGTGTTTTTAACCTGCAGAGTCGTGGTAGGATCCGCTACCACAGAAAATCCACACAACAGTTTGAGCTAACCAAATTCTCTTTAGGTGATATTAAATATGGCAAAACACCTTTTTACGTCCGAGTCCGTCTCTGAAGGGCATCCTGACAAAATTGCTGACCAAATTTCTGATGCCGTTTTAGACGCGATCCTCGAACAGGATCCGAAAGCACGCGTTGCTTGCGAAACCTACGTAAAAACCGGCATGGTTTTAGTTGGCGGCGAAATCACCACCAGCGCCTGGGTAGACATCGAAGAGATCACCCGTAACACCGTTCGCGAAATTGGCTATGTGCATTCCGACATGGGCTTTGACGCTAACTCCTGTGCGGTTCTGAGCGCTATCGGCAAACAGTCTCCTGACATCAACCAGGGCGTTGACCGTGCCGATCCGCTGGAACAGGGCGCGGGTGACCAGGGTCTGATGTTTGGCTACGCAACTAATGAAACCGACGTGCTGATGCCAGCACCTATCACCTATGCACACCGTCTGGTACAGCGTCAGGCTGAAGTGCGTAAAAACGGCACTCTGCCGTGGCTGCGCCCGGACGCGAAAAGCCAGGTGACTTTTCAGTATGACGACGGCAAAATCGTTGGTATCGATGCTGTCGTGCTTTCCACTCAGCACTCTGAAGAGATCGACCAGAAATCGCTGCAAGAAGCGGTAATGGAAGAGATCATCAAGCCAATTCTGCCCGCTGAATGGCTGACTTCTGCCACCAAATTCTTCATCAACCCGACCGGTCGTTTCGTTATCGGTGGCCCAATGGGTGACTGCGGTCTGACTGGTCGTAAAATTATCGTTGATACCTACGGCGGCATGGCGCGTCACGGTGGCGGTGCATTCTCTGGTAAAGATCCATCAAAAGTGGACCGTTCCGCAGCCTACGCAGCACGTTATGTCGCGAAAAACATCGTTGCTGCTGGCCTGGCCGATCGTTGTGAAATTCAGGTTTCCTACGCAATCGGCGTGGCTGAACCGACCTCCATCATGGTAGAAACTTTCGGTACTGAGAAAGTGCCTTCTGAACAACTGACCCTGCTGGTACGTGAGTTCTTCGACCTGCGCCCATACGGTCTGATTCAGATGCTGGATCTGCTGCACCCGATCTACAAAGAAACCGCAGCATACGGTCACTTTGGTCGTGAACATTTCCCGTGGGAAAAAACCGACAAAGCGCAGCTGCTGCGCGATGCTGCCGGTCTGAAGTAATCTTTCTTCACCTGCGTTCAAAGGCCAGCCTCGCGCTGGCCTTTTTCTTTTGGATAGGCGTTCACGCCGCATCCGGCAAAAAAACCGCCCGCACAATAACATCATTCTTCCTGATCACGTTTCACCGCAGATTATCATCACAACTGAAACCGATTACACCAACCACAACAGACAAAGATTTGTAATATTTTCATATTATTATTCGGTTTTCACAGTTGTTACATTTCTTTTCAGTAAAGTCTTAATTGCAGATAACAGCGTTTAATCTATGATGATATAACTCAATTATTTTCATGCACTTAAATCATAACTAAGATAAATGTTAGTGTAAGCGATTACACTGATGTGATTTGCTTCACATCTTTTTACGTCGTACTCACCTATCTTAATTCACAATAAAAAATAACCATATTGGAGGGCATCATGCCTGACGCTAAAAAACAGGGGCGGTCAAACAAGGCAATGACGTTTTTCGTCTGCTTCCTTGCCGCTCTGGCGGGATTACTCTTTGGCCTGGATATCGGTGTAATTGCTGGCGCACTGCCGTTTATTGCAGATGAATTCCAGATTACTTCGCACACGCAAGAATGGGTCGTAAGCTCCATGATGTTCGGTGCGGCAGTCGGTGCGGTGGGCAGCGGCTGGCTCTCCTTTAAACTCGGGCGCAAAAAGAGCCTGATGATCGGCGCAATTTTGTTTGTTGCCGGTTCGCTGTTCTCTGCGGCTGCGCCAAACGTTGAAGTACTGATTCTTTCCCGCGTTCTGCTGGGGCTGGCGGTGGGTGTGGCCTCTTATACCGCACCACTGTACCTCTCTGAAATTGCGCCGGAAAAAATTCGCGGCAGTATGATCTCTATGTATCAGTTGATGATCACTATCGGGATCCTCGGTGCTTATCTTTCTGATACCGCCTTCAGCTACACCGGTGCATGGCGCTGGATGCTGGGTGTGATTATCATCCCGGCAATTTTGCTGCTGATTGGTGTCTTCTTCCTGCCAGACAGCCCACGTTGGTTTGCCGCCAAACGCCGTTTTGTTGATGCCGAACGCGTGCTGCTACGCCTGCGTGACACCAGCGCGGAAGCGAAACGCGAACTGGATGAAATCCGTGAAAGTTTGCAGGTTAAACAGAGTGGCTGGGCGCTGTTTAAAGAGAATAGCAACTTCCGCCGCGCGGTGTTCCTTGGCGTACTGTTACAGGTAATGCAGCAATTCACCGGGATGAACGTCATCATGTATTACGCGCCGAAAATCTTCGAACTGGCGGGTTATACCAACACCACCGAGCAAATGTGGGGGACAGTGATTGTCGGCCTGACCAACGTACTTGCCACCTTTATCGCAATCGGCCTTGTTGACCGCTGGGGACGTAAACCAACGCTAACGCTGGGCTTCCTGGTGATGGCTGCTGGTATGGGCGTACTCGGTACAATGATGCATATCGGTATCCACTCTCCGTCGGCGCAGTATTTCGCCATCGCCATGCTGCTGATGTTTATTGTCGGTTTTGCCATGAGTGCCGGTCCGCTGATTTGGGTACTGTGCTCCGAAATTCAGCCGCTGAAAGGCCGCGATTTTGGCATCACCTGCTCCACCGCCACCAACTGGATTGCCAACATGATCGTTGGCGCAACGTTCCTGACCATGCTCAACACGCTGGGTAACGCCAACACCTTCTGGGTGTATGCGGCTCTGAACGTACTGTTTATCCTGCTGACATTGTGGCTGGTACCGGAAACCAAACACGTTTCGCTGGAACATATTGAACGTAATCTGATGAAAGGTCGTAAACTGCGCGAAATAGGCGCTCACGATTAATCTCCCCAAGCTTCCTCCCATCGCGGAGGAAGCCACCTCTTGCAGTCATCTTTTCTTCGCTCTATCCTCTGCCGCTATGAAAACATCCCGTCTCCCTATCGCCATCCAACAGGCCGTTATGCGTCGCCTGCGGGAAAAACTCGCCCAGGCCAACCTGAAGCTAGGGCGTAACTACCCGGAGCCAAAACTCTCTTACACCCAGCGCGGAACCTCCGCCGGAACGGCCTGGCTGGAAAGCTATGAAATTCGCCTCAATCCCGTTTTGCTGTTGGAAAACAGTGAAGCTTTTATTGAAGAAGTGGTACCGCACGAACTGGCACATTTGCTGGTATGGAAACATTTCGGCCGCGTAGCGCCACATGGCAAAGAGTGGAAGTGGATGATGGAAAACGTGCTGGGTGTTCCCGCCCGTCGTACGCATCAGTTCGAACTGCAATCCGTGCGTCGCAACACCTTCCCCTACCGCTGCAAGTGCCAGGAGCATCAGCTTACCGTACGCCGCCATAATCGCGTAGTTCGTGGCGAGGCCGTCTATCGCTGTGTTCACTGCGGTGAACAGCTGGTTGCGAAATAACCATCTGAACTATCAGGAACTTTCCTGATCTGGCTGATTGCATACCAAAACAGCTTTCGCTACGTTGCTGGCTCGTTTTAACACGGAGTAAGTGATGTACCGTTATTTGTCTATTGCTGCGGTGGTACTGAGCGCAGCATTTTCCGGCCCGGCGTTGGCCGAAGGTATCAATAGTTTTTCTCAGGCGAAAGCCGCGGCGGTAAAAGTCCACGCTGACGCGCCCGGTACGTTTTATTGCGGATGTAAAATTAACTGGCAGGGCAAAAAAGGCGTTGTTGATCTGCAATCGTGCGGCTATCAGGTGCGCAAAAATGAAAACCGCGCCAGCCGCGTAGAGTGGGAACATGTCGTTCCCGCCTGGCAGTTCGGTCACCAGCGCCAGTGCTGGCAGGACGGTGGACGTAAAAACTGCGCTAAAGATCCGGTCTATCGCAAGATGGAAAGCGATATGCATAACCTGCAGCCGTCAGTCGGTGAGGTGAATGGCGATCGCGGCAACTTTATGTACAGCCAGTGGAATGGCGGCGAAGGCCAGTACGGTCAATGCGCCATGAAGGTCGATTTCAAAGAAAAAGCTGCCGAACCACCAGCGCGTGCACGCGGTGCCATTGCGCGCACCTACTTCTATATGCGCGACCAATACAACCTGACACTCTCTCGCCAGCAAACGCAGCTGTTCAACGCATGGAACAAGATGTATCCGGTTACCGACTGGGAGTGCGAGCGCGATGAACGCATCGCGAAGGTGCAGGGCAATCATAACCCGTATGTGCAACGCGCTTGCCAGGCGCGAAAGAGCTAACCTACACTAGCGGGATTCTTTTTGTTAACCCCTACCCCACGCGTACAACCGCGTGGGGAGACGACGCGGATTTTTAACTATGCGTATCCCCCGCATTTATCATCCTGAACCACTGACCAGCCATTCTCACATCGCGCTTTGCGAAGATGCCGCCAACCATATCGGGCGCGTACTGCGCATGGGGCCGGGGCAGGCGTTGCAATTGTTTGACGGTAGCAACCAGGTCTTTGACGCCGAAATTACCAGCGCCAGCAAAAAAAGCGTGGAAGTGAAGGTGCTGGAAGGCCAGCTCGACGATCGCGAATCTCCGCTGCATATTCACCTCGGTCAGGTGATGTCGCGTGGTGAAAAAATGGAATTTACGATCCAGAAATCGATCGAACTCGGTGTAAGCCTCATTACGCCACTTTTTTCTGAGCGCTGCGGCGTTAAACTGGATAGTGAACGTCTGAACAAGAAGCTCCAGCAGTGGCAGAAGATTGCAATTGCTGCCTGTGAGCAGTGTGGTCGTAACCGGGTGCCGGAAATCCGTCCAGCGATGGATCTGGAAGCCTGGTGTGCAGAGCAGGATGAAGGACTGAAACTGAATCTTCACCCGCGCGCCAGTAACAGCATCAATACGTTGCCGTTACCGGTTGAACGCGTCCGCCTGCTGATTGGCCCGGAAGGCGGTTTATCGGCAGATGAAATTGCCATGACTGCCCGCTATCAATTTACTGATATCCTGTTGGGACCTCGCGTTTTGCGTACAGAGACAACTGCGCTCACCGCCATTACCGCGCTACAAGTACGATTTGGCGATTTGGGCTAACGGAGAAGAATAATGATCAAGCTCGGCATCGTGATGGACCCCATCGCAAACATCAACATCAAGAAAGATTCCAGTTTCGCTATGTTGCTGGAAGCACAGCGTCGTGGTTACGAACTTCACTATATGGAGATGGGCGATCTGTATCTGATCAATGGCGAAGCCCGCGCCCATACCCGCACGCTGAACGTGAAGCAGAACTACGAAGAGTGGTTTTCGTTCGTCGGTGAACAGGATCTGCCGCTGGCCGATCTCGATGTGATCCTGATGCGTAAAGACCCGCCGTTTGATACCGAGTTTATCTACGCGACCTATATTCTGGAACGTGCCGAAGAGAAAGGGACGCTGATCGTTAACAAGCCGCAGAGCCTGCGCGACTGTAACGAGAAACTGTTTACCGCCTGGTTCTCTGACTTAACGCCAGAAACGCTGGTTACGCGCAATAAAGCGCAGCTAAAAGCGTTCTGGGAGAAACACAGCGACATCATTCTTAAGCCGCTGGACGGTATGGGCGGCGCGTCGATTTTCCGCGTGAAAGAAGGCGATCCAAACCTCGGCGTGATTGCCGAAACCCTGACTGAGCATGGCACTCGCTACTGCATGGCGCAAAATTACCTGCCAGCCATTAAAGATGGCGACAAACGCGTGCTGGTGGTGGATGGCGAGCCGGTACCGTACTGCCTGGCGCGTATTCCGCAGGGGGGCGAAACCCGTGGCAATCTGGCTGCCGGTGGTCGCGGTGAACCTCGTCCGCTGACGGAAAGTGACTGGAAAATCGCCCGTCAGATCGGGCCGACGCTGAAAGAAAAAGGGCTGATTTTTGTTGGTCTGGATATCATCGGCGACCGTCTGACTGAAATTAACGTCACCAGCCCAACCTGTATTCGTGAGATTGAAGCAGAGTTTCCGGTGTCGATCACCGGAATGTTAATGGATGCCATCGAAGCACGTTTACAGCAGCAGTAACCCACCTTAGCGAGAAGGATCTCGTTGAGACTCTGAGTGACAGCGCCCTTCTTTCCACGCATACTGGGCGCTGTTGCTTTTTTGAACCAGGAAACAGAACCTCTGACAATGAATTTACAGCATCACTTTCTTATTGCCATGCCTGCTCTCCAGGATCCGATTTTCCGTCGTTCCGTGGTCTACATTTGCGAACATAATACCAATGGTGCAATGGGGATCATCGTCAACAAGCCGCTGGAAAATCTCAAAATTGAAGGGATTCTGGAAAAGCTGAAGATCACGCCGGAGCCGCGTGATGAATCAATCCGTCTGGATAAACCGGTTATGCTCGGCGG
>OGZF01001780.1_pt1 | contig 12057 bp, 4 predicted proteins | sample 1576771 | NCBI WGS metagenome assembly OGZF01 (sample SAMEA3541536, study PRJEB24748) | human gut metagenome | biome: human gut; feature: human-associated habitat; material: faeces | place: China | collected 2012
CCCGCCATGAGGACTTCTTCGCTCGTGCCGTGGTAGATGGGCATGCTCACGTCGATGGAGGGAATCTCGATCCAGCTCATCATAGGGTCGCGGTCAAAGATGAGCTGCTGAGCGTAGGGCTCGATCTGATCGGCGGGAAGCTCGGTGGCCTCGCCCGCCAGCTGCTCGTTAAAGGAGCGCGCCTGGAGCAGGATGCGCTCGCGCTCCTCGGCAGACAGCGCGTCCACGGTGCTGGACACGGTGCTGATCTGGTTGAACACGCCCGAGGCCTCGAGCCGGTCCAAGATCCACGGCCAGGTCATAAGGCCCACGCCAACAAGGATGATCACGATGGTGATGAGCCGGTCGGCCCAGCGCGGCAGTCGCTTGCGGCGACGCTTGGGCTTTGGTTGAGGTTTGGGCTGAGGGCTTGAGCCACCGTCTGCCGCGGCGTTATTGCTCTTCATATGTTTGGTGCCCTGCACCATCGCCGGTCACTCCTCTACAGCTCAGGTTGTCTAAACAAATAATAGCCGAATCGCGAGCTTCCGCGCCGGACAACACAGCTAGACAGCATTGTGCGGCGCGAGCATAGGCCAGCATTTGCGTTTTCAAAATGTCCCGGATCGGCGGGGCGATTCGGGATACAATGTCAACAGAAAACGACGCACCCCGCGTAAGTACTTAGGAGCGCGGGCAGCCTAGTTTTCAGCTTTAGTTAAATGCCCGGGATCCGACCCCCGGGCATTCTTATTTGCGCTTGCGGCGCAAATGCCTTCTACCGTCCGCACCGCGCGTGCGCCTACGGACCTTAATCCGAACCTCATACGAGTCAAGAAACGCGATGACGAACGTACCCGCATCGGACGGTGGAGGCTGGCTGCGTTATCCCAAAAAACGGGGCAGAATCCAGTGCGGAGTCTGCCCCGAAAAGAAAATGACAAAGCAAGAACGTGGATGGACGAGAAAAGTGTCCGCAAGTCTCATGGCCATCACATCCCACCTGCCAAAGGGATGGGTGAGCGAGCGTTACTCCTGCTCGGACTCCTCAGCCTGCTTACGGCTGCGGATGAGATGAGCCACGCCGATGCACAGCACCGCGCCACCAGCGATCCAAGTGAACGTCACGCCGTTAAGGCCGGTGAGCGGGAGGCCGGAACCCTGCTTGTTTTTGACGATCAAGGCAGCAGTACCGTTGTCCGTGTTAGTCGTGTCAACCTCGACCAAATTGGAACCCCTGGTGCTCGTCTTGACCGTAATCTTGTTTTCTCCCTCTCCCTCTGCTTGGTTGAATCCAATGGCTTTGATGGTGAAGGTGAACTCGGGGATGGTGTTATAGCCGGCGAGCGTATGGGTCTCCTTGACGGTGTAGGTGCCGGCATCGAGGCCCTTGACGTTAATCTCGCCGGAGTCGGTGGTCGTGAACTCATAAGCCTCAGTACCGAGGGAGCCATTCTCCTGGACATACATGTCCTTGGATGCAATATCGTCGGGATCAGTGGCACGGATGGTGAACTTTACGCCCTTAAGTATCTTATTCTCATCCGTCGCGTCCTTCTTGACGAGCTTGAGCGCATAGGTGTAGTCGCGCACGGTGTCGGGCACAGACTCACCCCGGGAATCGTGGCCAGGGTTGTTGGAGTAGATGAGCTTGACGGTGTTGGAGTTGCCCGTGCCACCGACAACGACATGCTGGGACTTATTCGGGTCGAGCTTGGCGCTGTACGTGACAACGACCCTTGTATGCTCGCCGACAGTGACGCCGGCCGCCGTGGCGGCAGCCTTAAGATCGTCAAACTTTACGCTCAAGACCGTTCTGCCATTTGAATCGGGATCAGACACGGTCACAGAAGTAGGCGTGATCTGAGTCTCACCAATCACGGCCTTGACAGTGGACTTATCAACAGTCAAACCGGCAGACAGCTCATCGTGGAACTCATAATAGTAGGTGCTGAACGTGTCGACATTGCTTGCAACCGTGCCGGTCAGCTTGTACTGAACGGTCTGACCCATCTGGGAGTCCGCCTTGTACTTCCAGTCGTTGTCCGCACCATCGTCCTTGACCTGCTTCGTCACGGTCGGGATGCTCGTCTTCTCGGTAACGACCACTGCGTTGCCGCCCACGACTGCAAAGATCGGCGAGGTACCGGTCTGCTTCTCATTCGCACTGAGCGAGTCGGTATCGGTCATGAACAGGTAGTAGCCAGCGCTCGTAGTGGTGAAAGCGCGACCGGCGGCAAAGGAATCGCCCGTAGCGGTAACACTCTTCTCTACAGCCAAGGCAATCTTGTTAAGGATGCTGCTCTGCGGCAGACTCGTGGTATCAGTGGTATCAGTGATCTTGGAAAGGTAGTCGGCAACGTCAGAAGCGGTCGAGTCTAAGGTAATCCCTGGGGCATTATTATCAACAAGCACCTTCAGGACCGCAGTCTCTGCGTCATCACTCGCCCACTCAATGTTGGACGCAACCTTACCGGACTTTCCGTCAATAACGTCAGCCTTAAAAATCTGATACGCCTTGAACGAAGTGGAGTCATTGTCCACGGACTTGTTAATCGTGAGCGAATAGCTGGGGGCAGCACCCTCCGCAGCAAACGCCATCGTGACTGTCGCCATCACGCCGCCGAAGCTCAGGGCTGCGGTGAGGCCGGCGGTTACTGCCAGGCGTGCGATGTTCTTGGTTGTTTTCATGTTGGGACCTCTTTCTTGGAGGTTGCTTTAATTCTCGTCATCACCAAAAGTCAGCAGGCTCATTTCCCTGCGCTCTAATCGCTACGGAGGTAGTACGCCACTGAGCAAGGGGGGGCAATTATTTATCATGGCGACCTCCTCCCCGCTTGATGACGAGCGCGACGACAATAGCCACTACTCCGATGACGGCCAAAGCCGTTACCAACACCAACGTTCTATCTCCCGTCGAGGGCATAAAGCCTCGACTCACTTCGTTACTTGGGGTGTTAAGCACCGACAACTCGACTAAACCCTTCCCGGCATCGGCGGCATCAACTCGCAGAGGGCTTTCGGCCGATACGGTCACCTTAGGCTTGGCGGCCGCCACCTGGTCGACATCCAGGCCCTCGGCCTTGACCGTCACGCAGCACGTGCCCTCAAAGGCGGTGTAGCCCTTGGGCGCCTTGAGCTCGCGGACCTCCAGCTTGCCCGAGTCCACGCCCGAGACGGTCACGCGGCCGTCCTCGCCCGTGGTGACGGTGGCCTTGCCCTCCGCATCCCACGTGCCATCGGCCGCTAGCGTGCGGCCGCGGTCGTCGGCGATGCTCAGGACCGCCCCGGCAAGCGGCTTGTCGCCGTCGCTGCCGCGCTTGGTGAGCGCGAGATCCCAGGTGTAGGCGCACGCATCATCGCTCGGCGTGCGAGTGAAGCCGGCATCGCTGAACTGGTCGGCAAAGGGAGAGCGCGGGTAACGCAGGTAGACCTCGTTGGGGTTGCCCTTCGCGATGCCGTGGTTGCACGCGCTGTTGAGCGGCGCGTTGTACACGGCGACCACGCGGGCGCCCGCGGTGAAGGCGTCGGCCCCGCCGAGCGCGGCGATGAGGTCGCCGGTACGCACGGTGAAGGTTCCGTCAACCGCTACCTTGGTGGCGCACTGGGCCGTGATGTCGGTCCAGCCCTTCGCGGGCTCGGTGTCGGCTCGGCCGTCCTTGCCGGTCTGGACGGCGTCGAAGCCACCGTCCGCGCCCGCCGCCACGTACACGCGCATGCTCGCGGCCACCTTGGAGGGGTCGAGCCCCGCGCTCATGGTGTCGACGAACCGCACCGCGTAGGTGTCGTAGGCCGTGAGCCCCGCCGGGACCGTGGCAGAGAGGCGCCAGTACAGGTCGTCGGCGACCGTGGCGTCGGCGGCCTTCTGCCATGCGGCGGTGCTGTCCTCCAGCACGTGCTTGGACACCTTGGGGGTCGCGGCCTTGGGCTTGACGGTGACGGCGCTGCCGCCCACCAGGGCCATGATCGGCGCGGTGCCGGCCTCGCCCTGGGCGATGGCGTCGTCGTCGGCGACGATGAGCCAGTAGCCGCAGGGCAGCTCGGCCGCCGTGCCCGCGTTGAGGGCCGCGAGCTCGGCGCCAGAGCTCTGGAGGGAACGAGCGAGCTGCGCGCTCAGCGCGCTCGTAAGGTGGGAATCGGTGTTGAGCCACTCGGCAGCTTCCTGCGCGGTGGTCTGGGAATTGGGCATGCCGGCGCTGTGCAGCACAGGCAGCGCGGCGTCGCGCACGGCGTCGCTTGCCCAGGCGAGGTCGGTGGCGATCTTGGCGTCGCTGTCGCCGTCGACGACGTTGGCGCTAAAGATCTGGTAGGCGTCGTAGCTGCGCGCCACGGTGCCGCTCACCGTGATGGAACCGGTCGAGGTCGGCGCGGCCTGCGCGGATGCGGGGAACACAACCGCGCAGGTGCCGATCAGGAGGGTAAGCAGCGCAAACAAGATCGGGAAGGAGCAAACTTTCTTATTCACGACGCTTACCTCCCTTCGCATTCGCCTTGCGACGAATGTGCATCCAGGCCGCAGCAGCGCAAAGCACCACCGCGCCGGCAAGGTACGTCAGAGTGACGCCCGACATACCAGAAAGGGGCAAAGAGGTGGAGTAGGTGTTGGTGAAGGTGGGGGTGGAACTTTCAGTGAGTTCGCGGCCCGTGTCGTTGGTCACTGGCTTGCCATCACGATCCTGAATCTGCTTGTAGGTCGCAGTGACGTCGATATGGTGGTTAGAGTCGTCAGTCGCGTTAACCGTAATCTGATAGACCGACTTGTCGTACGTATAGTGCGAGAACAGCGAACCGTCGTCTTTCTCGCGCACGTAGTACGTGAAGGTCTTGGAAGCACCACGGCCAGCGGGGCCAGACGCGAGCTGGTCGAGTTGATCGAGTTTGTAATCAATCTTGTCGAAGCTCAGGGTCTGGGACTTGTCGCCGTCGGCAGGGGTGGACTTGCTGCTAACGATATCCGTAAAATCTGTGTCGGTCGCAAGCTGGAGCGTGAACTCCTTCATCTCGCCACCCTCAACGACCTTAGTCGCCATAGGCGTCCAGGAGCCCTTCGAGTCGTACGGAGTGAACTTGTTAGTGAAAGTCGTGGAGTCACCCTCACAGATAATTGGATAATAGTCTCCACTCTTCTGCACCTTGCTCCTCGCTTTTACGTTCTCCCACTTCCCAGACGACTCGCGGAATTCGTACTTGGTTACACCGACGTTTTTAATCGTGTAGTTATGGATGTAAAGATCCTTCAGTTGGCTTGAGTTTTCTTTACTCGGAACAGACATGAGCAAGGTCTTGGTATCTTCGGCCGTCACCACAATCTTATACACGCTGGAGTCGTACGTGATGCCAGAATCACCACCGGGGTCTTCGACCAAGTAGTATGTGATTTCGTTACCCGCGCCACTCGATGCGAATTGTTCACCAAGGTCAAACGTAATGCTGCCTTCTGCATCATTTGCTGCTGTTCCAACCTCGGTGCAAACGTCGCGATTGAATGTCGTGCCAGCTGTCGTGCCAGCCAAAGGGTCGTCTGAATCCTTGCGATACACCGTAAAGGAGAACTCCCCATCATTGAGCTTGCGGCCTTCCAGCTTCTTGGTCGCCTTGAGCTTGAGGCTCGGATAGACATACGTGTCCTCAGGCGCGCCCATGTACAGGTCGCCGTTCGACATGATGCCGCCGCCATGGTTCCAGGAATAATTGCCCGTGATAAACGTCGCGCCCGCCTCTAGCGCAGCCTTTCGCGCATTGATCGCCTCGGGGTCTTGAGCCTTAACATCCGAACTCAGGCCGATGCTTTTATATACCTGCACGCCACCGTTAGCGGGGATAGTAATGGCTTTCTGGAGCTCTAAGCTTCCCCGATACTTAGCATCGCCGCCGCCAAGCATTTTGCCAATCACCGCCGCGATCGGAGTCGTATGACCCTCCGCCGCAAGGAAGAAGTCCGCGTGGCCGTTTTCGCGAAACACTTCGGCATTGTAGGCGTCGGAGTCCTGGTCCTTACCGTGACCACCGCCGGAAAGATGGGGGGTGCCGTTATTGCCTGTATTACTCACGGATTCGTAGTCGTTCGCGTTTTGCTCATTTCCGGCAGAAGTATTACCGAAAATCGCCGTGCCGTCGGTGCCTGTCACCAAAGTCTTACCCGTCGGGCAAACCGCAACGCCGCCACCGTAGCCACCGGCCTCATTGCTGCTTATATAGGAGTTATAGACAAATAGCCTACCAGCATTAGACGCGACCTTAGAATCGCCCTGGACGAAGATGCCGCCTCCACCCCAGTCAAAGCGAGACATGCAGTGGTTATTAGTGATATAGACTGGATTTGAATTTGACGTTCCTTTTATCATCGCGTCAACCATCTGGCCCACGCGAATGCCGGCACCCTCAGAGCGAAAACTCACGTTAGAGGCAATAGTTCCCCCCGTAATGTTGAGCCATGCCATTGTCTTGCGCGAGCTCGCCCCTTGGTGTTCGATGTCGGTCACATAGACGCCGCCGCCGGCTTCCTCAGAATAGTTGCCCGTGATCTGGCCGCCCGAAATGGTGACATGAGTACCGTTTTTAGCGGCAAGTCCAGCACCGCCATGATCGCCATTACCATCGTTACCACAGTAATTGGCATATTTATTGTTAGTAATGTAGCCACCAGAAACAGTAACGCTGCCGCCTTCGGCCATGATGCCGCCGCCGAAACCAACACCAGTAGCAAGCGTGCTGTTGCCGGAGATTACGCCATTAGTTATGTTGACCGTGGAGTCTTTAGCATACACACCACCGCCACTAGGAGCACTGTTGCCGGCAATTACGCCACCGGAAACCTCGAGGGTCGAATTACCGTGTATTTCAATTCCGCCGCCCGCACCCGAGCCAGAAGCTCCACACACATAGCCGCCGCGCATGTTGACGGTAGAGCCGTTCTCGGCATAGACCAAGCTGCTAACGCTGCCGCCTTGTTTTTGCGTGATCACGCCGCTCACAAGGTTAAACGTGCCGCCCTTGCCGTTGTTGTTATATAGATTGATGAGCTTTAGATTTGCGTTGCCGCCGCACGCCACGATGGCGCCCTTAATATCGACGCTATGGCTGACAAGCGTCTCGATTGTCCCTGTACCACTCGGGGTCGATTTAGTCACGTAGTAGGTAAGATCAGACGGAATGCCATCATCGTATTTTAGCTCGGCTTTCTCGCCATAATTATCGGGATTCAGGTCCTGCCCCTGATTAGTCAGCTGTCGAACATCGTTAACCGTCTCAGTCACCGGCGCGAAGTCCTTAATTTCGTCCTTAATTGTAAGTGTTGCGCCGCCAGCAACATCAAATAACGGCTTGTCGGTGTTCAAGCACTTGATCTTATGACCGTTTAGATTAAGGGTGATATTGATGGGGTTGTCGTCAGTTTGTTCAAACCTAATCTCTTGGTTGCATTCAATATCGTTAACGAGCTCAAAAATAGCTGAGCCGGATGCATCGCGAAGTTTATTGTCAAGAAGCTTCGTGCTGAGTTCAGCCCCACTGCTGATTGTATAAGTCGATTCATTATTTGCAGCAAGTGAGATTGCGCCCTCGCCGTTAGCACCGTCATCCGCAGGCTGTGCGTCGGAAGGCTGCGTGTCACCCCCGACCTTCGTGTCGTCGGACGGCAGGCCTGCGGCAGCGGCGTCTTCGCTCGCGCCATTCTCGGCATCGTCGCTATTCTGGTTTTCGGTATCCCCGTTAGTGGTGTTGTCTACACCAGTAGACTCACTTGAGGAACCCCCCCCCATCACAGTTTCCTCGGTAGAAACCGTCTGGGCATCGTTGGCAATGGCCTGCGAGATCGGAGGCATGACGAGCGACAGTACCAGGCTCAAAACGGAGGCTCCGCACAAAACGCCTGCCAGTACACGGCGCGTCGCTTTATTACTCTGCTTAGATTTGTCCGAATTCGCTTTCATCGATGTCTCCTCCCCAAGAGACCGCGATCTTGCTCTTTCACTATCAAACGTATCTGCGCAATCTGTAATTGCGCTCGTTTAGTAATGCAATTATAACGATTGTTTAAACATCTGAGCAACAAAACCGACATTTTTGTCGCGAGTTCTCAATTCTCTTGACATTTGCTCAGATTTACCTTCGTTTATTCGCTATCTATTTTTTGTTTCTGCTGGTAATTTAGTTGCGTATTATTTTTTAATGGCATTAGTTTTATTTGCACAACATTTTGCTCAAGAGCGAGCATCCTGTGAACGGTCGAAAATCGACCGTGAGTGGTAGGTCATTAACCGGGATGAATATCCTACCAAATTGATGAGAATATCTTTAACCCATCGGTGGTTAGAAGCATGATGTTCAGACAACTATATTTGAATTTTCGCGCAGATTTTAGGTATCAATTCGCCCAAATCGCCTGAGGCCGCCACAAAGGTGCCTATTCCCTTTGTGGTGGCTCTCCCCCGGCGCTACAGCAGATGTTCCTCGATAAAGATCGCGATGCCGTCTTCGTCGTTGCTCGCGGTTACAAAATCGGCAGCGGAGCGGGTGGCATCGCTGCCGTTTGCCATGGCCACGCCCACGCCGGCGTCGGCAACCATGCAGGTGTCGTTATCGGCATCGCCAAACACGCAGATGTTCTGGAGCTCCATGCCGTTGAGCTCCGCCACACGCACAAGGCCGCGTGTCTTGGACACGCGCGGATCCATAAACTCGTAGAGCCGCTGCGTGGTTTGCAGAGCCGCCGCCTTAACAGTGTCATCAGCAAACGTCGACGCCCGCTCAATCACCCGCGGCATTACCTCAGGCGCCATGGTAAACATCACCTTGGGCTGCGGCTCGCGCAAAAACTCGGCAAAATCGACCACCTGGTAGGGCACGCCGTCGACGCGTGACAGGTGCTCGACGCACGCGTTGCTCTCGGGCACGTAGAACACGCCGTCTCGGGGGCAGACGGGCGTTGCCGGAAGGTCCGCCATGTGCTTGCAGATGCGCGCGATGGTCTCGCCCGGCAGCGGATAGCTCAGCTCGTTGATGTCGTGTGCGCGGTCGATGACCTCGGCATCACCGCAGCCCACGAGCACGTCCACCAGGCCTTCGATGCCCCAGAGCTCGTACATGGCCTCGGTCGAGTGGGCGTCACGCCCGGTGCACAGGCCAAAGAGCACGCCACGCTCGCGCAGGGCGCGGATCGCCGCCACGGTGCGCGGGGACACCGTGTGCTGGCTCGTGAGCAGCGTACCGTCGATATCGCAGAACACGGCTTTGATGTGGCTGAAGGTGGTGTCCATGGGGGCCTTTCTGGGTTGTGCGGCGGTGTGGGGTGTATTCGTGAACGGCGTACATGGTATACCAAGGCGCGCACGGGGCGCTTTGGTGCAAAACCACCACAAAGGTGCCTGGCCCCCTTTGTGGTGGAAGTGACGTTTGCGGGCCAAACCATCACAACATTCGATGTTTTTTGGCAAAATCGCGATTTTTACCGAATGTTGTGATGGTTTCTTACCTGTTTCTTACCGCTTTACGGCACGATCCAGATGCCGGCGTCCAAACAGCAGCAGCGCCGCGGGAACCGCCGTCACGACCATGCCCGCCCCCACGAGTGTCCGTTGTACGCCAAATGTTGCCGCCAGCCACGGTGCAACCGCCAGAGGGGCCACGCCAGCGAACATATTGCCAAAGCCCATGACCGAATTCACACGGCCAAGTTGCTCGAGCGGAGCCGTCGTTTGCACGATGGTGTTGTGGAGCGGGTTGACGACACCCCAAGCTATGCCCAGGGCGATCTGACCGACAAGGGCCACGCCCACGTACGGCGTCCCCACATAGAGCAGACTTCCCAGGCCCACGGACATAAGCGCCACGAGCAGCGTTTTAAGGTTGACCAGGTGCGGCGGCAAGCGGAGCGCGAGCACGGCACCCAGCACCGCGCCGACACCGCAGGCAGACGAGAGCCAGCCCATCCACTCAACGCCGACGCGTAGGACATCGCGATAGAAAAACGACTCGAGCGGGTCGAAGGCTCCGTAACCAAAGTTCGAAAGAAAAATGATGCAGAAAAGTAGCGCGAGGACGCTGTTGGTGAAGACTGTCTTGATGCTAGCTGCGAAGGTGGCGCGGGCGGACGTGCTGGGGTTGGAGCTTTGTCCCGCACGCTCCCCTTCCTCTGCCGAATCGGCATCCGCATGCCCGGCGACATGGCTGGTCTGCGGCCTAAAGCCCCAGCCGGCGAGAAGCGCCAACGCGGTAAAGAGCATCATGAGCACAAACACCGCGCGCGACGACGCAGCAGCCGCGACAAAGCCGCCCAGTGTGGGGCCAACGATAATACTCACGTTTGAGAACATGGCGATGGCGGAGTTGATGTCTTTGAGCTCGACAGGATCGTCGGTGAGGTAGGCCGGATAGGACGTGGCAATGGGCTGGGCGAATCCCATCACAAATCCCAGAAACACCGCGCCGAGCAGGACGATGCCGGTCGCGCTGCCAAAGGCGATGATTGCCGTGCCAGTTGCGAGCGCGCCGATAATGCTCAGCAAGAAATGACGGCGCGGACCCCAGGCGTCGAGCGCCGCGCCGCCCGCAAAGGATCCCAGGATCACGAAAACGTTCATGAACAGGACGGCCAGCGATGTCGCGACGACCGAAGCGCCGTCCGCATAGGTGAGTGTTCCGATAACGCCGATAAAATAACTGGTCTGAAACCCGGTGTAGATGAGAAAGCGCATCGCCACCAGGCGCTTGGCCTGCACGGACAGCGACGAGCGGAATTTTGGGAATACAGATGCGGGCATGAGGGCTCCTTATTGCATACGAATGTGGACAGCGGGCATTCGCCGCGCCGTCCATTGACTCAATCTATCCGTATGCCTTGCTAAGGTCGCATCGAGCCCTTTCCTTACGTCTTTCCGCCCAACATGAACCACTTGGTAGATTTTAAGGCATGTCCCAAATATCTACCAAAGAAAAAACCACCACAAAGGTGCCTGGCCCCTTTGTGGTGGTTGCGACGTTTACGCTGGTTGAGACTTGGCTAGGACAGGTCGGCGCCGTTGGTGGCGATGACCTTCTTGTACCAGAAGAAGCTGTCCTTGCGGCTGCGGGCAAGCGTGCCGTTGCCGTCGTTGTCCTTGTCGACGTAGATGAAGCCGTAGCGCTTCTTCATCTCGCCGGTCGAGGCGCTCACCAAATCGATGCAGCCCCACATGGTGTAGCCCATCAGGTCCACGCCGTCCTCGATGGCAATCTCCATCTGCTTGATATGCTCGCGCAGGTAATCGATGCGGTAGCTGTCGTGAATCGAACCGTCCGCCTCGACCTCGTCCACCGCGCCCAGGCCGTTCTCGACAATCATCAGCGGCACCTGGTAGCGGTCGTAGACCTCCTCCAGGTAGTAGCGCAGGCCCTCGGGGTCGATCGCCCAACCCCAATCGCTCTTCTTGAGATACTCGTTGCCGGCGCCACCAAAGATGTTGCCCTGCTCCAGCAGCACCGGGTCAGCCGTGGCCGTGGCGCTCATGTAGTAGCTAAAGCTGTAGAAGTCGACCTTGCCGGCGGCCAGCGTGGCGGCGTCCTCGGGCGAAACCTCCACGTGCACGCCTTCGCGGCGCCACACGCTGGGCGCCCACGAGGGATACGCACCGCGCACCTGCACGTCGCCGCAGTAGAAGTTCATCTCGCGCTGCTGCTTTTGTGCGGCCAAAACGTCTGCCGGATTGCACGTGTGCGGGTAGCAGGCGTTGCCGGCGATCATGCAGCCGATCTTGTTCTGAGGATCGATCTGATGGCCCATGGTGACACACTTAGCGCTCGCCAGGAACTGGTGGTGCAGGGCATCGAAGCGCGCCTGTGGATCGTCCCAGTCGCAGTTGCCAAAGGCCATGGGCGTGTCAGTTGCCTCGGGCACCATGCCGCCGCCCATCACGCCGCCAAAGCCGCCCATGAGCAGGCAATTGATCTCGTTAAAGGTGAGCCAGTAGCGCACCAGGCCCTTGTATTCGGTCATGACGGTGCGGACGTAGTTGAGGTAGAAATCGATGAGCTTGGGATTCTTCCAGCCGCCGTAGTTTTTGGACAGGCCATAGGGCAGCTCGTAGTGGCTGATGGTGACCA
>OGZF01001782.1_pt1 | contig 12052 bp, 10 predicted proteins | sample 1576771 | NCBI WGS metagenome assembly OGZF01 (sample SAMEA3541536, study PRJEB24748) | human gut metagenome | biome: human gut; feature: human-associated habitat; material: faeces | place: China | collected 2012
CCTGTATTGTTAAGCTTCGTAGTTAACACATATATAACAATGAAAACAACAAAAATAAAGGAACAGTATTTTTCAGAAGCTATGGAAATGGACCGTGTTGTTGATTATTATATTGATGAACTTACAACAGGTGAATATGCTAAGGACATTAGAATATATCATTCAGACGATATGATTATAGACAACCAGAAAAAGCAGAGCAACGGCATTTATAATCTGTCAAAGAAAAGTGAAATGAAAATATGGAATAAGGATAAAGCCGCAGTAACGACAACAGAAGTCTGCGATATTGTAGTTTATATTATTCTTGGCATAAATACTTTGACAGAAAAGATTACAGTAGGTGATTTCAGCAGTTTGGTACAGGCTATACTTAAGTTTACGGAAGCACTTAACGGTATTTCAAGAGGCTTGTTGGAATTAAAATATACGGCATCAGTTTTGAAATATTATATTGATTACATAGAACATGCAGAAATCGACAGAAAACACGAAGAAAGCAAAAATGCAGTAGCTCCTAATATTAATAATGGTGTTTCAATTGAATTTAAAAATGTAAGTTTTAAATATCCTAATACAGATGTTTATATTCTAAAAAACATAAATACAATAATTCATTCAGGAGAGCACTTATCAATAGTAGGAAAAAACGGTGCAGGAAAAACAACCTTCATAAAATTACTTTGCAGACTGTACGAAGTAACGGAAGGAGAAATACTTGTAAATGGAGTGAATATAAACGACATAGAATACTCCAAATATCTTGATTTGCTTTCAGTAGTATTTCAGGATTACAAACTTATGGCATTTTCCATAAAAGACAACATAGATATGGGACAAAACAAATATCCGGATGTTGAGAATAAGATAAATGAACTATGTGAAATAGTAGAAATAGACAGTTGGATTAACTCATTGAAAGACAAACAAAATACAAATCTATACAAGATGTTTGATGAATCGGGAATAGAGCCGTCAGGCGGGCAGGCACAAAAACTTGCAATAGTTCGTGCCCTGTACAAAGACTCACCAATAGTAGTACTTGATGAACCAACAGCAGCACTAGATCCAATTGCTGAATTTGAAGTATATAACAACTTCGATAAACTGGTAGGAGGCAAAACTGCAGTCTACATATCACATAGACTATCATCATGCCGATTCTGTGACAGAATAATAGTATTTGATGGTGGTACAATAATAGAAGACGGAAGTCATGACAAACTAATGGAAAACCCAAAAGGCTTCTATTACAATATGTACAATACACAGGCAAAACACTACCAAAATTAAGAATAAATATTGTATAATAATCAATCCGAATTAAAAGGGCACGATGCTAATTAGTTTATTGCAATATGCTAATCAGCATTGGAGCCCTTTTTGCGTTATGTACCCCGACATTTCAAAAAGGCTATTTTTCGGGGTACACTCACCTAAAAAGCAATCAAATTAATACAACATATAGTTTGAGTTTGCAATAAACGTACCCCGCTATTTCAAGTTGCCCGTTTTTTTAGGTACATTCGCAAAACTATCATACCATCAAATCTTATTCATATTGCATAGCCTAGATTGAATATCGTTGACACATAACTAACTTTACTGTTAAGATATACTAATGTATATGGCTTTTATAATAAGTTCAGAAATTTTTTATTAGCAAACAATAAGTAAATTAACGTGTTTGCATAAAAAAATCTGAACTTATTTGGAAAAGTTAGCGAAAAGGAGAAAAACAATGAATCCATTAGATATGATGAAATTTAAAGGCATGTTTGAAAAGTTTGTCACACGCCATCCAATGCTTCCAAAATTTTTTGCAAGAATCCAGCCGGAAGTAAAAGAAGGCAGTGTAATCGAACTAACTGTTACCCCACCTGACGGTGAACCATTAAAGGCTAATATTAAGGTACAGGCTGAGGATATGGAGCTACTGCAAATGATAAAAAATATGCAACAAAAATAAAGAAAACATACCATAAATGTGTTATAATCAGGGGTATGAAGGAGAGACAAAGTGAAGGATATAGTTAAGGGTACATTGACAGGAATTATATTAGTATTTTGTGTAGTGTTTGCCTTGATGATACAGACCAATGCAGCAGAATCAGATTTGGATAATTCAGATAATAACGATATAAGTCAGACTATTGGGAATGCAGGAGAGTTGCAGAAAGATGAAAGTGTAACTACAACACTTTCAGAGAAACATGGGTGCGAATATTATAAGATAATTATAGACGAAGAGAGCAAAGTTATTATCAATTATAAATCCAATGCAGGACAGTCCACTTTTCAGTTATATGACAACGAATTGTCTCTTATAAAAGAAGAAAAAGTTAAAGGCGGAAGATATCGAAAATCAGTTAAGTATAGCGAAGAGATTACTTTAAAGCCTGGTGTGTATTACATAAAAGTATTAACTGAAGATGAGGAGAGAACAGGAAAGTATAAGAGAATATATTCAATATCTTATTCATTTAATAATTACGTGAAAAGCATAACCGTTACAGGAAATAAGACGGTTTCAGTTAATAAAACAATAAGATTGAAGGCTATTGTAAAACCTGACAATGCAACTGCAAAAGATATTGAGTGGGAAGTAAGTAATACGGGAAGTGCTGTTATTGATACAAACACAGGAATTTTAAGAGCTTATAAACCGGGAAAAGTTAATGTAATAGCTAAGACAACAGACGGAAGTGGTGTAAAAGCAACTTTTACTGTTATAATTAAACCATCAAAAGTCTCAAATTTAAAAATTAAACGTACAGGCAGGAAGAAAATTAAAGTAAGCTGGTACAATGTTTATAATGCATCCGGATATCAGCTTCAATATGGTCGAAGAAAGTCAACTTCCAGAGCCAAATATAGAAGAATTTCTGCAAGAAAGAGTACAGGAACTTTATCAAAGATAAAAAATGGAAAGAATTATTTTGTAAGGGTAAGAGCATATTATAAGTCAGACAATAAGAATTATTATGGTGACTGGAGTTCTTACAAAAAAATTAATATAAAGTAATAGTAACATATTTTGTAGGAGGTAATGATATGGGTACATTGAAAGGGAAAACAGCAATTATTACAGGCGGAGGAAGAGCAGTCTTAAGCGACGGAAGTTGTGGATCTATAGGATATGGTATAGCTACAGCATATGCCAAGGAAGGCGCCAATCTTGTAATTACAGGTAGAAATGTTAAAAAGCTTACTGATGCCAAGGAAGAATTAGAAGAAAAATATGGAATTAGGGTTCTTCCGGTCCAGGCAGACATAAGTGCAGGTGCTGATAATGAAGCATTAGCTGAAAGTGTTGCAAAGCAGGCAATGGAAGCCTTTGGAAGAATTGATGTGTTAATTAATAATGCACAGGCATCTGCCTCAGGTGTAACATTGGCAGACCATACAACTGAACAGTTTGATTTAGCAGTTTACTCAGGATTATATGCAACATTTCATTATATGAAGGCATGCTATCCATATTTGAAAGAAACTAAGGGGTCAGTTATCAACTTTGCATCAGGTGCAGGTTTGTTTGGAAATTATGGCCAGTGCGCATATGCGGCGGCTAAGGAAGGAATCAGAGGTTTGACAAGAGTTGCAGCAACAGAATGGGGACCGGATGGAATTAATGTTAACATTGTTTGCCCACTAGCATGGACAGCACAACTTGAAAACTTTGAAAAAGCTTATCCGGAAGCATTTAAGGCAAATGTAAAGATGCCGCCGGCTGGACATTACGGAGATGTAGAAAAAGAAATCGGACGTGCATGCGTACAGCTTGCATCACCGGATTTCAAATATATGAACGGAGAGACGATCACCTTAGAAGGTGGAATGGGACAGAGACCTTAAGAAAAATCCATAAAAACCAAAGAGAGTGCCTGTGCGTTTTTTGAATCGTACAGTCGCTCTCTTTTTATTTCATAGGAAATTCCGAAGGAACTTCCTATGAAACAAAAGGCACTGCGTGCCGGAGATGCATATTCTTTTTAGCTTCTCTGTCTTGACATCTTTAAAAACGTCATTCAAAATAAGAATGAAAAGAAAATTTAAATCATTTAATCGAGGCTAAAAAGATATGAAAGCAGTTATTTTTGATATGGACGGTGTTCTGATCAACACAGAACCATTACACTATCGTTGCTGGAAGGAAATTTTAAAAGAGAAGAACGGAATCGATCTTGACTATGAGGTCTACCTTCCGTGTATCGGTTCTACTCGTGGATTCTTCATGGATTTGATCAATGAGAATTATGGGCCGGTTTTTGATGATGTGGATAAGATGAATGCGCTCATGAAAGAGAAAAAAGCGCAGATTACAGAGGCAGAAGGATTTCCGGAGATGCCGGGAATCAAAGAAGCATTGAAGCAGTTAAAAGACGAAGGATATCTGCTTGCAGTAGCGTCTTCCTCTCCGGCTTATGCGATCAAAGATGCATTAAAGTCTCTGGATATGGAGAAATATTTTACAGTGGTCATGAGTGGAGATTATGTAGAGCATCCAAAACCGGCACCGGATACTTTCCTTGTAACGGCAGAGAAACTGGGAATGGAGCCGGAGGACTGTCTGGTAGTAGAGGATTCGACTAACGGTGGAGGAGCTGCCAGAGCAGCCGGTATGAAATGTATCTGGTTCCACAACCCGGATTCCGGAAGGCAGGATATCCCGGATGCGGTACTGGAATTTCCGGCATGGACCAGCGAAAATGTAGAAAAAATGCTGAAAATATTAGGAAAAGAGGGAGAGTAAAGATGAGAATAAGAACAGCAGATATGAGTGATCTGAAAGAAATTGCCCGTGTGGAGGCAGAGTGTTTCCCGGCAGCAGAAGCGGCAACAGAAGAAGAATTTGAAAAGAGACTTACTTTTTATAAAGATCATTTCTGGCTGATGTTTGAAGAAGAGAAGTTGATCGCCTTCGTGGACGGTATGGTGACGAATCAGGAAGATCTGACAGACGAAATGTATGAAAAAGCGGAAATGCATGATGAAAAAGGTGACTGGCAGATGATTTTTGGTGTAAATACGCTGCCGTCTTACCGGAAACATGGATATGCAGGAGAATTGATCAAAAGAGCGATTACAGATGCAAAAGAGCAAGGAAGAAAGGGACTTGTCCTTACCTGCAAGGACCGGCTGATATCTTATTATGCCAGGTTTGGATTCAAAAATGAAGGTGTCTCAGAATCAGTACATGGAAACGTGGTCTGGAATCAGATGAGACTTACATTTGATGAAGGGCTGGGTGAATAATGTGAAAAAAAATAGGTTTGAAATTGATATGTGCAACGGCTCCATCATGGACAAGCTGATCTCTTTTTCACTGCCACTTATGGTTTCCGGAATTCTGCAGCTTGCGTTTAATGCAGTGGATATCATCGTGGTAGGAAGATTCTCCGGGAGTCAGGCACTTGCCGCAGTCGGCTCCACAACAGCACTGATCAATGTGTTTACGAACCTGTTTATCGGAATTTCACTTGGTGCCAATGTTCTTGCAGCCAGATTTTATGCAGCGGGCAAAGACCGGGAGATGTCGGAAACAGTACATACTTCGATCACACTTGCGCTGATCAGTGGAATTATGATGGCAGTTATCGGGGTGCTTCTTGCAAAGTGGGCACTTGAAATTATGGGAACGCCGGATGATGTGATCGGGCAGTCTGCCTTATATATGCGGATCTATTTTATGGGAATGCCATTTTTTATGTTATATAACTATGGGGCAGCCATTTTAAGGGCGATCGGTGATACAAAAAGGCCATTGATCTTCCTGATCATTTCCGGAATTGCAAATGCCGCGCTGAACATGACACTGGTTATTCTTTTTCATATGGGAGTTGCCGGGGTTGCAATTGGAACAATTATTTCACAGCTGATTTCCTGTGTGCTGGTACTGACCTGTCTGTACCGGTCGGAAGGAAGTTATCAGCTTCGTTTCTCCAAACTGAAGATCAATGGTGCCTACATGGAACAGATTTTCCAGGTGGGAGTTCCGGCGGGAATCCAGAGTACGGTCATCAATTTGTCCAATGCACTGTTGCAGTCTTCGGTTAATTCATTTGGATCGATTGCGATGGCAGGCTATACAGCAGCGAACAATATACTTGGGTTCCTTTATATGTCAGTGAATTCGATCACCCAGGCATGTATGAGTTTTACCAGTCAGAATTATGGTGTGGGTAAGCTGAAACGAATGGATAAGGTGCTGCGTGACTGTGCGATTCTGTCTATATCGATCGCGGCAGTGCTTGGTGGTCTTGCCTATAGCTTCGGACCGCAGATTCTGACAGTTTATACTTCAGATCCAAAGGTTATCAACTGCGGAATGGAAATCCTGGCGTATACATCGATCACTTATTTCCTGTGTGGGATCATGGATTTGTTTCCGGGTGCGCTTCGTGGAATGGGATATTCAGCAGTCCCGATGGTGCTTTCAGTGATCGGAACGGTGGGAACAAGAATCGTGTGGGTATTTGGAATTTTTCCGAACCACAGATCTTTATCCGTACTTTTTGTATCCTATCCGGTGTCATGGATCATTACCATTGTACTTCAGGTTGTGTGCTTCTATTTTGTGAGAAAAAGGGTACATCAGAAGGAAAAAAGATTGTTATAAACAGAACGAAATTGTGAAAATCGACAGTAGGGCATTGTGAAAAACAGACAGATTTATCTGTCTGTTTTTGTGTATATATAATAAATGTGCTTGCAATAGAAAGACACATGTGCTTGTATCCACTACAAAAACATGAACATGTAAAATGTTTGTGCATCACGGAAAAATAGATTGAAAAGAGAGGCAAAATAGGGTATCCTAAGTATAGAAAGACAAAAATAATAAAAAGTCCGTAATGAACGGACATATGTGTCGTGCGGAGGTAATGAAGATGAATGATAATAAAATGTGGGCACTTGTAAAGGAAAAACCGGAACAGGGACTCTGGATGAAAAGAGTACCGATTCCGGAAGTAGGACCAAATGACGTAAAGATCAAGATCCATAAAAATGCAATCTGTGGTACTGATGTACATATTTACCAGTGGAATGAATGGGCACAGCACACCATTCCGATCGGACTGACCGCAGGACATGAATATGTTGGGGAAGTTGTAGAAGTCGGTGCAGGTGTACAGGGATTCAAGCCGGGTGATCTGGTATCCGGTGAAGGACATATCACTTGTGGAAAATGCAGAAACTGTCTGGAAGGACACAAAGAGAACTGTAAAGATGCCAAAGGTGTTGGAGTAAACCGGAATGGTGCGTTTGCAGAATATCTGGTTATTCCTGCTTCAAATGTATGGCCGTGCAATCCGGCAATTGATGAAGAATTATATGCGATTTTTGATCCATTTGGAAATGCAACCCATACTGCATTATCTTACGACATGCTTGGTGAAGATGTGCTGATCACAGGTGCAGGACCGATTGGAATCATGGCAGCGGCGATCGCAAAATTTGCAGGAGCAAGACATGTGGTAATCACGGATATGAACCAGTACCGTCTGGATCTGGCAGCGAAAATGGGTGCGACCAGATGTGTTAATCTGACACAGGAAAAACTGACGGATGTGATGCATGAGATCGGAATGGCAGAAGGCTTTGATATTGGACTTGAGATGTCCGGAAGCCAGCCGGGACTTTTTGATATGATCCATAACATGAAACATGGTGGAAAGATCGCACTTCTCGGATTGCAGAGACAGGATACAATCGTAGATCTTGAGACGGTAATCTTCAATGGGCTGAATATCCGCGGAATTTATGGAAGAAAAGTATGGGATACCTGGTATAAGATGTCTACGATGATCCAGGCAGGACTTGATATTTCACCGATCATCACACACCATTTTGATATCCGCGATTATGAAAAAGGATTTGAGGCAATGATCTCAGGACAGTCAGGAAAGGTGATCCTTGACTGGGCACATATTAACGATTAGGAAAAGCAGAAGAAGGAGAGAATAAAATGGCAAGAAAAAATGATATTTTAAGTATTTATACAAAAGAAGTAGAACAGATCAAAGCAGATGGTCTTTTCAAAGGGGAAGCACCGTTCGTATCTCCGCAGGGCGCAAAGGTTGTAATGGAAGACGGAAGAGAGCTTCTTAATATGTGTGCCAATAACTATCTTGGACTTGGGGACAATCAGAGACTGATCGATGCAGCGAAGAAAACTTATGATGAAAAAGGATATGGGGTTGCTTCTGTCAGATTTATCTGTGGAACACAGGACATCCACAAAAAACTGGAAAAGAAGATTTCCGGATTTCTGGGAACAGATGATACGATTTTATATTCTTCCTGCTTTGATGCAAATGGTGGACTTTTTGAAACAATCCTGACTGCAGAGGATGCAGTGATCAGTGATGAACTGAACCATGCTTCCATCATTGACGGAGTTCGTCTTTGTAAGGCAAAAAGATACCGCTATAAAAATAATAACATGGAAGATCTGGAAGCACAGCTTCAGGCTGCAGATGCAGCAGGAGCAAGAGTCAAACTGATCGCTACAGACGGTGTATTTTCAATGGATGGAATCATCTGTAACTTAAAAGGTGTCTGCGATCTTGCTGATAAATACAACGCACTGGTTATGGTGGATGACAGCCATGCAGTGGGATTTGTAGGAGCACACGGCAGAGGAACTTCCGAATACTGTGGCGTAGAAGGAAGAGTGGATATCATTACAGGAACACTCGGAAAAGCACTCGGTGGGGCTTCCGGTGGATATACATCAGGAAGAAAAGAGATCATCGATCTGCTTCGTCAGAGAAGCCGTCCGTACCTGTTCTCCAACTCTCTTGCACCGGCAATCGCAGGAGCAAGTATTGAGATGTTCAATATGCTGGAAGAAAGCACCGAGCTTCGTGACCATCTGGAAGAAGTAACCGCATACTACCGCAAGCAGCTGGTAGAAAACGGATTTGATATCATCGAAGGAACCCATCCATGTGTACCGGTTATGCTTTATGATGAAAGACTTGCCGGAGAATATGCAAAGAAAATGATGGAAAAAGGGGTATATGTGGTTGCATTCTCTTATCCGGTTGTACCGAAAGGAAAAGCAAGAATCCGCACACAGGTATGCGCGAGCCATACAAAAGAAGATATTGATTTCATTATCAAATGTTTTAAAGAGACTAGAGAAGAGATTGGAAAATAAATTGCTACAGGATAGAAAAATGCCGGACAGTACAAAATGTTGCCCGGCATTTTGTGATGATATAACAGAGAAATTTGACTAAAAAATGTTACAGGAAAATTTTCGGAGGCGTTAAATAAAAATAAAAGAATATTTTTGGAATGTAATCATGGTAATTATGTAAAACCTGAAAAAATAGAGAGAAAAGCTTGTGGGAAAGGCAGGAATACTATAAAATAAACAGGGAACAATAAAAAGATGAATGGGGTGTCATCTGACAGAGGAGAGAAAAGATGGAACAAAAAATATACAATGAATATGTGGAAATTTTAAAGGAAGAGTTGCTTCCGGCGATGGGATGTACAGAGCCGATTGCAGTAGCTTACGCGGCAGCAGTTGCAGTTCAGGCTCTTGGGGAAAAACCGGAATCTGTAGAAGTAAATGTCAGTGCAAATATTATTAAGAATGTAAAAAGTGTCGTTGTACCGTGCACAGGAGGACTTCGCGGAATCGGTGCAGCAGTCTGTGCAGGGATTGTAGCCGGATGTCCGGAAAAAGAACTGGAAATTCTGGAAGAGATCACAGGGGAACAGAAAGTAGAAATGAAAAAGATGCTGGATACTATGCCGATGACAATCCGGGAATCCGATAAAGAATATATTTTCGACATCCAGATCAAGGCATGTGCAGGCGGACACAGCGGATACGTAGAGATCGCAGGTTTTCACACCAATGTGATCTGTGTAAAGAAAGATGATGAGATCATCAGAGAAAAAGCATATGAAGAGCAGGGATCCAGCTGTGCGACGGACCGTTCTCTTCTGACTGTGGAGAAGATCATTGAATTCGCAGACTGCGTAGACGTTGCAGACGTAGAGGAAGTTCTGCAGAGACAGATTGATTATAACTGGGCAATTGCCGAAGAGGGCATGACAGGAAAATGGGGAGCTGCCATTGGAAAGACTTTGATGGAAGCATATGGAAACAGTGTACATAACCGTGCGAAAGCGATGGCAGCGGCCGGATCGGATGCAAGAATGAACGGATGTGAACTTCCGGTTGTCATCAATTCGGGAAGCGGTAACCAGGGAATGACAACTTCTCTTCCGGTGATCGTCTATGCAAAAGAGCTGAATGTCTCAAAAGAGATGATGCTCCGCGCGCTGGTTGTGTCAAATCTGATCACAATCCATATGAAGACAGGAATCGGAAGACTGTCTGCATATTGCGGCGCGATCAGTGCAGGATGTGGTGCAGGTGCCGGAATCTGTTATCTGTATGGCGGACATGCATATGAGATTTCTCATGTAATTGTAAATGCAGTTGCCATTAACTCAGGTGTTGTGTGTGATGGAGCGAAGGCAAGCTGCGCGGCAAAAATCGCATCAGCTGTAGAAGCAGGGCTTCTGGGACTTCAGATGCAGAAAAATGGAAAGCAGTTCTATGGCGGAGACGGACTTGTAGAAAAAGGTGTAGAAAACACGATCCGTAATATCGGAGAGCTTGCAAAGAAGGGAATGCGTGAGACGGATAAAACGATCATCCAGATCATGACAAGATAAGAAAAAGAGAAAAGAACTGGTAGAAGAGGCACTTGCATTTACCGGACTTAAGAAAAATATGACTAATATCGAAAAAATAAAACATCTGCGGTATGCATATCGCAGATGTTTTATTTTTGACCGTTAGCTATTTATACTTTTTATTTTTGAATATACTTCTTCAACAACAAAAGCGTATTCTTTACCCCATCCATATGGGATCTTTCATAGTTATGTGATGCATACACTCCAGGGCCAATCAGACCATGACGGATATCATATCCTGCCCGAAGAGTTGCCTCTACATCAGAACCGTAATGCGGATACACATCGATCGCATAATCCAATCCTTCTTCTTTTGCAGTTTCGGCAAGAGCGGATGTTACGTCGTAGTTGTAAGGACCGCCGGAATCTTTTGCGCAAATAGATACCATGCGTTCGGTACATCCGAGATCGGATCCGACGCAGCCCATGTCAACAGAAATCATCTCTGTTGTATCTTCGGCAACAAAACTTCCGCCGTGTCCGACTTCTTCATATACAGTGAAAAGGAGAGAAACTTTGCGGGAAAGCGCAATAGATTCATCTTTTACGCATTTTGCCAGACCGAGAAGGATGGCAGCAGAAAGCTTGTCATCTAAGAAACGGCTTTTGATATAACCGCTCGGTGTGATCTGGGTACGCGGGTCCATGGCGATGATATCTCCAGGCTGTATGCCAAGTGAAAGAGTTCCTTCTTTAGTGTCCACATTTTCGTCCAGAAGGATTTCCATATTTTCTTCTTTTGTCTCAACAGCAGAATCTGCAACATGAACAGAAGGTTCAGTATTTAGTACTACACCGGTATAAACGCGTCCGTCGCGTGTGTGGATCGTGCAGTTTTCCCCATCAGCGGTACTCCACTGGTGTCCACCGAGAGTAGTCGGACGCAGTCTTCCATTTGCTTTGACAGAACGCACCATGGCACCGAGGGTATCAACGTGTGCTGCAAGTACCAGCGGATTCCCCTCTCCGCCGATCGTTACGAATACGTTGCCTTTGTTAGAAAGCTGTGGTTCATATCCCATATCTGATAAAGTCTTCATCAGGTATGCAGCCACATCTTTGGTATAACCGGATGGGCTTGGAATAGAAGTTAAAGCTTTCAGTTCGTTTCCGATAAATTCAAGATAATTTTGCATAGAAAATTCCCCCAAAAAATTTATAGTATATATCATAATAGTTTAATGGAAGAGGATGGAAAATGCAATATACATTGAAGGATAATTTAAAAAGGTTATAATAATTGATGAAAAAATAGCCTGCAAATAAAAAGTCAAGGCTAAATTGAAGAACATTGAAAATTTTATACAGGTTGAAAATTTGG
>OGZF01001802.1_pt1 | contig 11905 bp, 8 predicted proteins | sample 1576771 | NCBI WGS metagenome assembly OGZF01 (sample SAMEA3541536, study PRJEB24748) | human gut metagenome | biome: human gut; feature: human-associated habitat; material: faeces | place: China | collected 2012
AAGAGAAAATAACTATGACCTGCTTTATAAAAATGAATGCCAGAACTGGCGCAATAAGATCAACAAAGCGAAGAGGACAGCGGGATTCCCGGCTGACCAGCTGGAAGAAATGCTGACTGCTTTTGAAGCGTTCAAGAAAGAAGCATTGAAGAGAAAAAAGGCTGTAAAAGAAAAGACAGCCAGCCCGAAAGAATTTACGGACTGGCTGTATCAGCAGAGTAATATTATAATAAATTTATCAGTCTATTGATTTTATACTTTCCTGACGGCAAAAGTTTGAGCGTTTTTTGAGATTTGGCTGTTACGATAAATATTATGAATTGCAAATGGAGATGATAGCATGAAACAAAGGCTTCTTATTGTTGATGATGAACCGGGAATTGTAGATATGATGGCGAGTTATTTTTCTTCTCAATATGAGGTGTTGACCGCTTATTGCGGAAATGAAGCACTTCAAAAATTAGCAAGACAGCCCGATTTAATCCTGCTCGACATCAATATGCCGGACATAGACGGATTGACCCTTTGTCAGAAAATTCGGGAGCTTATTACTTGCCCCATTCTTTTTTTGACGGCAAGGGTCGAATCTGCCGATAAAATCATCGGCTTTCAGGCAGGTGCCGACGATTATATCATTAAGCCTTTTGATTTGGACGAATTAGGGGCGAGAGTTGCCGCACATCTGAGGAGGGAGCAGCGACACAGGAATAAAGCGACAATTCGCTTCTTTGGTGAACTGACGATTGATTATTCAGCCCGAACCGTCACAGTGGCGGGTGAACCTGTTGCTTTATCAAAAAGGGAATTTGATATTGTGGAGCTGCTTTCGCTGAATGCCGGACAGGTATTTGACCGGGAGCGTATTTATGAAACAGTGTGGGGACTTGACGGCGAGGGTAACAGTGATACTGTCATGGAACATATCAGGAAAATCCGGGCGAAGCTGGCTGCTTGTACGCTTCACAGTTATATTGATACAGTTTGGGGGTGTGGTTATCGGTGGAACGTCTGAAAAATATGGAATTAAAGAAAACTTTTCTCGTCCTATCTGCTTCCTGTGTTTTGGTGGCTCTCCTGATGTTAGGCTTAGTCTTTATGATATGCAATTCAATCAGCAGCAACTTTCCCTCCGGTGGAATAGAAATTTTAGCAGACGGTTCAATCGTTAAAATGGAAACCCCCACAGAGACCCAGCAAAATATATTGTCCATGCTTGGAATCATTCAAATTGTGTCCTGCATTGTTCTCCCTATGGGCGGGCTGGCTCTATCCGGCATATTATATTATCATATCAAATTGAAACAGCCGATCTCCACGCTACGGAATGGGATTTCACGGATTCGGAACCATGACCTTGACTTTTCTATGCCTGTCCATTCTGATGATGAATTGGGGCAGCTCTGCACCGCCTTTGATACTATGCGCGAAGAACTTCTGAAATCAAATCAGGAACTGTGGCGGCAGGCAGAAGAACGGAAAAGGCTAAATGCCGCCTTTTCCCATGACTTGCGCAATCCGATCACGGTCTTAAAGGGAACTATAAAATTACTGCGGCAGGGAACAGCAGATGAACAAGCCATTGACAGATTGGAAAGCTATACATTACGGATTGAACAGTATGCAGAAGCTATGAGTAGCATCCAACGATTAGAACAAATGCCGGTGCGGATAAACGAGTATTCCTATTCACTGCTACATTCTGAATTAGAGGAAACAGCAAAAATTCTTGCAGGAGCATTAGAACCGTCTGTTTCCGCACCTGATAAGGGGACAATACAATTAGATCATGGATTGGTTTTAACCGTTGCTGAAAATCTAATTGGAAATGCGGCTCGGTTTGCAAAGAGTAAAATTGAAATTCATTTGGAACGGAAAGGAAACTTCTTGCATCTATCAGTTACAGACGATGGGCCAGGCTATCCTGTGGAGTTAATACAAAGCGGCCCGAAACCGTTTGGAAAAATGAAAGAAGACTCCGCACACTTTGGTATGGGGCTATACAGCAGCCAGATACTATGTCTGAAGCATGGAGGAACACTTACACTGGAAAACAGCAAAAGTTATGGCGCAACGGCTACTGCTTCTTTCCAAATAAATCAGAAACCTTGAGCGTTTTTTGAGATTTCTGTTTTACACTCTCCTTATATTATAAACAAGGAGAGTGTTTTTTATGAACATTGAAGCAAAGGAACTATCGAAAATCTACGGCAGCGGCGAGAGCCGTGTCGTTGCGTTGGATAAAGTCAACCTTGAAATTGCATCCAGCGATTTTATTTCTATTATGGGACCATCTGGCAGCGGCAAAAGTACCTTGCTCCACCTGCTGTCTGGACTGGACAAGCCGACTTCCGGCAGTCTGACATACGATGGAAAAGACATTTATCGTTTTAATGACAAAGAACTGTCCTCATTTCGCCGTCGGCGCATCGGATTTATCTTTCAGCAATTCAATCTTCTCCCTGTGCTGACCGCAAAAGAAAACATCATCATGCCCCTGCTTCTGGACAAAAAGCAGCCGGACGAAGTATATCTAAATCAGCTTACGGATTTGTTAGGTATTCGTGAACGGCTGACCCATTTGCCCCATGAACTTTCCGGCGGTCAGCAACAGCGTGTAGCGATTGCCCGCGCCCTGATCGCAAAGCCGGATATTATTTTTGCTGACGAACCGACTGGAAATCTGGACAGCAAGAGCGGCGGCGAGGTTATGGAAATGCTGCAAAGCATATGGAAAAAGATGGGGAAAACGCTTGTTATCATCACTCACGACAGCCGCATTGCAAGAATGGCAGACCGGCAATTTGTAATTGTGGACGGTGTTCTTTCGGAGGTGACAGCAAGATGAAATCTTATTTAGCTCTTGCATGGAAAGAACTGAAAGCACAGAAAATCACGGCAATCCTGATCTTGGTTGCAGTTATCATGTCCACGATTATGACGACAGTGATCGGTCAGTCTATTGGTATATTGCAATCCATGCGTATTCAGCAGGCGGCGGGTCTGAACGGAAACCGTTATGCAACCTTTCATCAGCTTGGCAAGGAACAAGCGCAAAAGCTGCATGAAGATGATCGCCTATATGATGTAGGCGATACGATCTTTATCGGCAGCACACCATTAGGCAACAGTAGTTTATCTTTATATCTTCGGGAATATCACGATAACGCATTATCTATGTACCCGGCAATCGGAAACGTAAAAGAGGGACGATTACCAGAGGAAGCGATTGAGATTGCCCTGTCGGAGGATGCGCTTCAATATCTTGGATTGGACGCTGTAATTGGCGATACCGTTTCTCTGGATTTGAGTGTTTCCGTTATGGATGGATCGCTGTCAGAGTTAGAATATTCTGCTGATTTTGTATTGACGGGCATTCTGGAAAGCAGCTATATCGGCTACGCATCTGGTACGGTTGAGGGGATTGTCGGTGAGGGAACCGCAGAAGAACTGTTGCCAGAAGAGTATCTGCTTTATTCCACAGATTTTAAGACTTATGACAAGCAAAATTTTCAAAGCATCATTTATGCTCTCGCAGAAGATTTGAACGTGGATGAACGGTATATCCAATATAACTGGGTTTTGCTTGACGCTATTGGTATTTCCTATGATGAAGCGGCAGACAGCGATACCGGTACGGGATTTTCATTTATGACTGCGGCGTGTATTTTGGTGGGTGTTCTGGTCTTGCTGGCGGCTGGGCTGGTAATCTACAACATTCTGAAAATCTCTATCACAAAACGCATCAAAGAATACGGAACACTTCGTGCGATTGGTGGAGAACGAGGGCAAATCTATCGTTTGGTTTCTTTGCAGCTTTTGATTCTCTGTGGAGCCGGTATTCCTATCGGATTGCTGCTCGGTATATTGTCGGCAAAAGGTGTATTGATTGCGGCTACGGGGCTTCTCAATCCCGATCTGTTCATGGCAAACAGCACTTCCGAATTGAACTCTGCAATCAACACCGCCAGTACGGTAAAACTACCGATGCTCTTTGCCAGTATCGCAGTCATACTTCTGTTTGCTCTGCTGGCTGCCTTTCCTGCTGCCCGGTACGCATCCCATGTATCTCCTACTGTTGCTATGTCGGGGCAGACTGTGAAAATCAAACGCAGGATAAAAAGGAACCGCAACATCCGTAATTTTGAAGCCTATTATGCAAGGCTCAACCTAAAACGAGGGCGTGGAAGAACAGCAGTTACCATTCTGTCTTTGGTTATGAGTATTACCGTATTTGTTGCCTTGCAGAGCTTTACAGGGCTGCTTGATGCCAGCAGTTCCGTTCAGGACATGTATTTCAGCGACTATGCAGTTACAAATGAAACCGTTGGCATCCCATCAGAAGCCGTAAAAACATTAGCGGAAAATGACGCAGTAGAAAGTGTTTCCACTACACGGCTTTCTGTATTTATGCCAGGTGCCGGTGATATACTGCCCTTTGAAACTGATCTTTCCGTACAGAGCCATGAAACCTTGCAGCTTGTAAATGTGGATGAAGCACAATTACAAATCTATGCTCCTAACTTGTCTGCTCAGGATAAACAGGCTTTGAAAGATGGAACAGGCTGCCTTGTAAAAAATCCCATTGCCTTTTCTTATGGAGATACAACTGTTCAGCAGACTGATCTTACCGTAGGTGATACCATTCAACTGGGAGACAGAACACTTCCTGTATTAGGATTGATCGATACAGCAATCACAATCAATAATGATGGCTTTACGAATGGTGTTCAACTCATCGTGAATGACGAAATATACTGTTCACTGCTCGGAAACGACAGTTATTCAGAAGTCTATCCTACATTACAGGATAACGCCGATACAGATACCTTTGAAAGCTGGTTGGATAGCTGGTGCAGCAATTATCCAGGAACACATTGGCTTTCCTATCTCCAAAGCAGCAATGAGATGATAGAAAGCTTTGAACAGATCAAAATGCTGTGCTGGGTGCTTATCATCTTTATCGGTATCATTGGCATCCTGAACATCATCAATACCGTTTACAGCAATATTCATACTCGTGTCGGTGAAATCGGGATGCAGCGGGCTATTGGAATGAGTGCCGCAAGCCTTTATAAAACATTTCTGTGGGAGGGCGCTTATTACGGTATCATTGCGTCAGTGATTGGAGCAGTGTTTGGCTATGTCTGCTGTATCTTTGTCGGAGCAGCACAGACCGATGCTTTACAGCTTGTCGCTGTTCCGGTTATGGCGATTGTGGAAGCTGCGATTATTTCTATTGTGGCCTGCCTGCTTGCAACGGCAATTCCTCTGCGTTCTATTGCAAGAATGAGCATTGTGGATTCTATTGAGACTGTTGAATAATATCAAAAACGACAATTAAAACAAGAAATCCCCCATAAAGCAAACCTTGTTGCTTATGGGGGATTTCTGTATGTTCTTTTGGGGTGTGCTAAGTCCCGTATAAGCGTGGTGTTGTTATGTTTGGTGTGGTATCTTTAACTATGGGAAACTCCATTTTCCCAGCGTGACACCGCCTGCCGTGTAACCATAACCTTTTGTGCTAACTCTTCCTGAGACAGCCCTTTTTTCGTGCGAAGCTCAAAAATAACATTTTTTGTTTCCATGGTATCTACCTCCGTTATATAGATCATAACAGAATTACAGGCTTTGGGAAAGCAACTTGCTGTTTCTATAGATATTGAAAGCCGCTGGCAGCCTTTTCCGAATGTATGGCAGCAAAAAAGCAGTCCCCATTGTAAAGCAGGACTGCTTAGATTTTTATGTTGCATCCCCAGTTTCTGAGGTCTGCGCTTCTTTCAGTGTCATTTTTACCCGGTCGATCACCCGGTCTTCCATTTTTAAGATCTCGTAATCTGCTTCTGGGGTGGTCACTGTAAGGGGCAGCGCCTTTTCAGTAGGGATATATCCCAGAACTTCCATGAGATAACCGGACAAGGTATCACATACGCTGTCCATATCCAGGTGGAATTCCTCTTTTAAATCTGACAGTGCAATACTTCCGGAAAGGCTGTATACATGTCCCGGCTCCAATTCGATGATCTCCGGTTCTACTTCTTCGTATTCTTCGTGGATATCACCTACGATCACCTCGATCAGGTCTTCCAGAGTGACCATACCGGATACACCGCCGTATTCATCGATCAGTATAGCCAGTTTTTCTTTTTTCTGCTGCATTTCCCTGAAAAGGGCGTCTGTACGCCTGTTTTCCGGAACGAAATAAGCAGGTGTTAAAAGGGAACGGATATCCAGATTTTCAAAGGACTTCTTTCTGGCCTCAATGGTCAATGCCTTTGTGGAAAGGATACCGATGATATTATCAATATCTTCCTGATATACCGGGATCTTGGAATGCATGGACTGTAAAATATCGTCCAGATAAGAGTCCACCGGTTCGTCAATGTCAATGGCTACCATATCCTGTCTCGGTACCATGACTTCTTTTGCTTTTTTATCATCAAATGAGAAAATAGAAGTGATCATCTCTTTCTCGATCTCATTAAATACGCCGGTCTCACTTCCTGTTTCCAGAAGGGATTTAATCTCCTCCTCAGATACATCTGTTTCCAGATTTTCATGGTGCATACCGAAAAGCTTTAAGATCCCGCTGGTAGAAATATTTAAAAGGCCTACAAAAGGCTTTACGATACAGGATACAAAATAAACCAGGCCAATGCAGGATAAACTGAATTTTTCCGCATTCTGCAATGCCATTCGTTTGGGGATCAGTTCCCCGAATACCAGATTCACATAAACAAGAATAAGGGTAATGACCACCACTGCAGCAATCTTACTGCCTGGTATTCCCCATCCATTCATCTTTACAGCCAGTATTCCTGAAATTCCCGTTGCTGCCACAGCGCTGGAAAGAAAACCTGCCAATGTGACGATCAGCTGGATCGCAGATAAAAATGCTGTTGATCCTTCCATCAGGCGCTCGATCAGGGCTGCTTTCTTATTTCCCTGTTCTTTTAACCTGTGGATCTTGTTTTTGTTTACAGAAGCCACAGCCATCTCTGCTCCTGCAAAATACCCTCTTATAAGAGTAAGTACCAGCAAGATAAGAAGCTGTGTGAAAATACTGGCCGATTGCGGATCGGTTTCCATAATAAAAAATTCCTCCTTTTGGATGTATGCATTTTCGCAAATTATCATCCGTATGATTATCATTTAGACTTTATTATACAGACAGTCACGAAAAAAGTCAGCCCCTATTTTCTCAAAAAGGGACTGACTTTTTTACTTTTAATATTTCTTTTATCCTACAGCAGCAAACTGGCTGTTGTAAATTTCAGCATAAAAGCCGTTCTTTGCAAGAAGTTCTTCATGCTTTCCTTTTTCTACAATATGTCCGTCACGCATAACAAGGATCATATCTGCCTCACGGATGGTAGAAAGACGGTGGGCTACAATAAAGCTGGTCCTTCCTTCCATCATCTTGGCAAAGGCCTTCTGAACGCGGATCTCTGTACGGGTATCGATAGAGGAAGTTGCCTCATCCAGGATCAGCATTGGCGGCAGGCAGAGCATAACTCTGGCAATACACAAAAGCTGCTTCTGGCCCTGGGACAGGTTTCCGCCGTCCTCACTGATCACTGTGTCATAACCCTGAGGCATTCGCATGATAAAGCTGTGTGCATGTGCCTCTTTAGCTGCATTTATGATCTCTTCTTCTGTTGCTTCTGGTCTTCCGTAGGCGATATTGTCCCGGATCGTACCGGATTTTAACCAGGTCTCCTGAAGCACCATACCATAGCTGGTACGAAGGCTCTTTCTGGTCACATCGCGGATGTCCTTTCCTTCTACTTTAATAGAACCGGAATTTACATCATAAAAACGCATAAGCAGGTTGATCACGGTAGTCTTTCCACAGCCGGTAGGTCCTACAATGGCCACTCTCTCACCAGGTTTTACAGAAAGGTTCAGATCTTCGATCAGCGGTCTGTCTGGTGTATAGGAGAAGTTTACATGCTCGATCTCCACCTGGCCCTTTACATTTTCAAGGACTGTGGCGTCTTTCTTATCTTCCAGAATGGTCTTTTCATTGATCAGCTCAAATACTCTGGCTGCAGATGCAAGGGCGTTCTGAAGCTCTGTTACAACGCCTGAGATCTCGTTAAACGGCTTTGTATACTGGTTTGCATAGCTTAAGAAACTGGTAAGCTGTCCAACAGTCATAAAACCACGGATAGCTGCATAAGCGCCTGTAATACCAACTGCAGCATAAACCAGGCTGTTTACAAAACGGGTAGCCGGATTGGTAATGGATGAGAAGAAGGTAGCGCGCAGACTGTAGCCAGCCAGCTTGTTATTGATCGTCTGGAAACGCTCCTCTGCTTCTTTCTGATAGCCAAAGGCCTGGACTACCTTCATATTTCCCAGCATTTCATCGGTCAGTGTGGTCAGCTCACCTCTGGTTTCAGACTGATGTTTAAACATAACATAAGTCTTTTTTGCAATGAAACTTGCCACAAACAGAGAGATAGGTGTTAAAACTACAACTACCAGTGTGATCAGCGGGTTAATGGAAACCATGAAAAGCAGGGTTCCTAAAATAGTCATCAGTCCTGTAAAAAACTGGGTAAATCCCATAAGCAGACCTTCGGAGAACTGGTCGATATCTGCAATAATACGGCTGATGATATCACCTGACGGGTGGGAGTCGATATAACTTAAAGGAAGGACTTCCAGATGTCCGAAAGCTTTGGTACGGATATCTTTTACAACTCTGTAGGTGATAATGTTGTTAATATGGTTCATAAGCCACTGGCTGATGGCGGTAGCTGCCATTGCCATGATGATCTTTTTAATAATACTGATCAGTGCCGAGAAATCTACATTTCCCTGACTTACGATCTCATCTACTGCTTTACCTGTAATAATTGGGATATAAAGGGTAAATGCAACTGTTACTAATGCTAACAGAAGGGATAAACATACGGCCCATCTGTAAGCGGCAATGTAATCAAGGACTCTTTTTAATGTTTCAATGCTCTTATCCTTGCTCATTTTTGGCTTTTTACTGCTCATCCCGTTCCACCTCCTCTTTTGACAGCTGTGACAGACAGATTTCTCTGTAAACATCGCATTCTTTCAGAAGCTGTTTATCACTGCCCATACCTGCCAGTTTTCCATCATCCAGCACCAGAATGGTATCTGCATTGCGGATGGTGGTAGCTCTCTGGGATACGATAAATACAGTCATATCCTTTGTATTTTCCCGGATGGCCCTTCTCAGTCTTGCATCGGTTGCAAAGTCAAGAGCAGAAGCACTGTCGTCCATGATCAGGATCTGCGGATCCCGTACCAGTGCTCTTGCAATGGTAAGACGCTGACGCTGTCCACCAGATAAGTTATGGCCGCCCTGGTCGATCATCAGATCAAGACCTTCGCCCTTGGCTTCAATAAAATCTCTTGCCTGGGCAACATCCAGTGCATGCCAGATCTCTTCATCGGTAGCATCTTCCTTGCCCCAACGCATATTGTCACGGAGCGTTCCCTTAAAGAGGACAGCTCTCTGAGGTACTGCACCGATGGCATGTCTTAATTCTGTAAGAGGCAGATCTCTTACATCTGCTCCGTCAATAAGAACCTTTCCTTCTCTTACATCATAAAATCTTGGGATCAGGTTTACCAATGTGGACTTACCTGAACCTGTACCACCGATGACACCAATGGTCTGTCCCTTCATTGCCTTAAAGGAAATGTCTGTAAGGGAGTCAGATTTTGCTCCTGCATAGGCGAAATCCACATGGTCAAATTCCACTTTTGCAGTTTCTGGGCTGATCTTCTGTGTAGTTTCCATTTCGTTTTCAGTATTTTGAGTTTTTATCTCATGAGGTTTTTCCTCAATGCTGCTCTTGATCTCAAATACACTGTCCACACGCTTCATGCAGGCAACTGCCTTGGAGATCAGGATGATCAGGTTTGCCATCTTGATCAGTTCAACCAGGATCTGGGCCATATAGTTTACAAGGGCAATGACTTTACCCTGACTGATGATACCGGCATCTACTCTTCCGGCACCTACCCAGATCACAGCTACGGTAGCAATATTAATGATCACATAAGTAACAGGATTTAACAGTGCGGAGATCTTTCCAACAAATACCTGCATCTTTACCAGGCTGCCGTTTTCTTCTTCAAACTTCTCTCTCTCATTTTCCTGGCGGTTAAAAGCGCGGATCACGCGCACACCCATGAGATTTTCTCTCGTAGTCAAGAGAACTTTATCCAGCTGTCTCTGTACAGACTGGTATAATGGCATACTTATCAACATGATACCAAATACTACCACGCAGAGTACAGGAATGGTCACTGCGAATACCATCGCTGTATGGGCATCTACTGTAAATGCCATGACCATGGCACCGAATACAACGAATGGGGAACGTAACAGCAGACGCAAGGTCATGTTGATACCGTTCTGCACCTGGTTGATGTCGCTGGTCATTCGTGTGATCAGGGTGGAGGTTCCTATGGTATCGATCTCTGTATAAGATAAGGTACCAATATGGGAAAACAGGTTATTTCGCAGTGCAGTAGCTGTTCCTGTTGCTGCCTTGGCTGCAAAGTACTGGGCTGTCAGGGAACAGGTCAGTCCAATGATTGCAAGGAGCAAAAGAAGACCTCCCATACGCACCACATAAGATACACTTCCGTTTGCAATACCTACGTCTACCATATTGGCCACTACCAGAGGCACAAACAGCTCAAAGCTGGCCTCCAGCATTTTAAACAGCGGTCCCAGTATGCTCTCTTTTTTGTAGGCACACATGTAACTGAGCAATCGCTTCATAATGCATTTCTCCTATGAAATATTGTATTTTATTTAACTATCTGGTATTATAGCACATGAAAATATATATTTAAAATATTGATTTAATATGGAAATTATATGTTTATCGTATAGGTATTGCTATATTTTTTTTAGAAAAGAGGTACTTTTATGAACCTGAAACAGATGGAATATTTTGTAGCCATTGTAAATGAGGGAAATATCTCTGCCGCTGCCAAATCTCTGCATATCTCCCAGCCTCCTTTAAGCGCCCAGATGAAACTGTTGGAAGACGAACTGGGCGTGGTGCTTTTTGAGCGGGGCTCCAGGAGTATTTTTCTCACAGAGGCAGGAAAGGTTTTCTACGAAAAAGCTTTGCACATCTTACATCTGACTACGGCTGTTTCTGATGAACTGCAGCAGATGGGTCAGGGATTAAAAGGACCTCTGCATCTTGGAATGATCTCTTCAGTCCAGACTCCCAGGCTGATCCGGGCACTCTCCTCTTTTGTCAGTCTTCATCCGGAGGTGACCCTTCGCATCAGTGAGGGAAATACATATGAGCTGATAGATCAGCTAAATTCCGGTCTCATTGAAGTTGCAGTGGTAAGGACTCCACTTCCTACAGAGTCTTATCAGTGCCACTTTTTAGAGGCAGAACCTATGATGGCAGTAGGAAAGCCGGAATTTTTCCCGGATCCTGCAGCAAATTCCATATCCGTAGCTTCCCTGGCTTCCTGTCCTCTTATTGTCTACCGCAGATGGGAACCTTTTATCAGCCACTGCTTTCCTGGCACTGCCCCGGATTACCTTTGTATCAATGACGATGCCAGGACCAGCATGACCTGGGCCCAGTGCGGCGCCGGAATTGCCCTTGTGCCTTCTTCCATGGCAAAAGCAGGGGGCGAAGACTTATTAAAAATCCCCCTGAAAGATCAGGGGGTCATGAGCCGGATCGCGCTGATCGCCAGAAAACACGGCATGGTCAGCCGGGTATCCAGAGAATTTTTCCAGTTTTTTCCAAACTACTTTGCGAACTAGGATGCTATGTGCCAGTGGAACATGTTCAGCACCGACCGAAGCGGAGCATAGAAAGGATTGTGGGAGTGCAACGCACGGAACAATCCGTAGGCATCATAGTTGGGGACT
>OGZF01001809.1_pt1 | contig 11866 bp, 10 predicted proteins | sample 1576771 | NCBI WGS metagenome assembly OGZF01 (sample SAMEA3541536, study PRJEB24748) | human gut metagenome | biome: human gut; feature: human-associated habitat; material: faeces | place: China | collected 2012
AGGTGAGACAGAAGACAGCGTACCAGCGGATGATGCATCTGTGACAACGGATGAAGAAACGCAGACGGCGGAGGAAAGTCCGGCAGATAACGAAACTTCGGAGGAAGCCAAAGAGAAGGAAACGCATTCTGTGGAAGTTATCATCAATGGCACACCGGTCACGCTGACAGGAAGAGAGTCCTATATGTTTGTGGATCTCTTTGAATTTTACGAATTTGACCTTTCTGCCTCTGCAGGAAGAGCGATCATTACAAAATTAAATGGCCAGAATGCACAGTACACCGCAGAATTAAAAGATGGTGATGTGATCGAACTGGCTTGGAAAGAGAAATAGATTTATGGAATTATGCAGTATTGCAAGCGGAAGCAGCGGAAATTGTATCTGTGTCGGCTCAGATGACTGTCATGTGCTGATCGATGCGGGAATCAGTGGAAAAAGGATTGAGAACGGTTTAAACAGTATTGATCTAAAGACTGCAGATATGCAGGGAATCCTCATCACACATGAGCATATCGACCATATCGCAGGACTCGGAGTGATTGCAAGAAGATATGGCATTCCGATGTATGCAACAGGGGAAACCGTTGATGCTATTTTACATACAAAAACCGTTGGAAAAATAGACGAGGCACTTTTTCAGGTGATCGAGTCGGAAAGGGAGTTTACAATCGGTGATCTTACGATCGAACCGGTGTCCATCTCCCATGATGCGGCAGATCCGGTTGCCTACAAGATCAGACAGCAGGAAAAGAACGTGGCAGTCATGACAGACCTTGGAACCTATGACGACCATATTGTGGAGAAGCTGCAGAATGTGGACGTGCTGCTCTTAGAAGCCAACCATGACGTGCGCATGCTTCAGGCAGGAGCATATCCATATCCTCTGAAACAGCGTATCCTTGGGGATAAAGGACATTTGTCGAACGAGCGGAGTGGACAATTGTTAGGAAAAGTGCTCCACGATCATTTGAAACATATCGTGTTAGGACATCTGAGCAAAGAAAATAATTATCCGGAGCTTGCCTATGAGACGGTGCGTCTGGAAGTGGAGCTGGGAGATAACCCTTATAAGGGCGATGATTTCCCAATGTTTGTGGCGAAGCGTGACGAAGTATCGCAAAAAATAGTATTCTAATAACATTTATTAGATGATTTAATAAATAAAAAGAGCTTAAGTAGTGGAAATAATAAAAAGAGTATGCTAATATGGAACATAATTAAAATTTATCTTGGTAACGTGAGAAAAATCTGACGGAACCGGGCAGAATACAGTGAGGAGGCATGAACCATGGAACATAATGCAAATAAAACCATTATTACAGTAGTAGGAAAAGATACAGTAGGTATCATTGCAAAAGTCTGTACTTATCTGTCAGAAAATGGAGTAAATGTTTTAGATATTTCCCAGACCATCGTATCTGGATACTTCAATATGATGATGATCGTTGACATGACAAAGGCTGCAAAAGCTTTTGCAGACTGCCAGAAAGATCTGGACGTATTGGGCGAGGAGATCGGCGTATCGATCAAGTGCCAGAAAGCAGAGATCTTCGATATGATGCACAGAATCTAGGGAGGAAAGCGATAAATGATTAATTTCTTTGAGGTAAATGAGACAAATAAAATGGTCGAACAGGAAAATCTTGATGTCCGTACCATTACCATTGGTATCAGTCTCTTAGAGTGTATTGATTCCAATCTGGATAAATTAAATGAAAATATTTATAACCGCATCACAACTGTTGCAAAAGATCTTGCCGCAGTAGGTGAGAAGATCGAGCATGAATTTGGAATTCCGATTGTGAACAAGCGAATCTCCGTAACACCGATCGCATTGGTAGGTGGTTCTGCATGTAAGACACCGGAAGATTTTGCGACGATCGCCGATACCTTAGACCGTGCCGCTGAAAAAGTGGGAGCAAACTTAATCGGTGGATATTCTGCATTGGTTTCCAAGGGAATGACAACTGCAGATGAGATGCTGATCCGCTCCATTCCGATGGCACTTGGCAGAACAAACCGCGTGTGCAGTTCTGTCAATCTTGCGTCCACCAAAACAGGTATCAATATGGACGCAGTCAAATTAATGGGTGAGATTTTATTAGAGGTGGCGGAACAGTCAAAAGACCGTGATTCCGTGGACTGTATGAAGCTTGTCGTATTCTGCAATGCGCCGGATGATAATCCGTTTATGGCAGGAGCTTTCCATGGCGTGACAGAGGCGGATGCGATCATCAATGTCGGAGTCAGTGGACCGGGCGTTGTTAAGACAGCTCTTGAAAAAGTGCGCGGCGAGAATTTTGAAGTGCTCTGCGAGACGATCAAAAAGACAGCGTTTAAAGTAACACGTGTCGGACAGCTTGTCGCACAGGAGGCATCAAGACTTTTAAATATTCCATTTGGTATTGTTGATCTGTCCTTGGCACCGACACCGGCAATCGGTGACAGTGTTGCCGACATTTTAGAGGAAATCGGTTTACAGAGAGCCGGTGCGCCGGGTACAACTGCGGCACTTGCCCTGTTAAATGACCAGGTAAAGAAGGGTGGCGTTATGGCATCTTCTTATGTCGGTGGTCTGAGTGGTGCATTCATTCCGGTCAGTGAAGACCAGGGAATGATCAATGCAGTTCAGGCTGGTGCCATCACTCTGGAAAAATTAGAGGCGATGACCTGCGTATGCTCCGTTGGTCTTGACATGATCGCAATTCCGGGTGATACAAAGGCAACTACGATCTCCGGTATGATCGCAGATGAGATGGCGCTCGGTATGATCAATCAGAAAACAACAGCCTGCCGTCTGATCCCGGTCATTGGAAAAGGCGTTGGCGAACAGGTGGAATTCGGTGGACTGTTCGGTTATGCGCCGATCATGCCGGTGAACTCATTCAGCTGTGAGAAATTTGTAAGCAGAACCGGACGGATTCCGGCTCCGATCCACAGCTTTAAGAACTAAACTTCAGGACTGCTCACTTTTGTGGGCAGTTTTTTTCGTTATGGTTCATCCGTCAGCAACGGTTATCCGAGAAAAGAGTGAGTTTTATTATATATTAATACAACTTATATAACTTAGTAAATAAATTCATGACACTAATAAGAGCCAATCCATTGTAAAAATAAAACTGCAATGCTAATATAAAAAGGTATTGAATCATTACACAGATAAATGAACTTTGTAGAACAGAGGAGAGTAGGAGGATTTATGAAATCAATCTCATTAGCAAATGAACTTGCAGGAAATTCATATCCAGGACGTGGAATCGTCATCGGAAAATCCGCAGATGGTAAATATGCAGTAACTGCTTACTTTATTATGGGTAGAAGTGAGAACAGCCGCAACCGTGTGTTTGTGGAGGATGGGGAAGGAATCCGTACACAGGCATTTGATCCTTCGAAATTAAGTGATCCAAGCCTGATCATTTATGCTCCGGTTCGTGTACTTGGCAATAAAACAATTGTTACCAATGGGGATCAGACAGACACGATTTATGAGTTGATGGATAAACAGCAGACGTTTGAGCAGGCATTAAGAACCAGAGAGTTTGAGCCGGATGCTCCAAACTATACACCAAGAATTTCCGGAATTATGCACATTGACAATGGAACTTACAATTATGCAATGTCTATTTTAAAGAGCAATAATGGAAATCCGGATGCATGTAACCGTTACACATTTGCATATCAGAATCCAGTTGCCGGAGAAGCACATTTTATCCACACATATATGCATGATGGGAATCCACTTCCAAGTTTTGAAGGAGAACCTAAATTAGTAGCGATCGAAGAAGATATCGATGACTTCACAAATATACTTTGGAACAGCTTAAACGATGACAACAAAGTATCTCTGTTTGTACGTTATATTGATATTGCAACAGGAGAATATGAGACAAGAATCGTAAATAAGAACAAATAATCAGTCGATCAGCAGATCAAAGGAGAAGAAAAATGAAGGAATTAGAATTAAAGTACGGATGTAATCCAAACCAGAAACCATCAAGAATCTACATGGCAGACGGAAGTGAACTTCCAATTGAAGTATTAAACGGAAGACCAGGGTACATCAACTTTTTGGATGCATTTAATGGATGGCAGCTGGTAAGAGAATTAAAGAAAGCAACAGGACTTCCTGCTGCAACTTCTTTCAAACACGTATCACCTGCGGGAGCATCTGTAGGACGTCCAATGTCTGATACCTTAAAGAAGATCTACTGGGTAGATGATATGGGAGATTTATCTCCATTAGCATGTGCATATGCCAGAGCAAGAGGTGCAGACCGTATGTCTTCATTCGGTGACTTTATTTCTTTATCTGATGTATGTGATGCAGATACAGCACGTCTGATCAAGAGAGAAGTATCTGACGGAGTGATCGCACCAGGATACACAGATGAAGCACTGGAAATCTTAAAAGCAAAGAAAAACGGAAATTATAACATCATTAAGATCGATGAGAACTATACACCAGCACCATTAGAGCATAAACAGGTATTTGGTGTTACATTTGAACAGGGAAGACAGGAACTTCCGATCGATGATGAATTATTATCAAATATCGTGACTGAGAACAAAGAGATTCCAGAAGAAGCATTGATCGATATGAAGATTTCTTTGATCGTATTAAAATACACACAGTCTAACTCTGTATGTTTCGTAAAAGACGGACAGGCGATCGGAATCGGAGCAGGGCAGCAGTCACGTGTACATTGTACAAGACTTGCAGGACAGAAAGCAGACAACTGGTGGTTAAGACAGTGTCCAAAAGTTATGAACCTGCCATTTAAAGAAAAAATCCGTCGTGCAGACAGAGATAATGCGATCGATCTTTACATTGGAGATGAATACATGGATGTTTTAGCAGACGGAGCATGGGAAAACATCTTCACTGAGAAGCCAGAGGTCTTTACAAAGGAAGAAAAGAGAGAATGGTTAGATAAATTAACAGATGTTACATTGGGATCTGATGCATTCTTCCCATTCTTTGATAACATTGAGAGAGCACATAAGAGTGGTGTAAAATACATCGCACAGCCAGGTGGATCTGTAAGAGATGACGCTGTCATTGACTGCTGTAATAAGTACAACATGGCAATGGCATTTACAGGAATCAGATTATTCCATCACTAAAAAGTTTCTTTATATAGTCATTGAACATGAAAAACAGTATATGGTCTGAAGTATAATTTTTTGGACCATATACTGTTTTTGTATGCAAAAAAATATGAAAAACAGGAGTTGTTATTTATTTAACGAGAAAGTTTATCGGTTAAGTATATTGTATTCAATTTTATTTTTGCTATAATGTAATTGAGTTAGATAGAGCTAACCAAAGGAGTTTTTATAATAATTTTAATCCAAAAGAAATGGAGGAGTTTTCAAAATGAAACAGTTTGAAGAATGGGAAGGATTTAAAGGTAGAATCTGGAAGGAAGAAATCAATACAAGAGATTTCATCCAGGAAAACTACACACCTTATGATGGAGACGAAAGCTTCCTTGCAGGATCTACAGAAGCAACAGATAAGCTATGGGGTATCTTACAGGGACTTCAGAAAGAAGAACGAAAAAAAGGTGGAGTTCTTGACATGGATACAGATATCGTATCTTCTTTAACTTCTCATGGACCTGGTTATATCAGTGAAGAAACAAAAGATTTAGAACAGATCGTTGGTCTTCAGACAGACAAACCATTAAAACGTGCATTTATGCCATATGGTGGTATCAAAATGGCAGAAGAATCTTGTCGTAACTATGGTTATGAACCAAGCGAAAGATTGCATGAAATCTTTACAAAATATTCAAAGACTCATAACACAGCTGTTTTCGATGCTTACACACCAGAAATGAAAAAAGCAAGACATAACAAGATCATCACAGGTCTTCCAGATACTTATGGACGTGGTCGTATTGTAGGTGACTACCGTCGTGTTGCTTTATACGGAATCGACTACTTATTAGAAGAAAAAGAAAATGATTTTGCAAACTGTGGATGCGGTGTTATGACAGATGATGTGATCCGTCTTCGTGAAGAGATTGCAGAACAGAAAAAAGCATTAAAAGGTATGAAAGAAATGGCTAAGATCTATGGATTTGACATTTCAAGACCAGCAAAAACTGCAAAAGAAGCAATCCAGTGGATGTACTTTGGATACTTAGCAGCGATCAAAACTCAGAATGGAGCTGCCATGAGTATCGGACGTGTCGCTACATTCCTTGATATCTATATCCAGCGTGACCTTGACAAAGGAATCATCACAGAAGAAGAAGCTCAGGAAATGATCGATCATTTAACAATGAAATTCAGAATGGTAAAATTCGCAAGAATTCCTTCTTACAACCAGTTATTCTCAGGAGACCCAGTATGGGCAACGCTTGACCTTGCTGGTATCGGTGTAGATGGACGTTCCATGGTTACAAAGACAGACTTCCGTTTCTTACATACATTAGAGAACATGGGACCATCTCCAGAACCAAACATCACTGTATTATATTCTTCTGATCTTCCAGAAAACTTCAAGAAATATGCAGCTGATATCTCTATCCGTACAAGTTCTATCCAGTACGAAAATGATGATGTTATGAAACCAGTATGGGGAGATGATTATGCAATCTGTTGCTGTGTATCTGCAACTAAGACTGGTAAGGAAATGCAGTTCTTTGGTGCAAGAGCAAACCTTGCAAAATGCTTATTATATGCGATCAACGGTGGTGTGGACTGCAAATCAAAACAGCAGGTAGGACCTTCTTACAAACCAATCATGTCTGAATATTTAGACTATGACGAAGTTATGGAGAAATATGATGTTATGATGGACTGGTTAGTAGATCTTTATGTGAACACATTAAACTTGATCCAGTATATGCATGACAAATATTACTATGAAGCAGCGGAATTAGCATTAATGGATACAGAACTTGAAAGAACATTTGCAACAGGAATCGCAGGATTCTCTCATGCAGTTGACTCTTTAAGTGCGATCAAATATGCAAAAGTAAAAGCAATCCGTGATGAAGATGGATTAGTTGTAGACTATGAAATCGAAGGAGACTTCCCTAAATACGGAAACGATGATGACAGAGCTGATGATATCGCAGTATGGCTGTTAAGAACATTCTTAGCTAAGATCAAAAAACATCACACATATCGAAACTCTGAGCCTACAACATCTATCCTTACGATCACATCTAACGTTGTATACGGAAAAGCAACAGGAACAATGCCAGATGGTAGAAAAGCAGGAGAACCTTTAGCACCAGGAGCAAACCCAAGTTATGGAGCAGAACAGAATGGATTATTAGCATCCTTAAACTCTGTAGCTAAACTTCCATATGAATGGGCATTAGATGGTATTTCTAATACACAGACGATCAACCCAGATGCATTAGGACATGAAAAAGGCGAAAGGATCAACAATCTTGTAAATGTTATGGATGGATACTTTGATCAGGGAGCTCACCACTTAAATGTAAACGTATTTGGTAAAGAAAAACTGATCGATGCGATGGAACATCCTGAAAAAGAAGAATATGCAAACTTTACGATCCGTGTATCTGGATACGCAGTAAAATTCATCGACTTAACAAGAGAACAGCAGATGGACGTTATTTCCAGAACATGCCATGCAACAATGTAATTTAAATTAGTGGAATAGAACTATGAATGAAAAAATAACCGGAAAAATCCATTCCATCGAGACTTTTGGTCTCGTGGATGGTCCCGGTGTGCGGTTTATCGCTTTCATGCAAGGCTGCCGGATGAGATGCAAATATTGTCACAATCCGGAGACTTGGCAGGAAAACTGCGGTGAAGACTGGCAGGCAGAAGCCCTCTTAAAGAGGGCTTTGCGTTACCGCATGTACTGGGGAAGTGATGGAGGAATTACAGTCAGCGGTGGAGAACCCCTTCTACAGATCGAGTTCTTGATCGAATTTTTTAAATTGGCAAAACAAGAAGGAATCCATACTGCACTTGATACATCTGCTAATCCATATACAAAAGAAGAACCATTTCACAGCAAATGGTTAGAATTAATGAAATACACTGACCTTGTCATTCTAGACTTAAAAGAAATGGACGAGGAAAAACATAAGAAATTGACAGGCTGTCCAAACAGTAATATTTTAGCAATGGCACAGGAAATCTCAGACCTCGGAGTAGATCTGTGGATCCGCCACGTGTTAGTGCCAGATTTAACAGACGATGAAAAAGGACTAGCAGACTTAAAACATTTCATCGATGGACTAAAGACAGTTAAGAGAGTAGAAATCTTGCCATACCATACACTTGGACTCTTTAAATGGGAAAAATTAGGAATAAAATACCCATTAGAAGGCGTAAATCCGCCAAGCGAAGAAGCTGTAGTAAAGGCAGAAAAGATTCTTGGTATTGAGAAAGTTTCTCAAAAATAAAGGTAGACAAAACATCCAGGATAGGATATTATAATAACAGTTAGTTAAGACTAACTAACATAAAACAAAAACAAAACATAACAAAGCTAGAAAATCTGACCAGACTTCCTTGGGTCGGATTTTTTATTTGGCTTTTTTAAGCGTGTTGAATATGTATGAGTCAATAAAAATGGATATGCGAAGGCTGAGAAAAAGACAAAAGTGAAAAATCAAAGATAGTTTTTGTATACAAATTCGTTATAATTATCACTAATCTTGACAAAGACAAGCTTGATTTATATAATGGTTATAATAATAACCAGTTCAGATAGAAGGAAGAACAATGAAATTAATAGAATTATCAGAAGTAGAAATACTTATCATGAAAAGTATTTGGAAACTTGGGGATGGGATTACGGTATATGAAATTATTGATTATCTAGATCAAGTATATGATAGGAAATATACAAGAAGCACAGTAAAGACATATATCACAAAATTAAAGAAAAAAGGATTTGTAGATACACAAGTGAAAGGCAATTACAGCTATATCACAGCAAAGATCACAGAAGAAATGTATCGTGAAGAACAGATGGAATTGATGAAGGATTTCTGGCATGATGGGTCGATGAAAGAATTGGTTCAGACGTTAACACACACAATATCAAAAGAAGAGAAAGAGGAATTAAAGGATTTGATCAATGATTTTGATGATTAAAAAAATATATATTTATGTCATCAGTATGATACTGCTGAATGGTTTGGTGGGAAGTATTTCGTATATGTGCTTTCGCAAGATAAGGCAGCGACTAGAGAAAAAAGGATTGATCAGTATGTGCATTACTGTTTTAAGAGGAGCAGTCTTATCGTTTCTGATGCCGATCGTAATTGTATTGATCTATTTCATTTATTATGTATATGAAGAAGATTATACAATGTTTGCACTGTCTCCATTGGTAGGATGGGTATTTTTTGTTGTAGGAATCATTTGGACGATTGGATTTTTAAAAGCTATACTGAAAACAATACGTATTCAGGCACAAATGAATCAATTACGAAAGAGGGCATGTGTATGCAGCAGATCTATTTTAGATTGCAAGAATCAATGGAAAGAAGAAGTAGGTGTTCGTAGAAATGTAGAAATTAAAACTGTATATGGATTGGCGGTACCGATTATTTGCGGATCTCTAAAACCGATGATTTTGCTTCCAGAAAGAGAATATAACAAAGAAGAATTAAAGATTATATGCATCCATGAGTTGATTCACTGTAAGCATAAAGATATTTTGTGGAAACAGTTATGCGGACTTGTAAGGGTCATTCATTGGTGGAATCCATTAGTAAAACAATTAGATATGGATGTAGACAGCTGGAATGAAACATACTGCGATTTAGAATCAATCACAATTATGAAAAGCAAAAAAAGATATTTTACAACAATCTGTGAAATCGGAATATCACCATTTGCAAAAGGAGCATATCTGTGCGCAGCATTAGGAGAAGACAAAAGTCAATTAAAGACACGAATTTTAAGAATTAAATCAATTGAAAACAAAAATACAAGGAATGTAATGGCAGGAACATTCCTTTGTATAGGATTATCTTTTGTGGTCGTTGCCATAATTATTCTAAGCACGATCGGCTATCATAAAATTTATGTAGAAACAGTCTGGGCAACGGAAATAGAAGAGGATCTTCCAGAAGAAGAGACAGAATATACAATGGATTTGAAAGAATATACCGCAAAAAGGATCGGGACAAACTTAGCAGTTACAAAACTAAAACAAAATATCAAAAAAGGAGAAGAACTAGATGTAGTTCAGCCATTAAACGCCAAAACAAGGTTAGAAACAAAAGAGCTGAGATTAAAAAAAGGTGAGAGAATTGAGCTGACCGTTTTTTCATCTAAAGAAATACAAAGAGACGATAAGGATTTTGTGGCAGGAATTATAGATGAGACAGGAAAAGAACGATATGTGATGCATGCGGTCGATATTATACATGACTTTTATGTGAAAAAAGATGGAAAATATAAAGTATTCGTTGAAAATCGTTATAAAAAGAAAATAAAAATAGGAATAGCGATTTGTTTGGAGAAATGATAAATGAGGAAATATGTAGTTCGTTTTATGGTATTTTATATATTAAGCATTGGGTGTTTACTGGGAATTATTATATATTCGTATCAAAATAAGATTGATCGTCATAATGAACAAGTGGAGATAGAATACCCTGGAGTATGGAAGTTATCAGATGAATATGATAATAGAAATTCTAGCTATATGGAATTCCTTCATCAGAAAAACTCTCTCAGTATTTTAAAAAACGTATATAAAGAATTAGAAAAAGCAGAGTTATACAGAGAATATTCCAGACAGATTCTATCTTATCATGAATATTTTCGTGGGAATGAAAAACTTGCATCTGGATCATATAATGACAAAACGGAAGATGGATATCTTACAAATTTAACTGTACTTCAGATGCCAGAGAAAATGATAAGTGAAAAGAAGATAGAACAACATATTGAAAAAGGTCGTTGCTTTACTTTAAAAGAGTATCAAAGACCTTTGAATCAAGAGATTCCATTAATTGCAGGATATGATTATCAAAAAGTTTTTCATTTGAATCAGAAAATTAAGGCAGGATATTTGGGAACTGAAAATTGTACGTTTAAAATTGTTGGGTTTTTACATAAGAATACTAGGTTGTCATCGGAATTAAAGCTTGATGAAACATTGATTATGCCAACAGTAAGTAAAATGAAAACAATGAAACAAGAGAATGAAAAAATATTAATGTCAGTAAAATGTTCAGGTTATTTTTGTTATAAGAATGAGAAAGAGTATCGTCAAATAAGTAATTTGCTAAAAAGAATACGCAGGGAGACAGGTTATCGTTATGTGATACCGCAGATGAAATGGAAATCAAATAATTTATTACCAATGACAACTGAAAAAGCATTGATATTCATGAGTTTAAATTTGCTACTAGAATTCATCGTTGTATATAAAGTACTGGCTGTGAATACAAGAAAAGTGAAAACATTGGTATATAAAACAGTAGCCCTATGTACAAGTGGGAGTATATTTGCAAATGTATTTTTGCGGTTCTTGTTTCCTAAACACATAAAAATAATTCAAATATATTCTTCTGATTTTGTGGCTTATATGATAATAGTATTTTTGTTATGTGCAGGAATGATTGGATTAAAGGAGAAAAGAACATGATGGAGAAGATTCTGCTTGGGAGTAGTTATCTAGCTCAAGCTATTGTTATGGCAACGATTGCATTTGCAGTCATAAGCACAATTTACTATTTACGATATAATAAAAAGATTATATGTCAGCCAGGATGGATCATAAAATACATATTTTTGGTTTACATAGCAACCGTTGGCATGGTCACGAGAGTATTAGACATCACATCATGGTCATATGGAGGATTTACAGCCTGGAATATTGTACCATTTGTGAATGAA